>ERZ773208.2924-NODE-2924-length-10991-cov-4.999360_pt1 | contig 10991 bp, 8 predicted proteins | sample MGYA00581006_ERZ773208 | MGnify/ENA primary metagenome ERZ773208 (study PRJEB29015, sample SAMEA2737793) | human gut metagenome | biome: human gut; feature: human-associated habitat; material: faeces | place: China | collected 2012 ...
ACCTCATCACGATCATCGTGCTCGCCTTTACGTCCAAGAGCTCCCGCGCCCCCAAGGCCGAGGGCATTCCCTACGACAAGGGCAGCCGCTGAGCCGGACGACCGTTCCATTCCGCACCTGCCGGGCATCCGGCAGGTGCGTTCCATTTTGCAAATGGAACGCTGAGATCCCATTCGAGGCGGGCTTTGCCCCCTCGAGCACCCGCGCGGCTCGGATATCCGGCAGGCAGCAGCGGCTTCTCGCGCTTTGGCCGGTCAGGCGTGACCATCCACACGTTTTTATTAAAATCGCACAAACAAAATACACATTTCCTGTGAAAAACGCAAAAACATACAAAATTCACAAAATGGTCATAAAACTGGTTGACATTTCGTAGGGACGACCGTATACTGAACTTGCTGAACAAAGCATGATAGAGGCGCGGACGTCATCAGTACCCTCGCTCACCGGCAGGTAACCGGGAGGGGAAAGGGGCAGCCGCCGAAGGGTCTCGCAGGTTCCTGCCGCGGGATTGCCTGGGCCGTCGGAGAACATCCGCCGGACTGCCGCATTCGCGGAGCGCTGTCATTGACCAGGAGTTTCAAGTGTCATGAACAGTATGCTCTGTTCATGACATTTTTTTATAGGAGGAATTTCAAGATGAATTCCAGACGCAAGATCCTGGCTGTTCTGCTGCTCGTCGTCATGGCCGTGTCGCTGCTGAGCGTGTGCGCGCTCGCCGCCGATGACGGGGACGATGTGGCAAAGTCCATCACCTGCACCACGTGCAATGGTACCGGCATCTCGCAGGGTGAAGAATGCAGTGCCTGCGAGGGCACCGGCGAGATCACATCCACCAGCCGCATGGCGTTTTCGTTCTGGGCACTCGTGCCGCCGATCGTCGCCATCATCCTCGCACTCATCACGAAGGAAGTTTACTCGTCGCTGTTCGTCGGCATCCTGCTCGGTGCGCTGTTTTACTCCAACTTCAACCCCGTCACCGGCCTTGACGCCATCATCAACGACGGTATGGTGCCCGCCGTCGCCGACAGCGCCGGCATCATGCTCTTCCTCGTCATCCTCGGCGCCATGGTCGCGCTCATCAACCGCGCCGGCGGCTCCGCCGCCTTCGGCCGCTGGGCCGAGACCCACATCAAGACCCGCGCCGGCGCCATGTTCGCCACCTTCCTGCTCGGCGTGCTCATTTTCGTCGATGACTACTTCAACTGCCTGACCGTCGGCTCGGTCATGCTGCCCGTCACCGACCGGCACAAGGTCTCCCGCGCCAAGCTCGCCTACCTCATCGACGCCACGGCCGCACCCGTGTGCATGATCGCGCCGATCTCCTCCTGGGCCGCCGCCGTGTCCGGCGTCGTCGAGGACTACAACGGCTTCGACCTGTTCGTGCGCGCCATTCCGTATAACTTCTACTCGCTGCTCACGTTCGTGTTCATCATCGCGCTCATCCTCATGAAGTTCGACTACGGCCCGATGCGCCTGCACGAGATGAACGCCCGCTTCAAGAACGACCTCTACACCACCGGCGACCGCGCCGACGGGGACAATGATGCCATCGACTGCAACCAGAACGGCCGCGTCATCGACCTGATCCTGCCCGTCGCCGTGCTGATCGTGACGTGCTTTGCCGGCCTCGTCTACGCCGGCGGTTACTGGGACGCTTCCGGTGACTACTACCACGACTTCGTCGGCGCTTTCGGCAACACGGACGCCTTTGTCGCCCTGCCCTGGGGCTCGCTGATCGCGCTCGTGTTCACGATCATCTACTTCCTGTGCCGCCGTCTCATCACCTTCAAGGATTCCATGGCCTGCCTGCCGAAGGGCTTCATCAACATGGTCCCCGCCATCATGATCCTGACCTTCGCCACCTCGCTCAAGAACATGACCGGCCTGCTCGGCGGCAAGTACTTCGTCGCCTCCGTCATGAACTCTGCGGCCGGGTCGCTGTTCAGCTTCCTGCCGGCGATCATCTTCCTTGTCGCCGGTGTGCTGAGCTTCTCCACCGGCACGAGCTGGGGCACGTTCGGCATCCTGCTGCCGATCGTCACCTATGTGTTCGACCCGTCGAGCAGCCTGTTCATCATCGGCGTGTCCGCGTGCCTGGCCGGTGCCGTGTTCGGCGACCACTGCTCGCCCATTTCCGACACGACCATCATGGCCTCCGCCGGTGCGATGTGCAACCACGTCAACCACGTGTCCACGCAGCTGCCGTATGCCGGCACCGTCGGTATCATCTGCTTTGTCAACTACATCCTGGCGGGCTTCATCCAGAACGTTTATATCTGCCTCGCCATCGGTGTGGTGCTCGTGGTCGCGGCCCTGTTCGTCATCCGCGCCATCACCGCCAAGAAGCCGCTGCCCGGCTTCGAGGACGTCGCCTGAGAGAGCAAAACCGCATAGAAACCCATATGTTCAACGCCGCCTCCGGGCTTTCGGAGGCGGCGTTTTGCGCCTTTTTGCGGCGGCGCAAAAAGGCTTGACCTTTGACAGAGAGTGTGGTATAGTGAATCTACCTGTCAGTCGAGAGGTTCCCTTTTTATGCCCTTTCGGCTCATACAGGGAGGCAATCACGTCCCGACAGGGGCGAAATCAATAAGGAGGTGCCGAAAAATATGGCTAAAGCTGGATCCCGTGTCAAGGTGACGCTCAGATGCGCAGAGTGCAAGCAGCGGAACTACAACACCATGAAGAACAAGAAGAACACTACCGAAAAGCTCGAACTGAGTAAGTATTGCCCCTTCTGCCGCAAGCACACCAAGCACGTTGAAACCAAATAAGACTTTCGAAAGGACGGAATGATTCATGGCTGATAAGAAACCGGAAAAGAAAGAAACTTCCACCGAAGCCGTCAAGAAAGTCGATAAAAAACTCCCGTTTTTCAAACGCATCGGCAAATGGTTCCGCGACATGAAGAGCGAGCTCAAAAAGGTCGTGTGGCCGACGCCGAAGCAGACGGCAAACAACACCGCGGTCTGCCTGGTGGTCATGCTCGCCTCCGCACTGGTGCTGTGGGGCTTCGACTCGCTGGCCGATCAGGGCGTGCAGCTTCTGCTGAAGCTGGGTGGATAACATGTCTGAACTTGCAAAATGGTATGTTGTCCATACCTACTCCGGCTACGAAAACAGCGTGGCCGCGAACATCCTAAAGGCGGCGGAAAACCGCAAAATGCAGGATCTGATCCAGGAAGTCAACATCCCGATGGAGACGGTCAAGGAGATCACCGATTCCGGTGAAAAGACCGTCGAGCGCAAGGTCTTTCCGGGCTACGTGCTCGTGAAGATGGTGCTGACCGATGAGAGCTGGCATCTCGTGCACAACGTGCGCGGCGCCGCGGGCTTCGTCGGCTCCGACGGGAAGGCGATCCCCCTGACAGAACAGGAAATTTACGACCTCGGCGTCGAGCATCACGAAGTGGTGGTCGGCTATGAGCTCGGCGACTCCGTCAAGATCACCGACGGCCCGCTCGAGGGCTTCATCGGCACGGTGGACGAGCTCGAGCCCGACAAGGACCGTGTCCGCGTCGTCGTTTCCATGTTCGGCAGAGAGACGCCCGTCGATCTCGAACTCGATCAGGTCGAAGCGATCAAGGATTAAAATCTTACAAGAAAGAGGTGCTTTCAAGTGGCACAGAAAATAGTTGGATACGTCAGATTCCAGGTTCCCGCCGGCAAGGCAACGCCGGCTCCCCCGGTCGGCCCCGCGCTCGGCCAGTATGGCATCAACATTGGCCAGTTCACCAAGGACTTCAACGAGCGCACCAAGGGCGACATGGGCATGATGATCCCGGTCGTCATCACCGTGTACGCCGACCGCAGCTTCTCGTTCATTACCAAGACGCCCCCGGCAGCCCTGCTCATCAAGAAGGCCTGCGGCATCGAGCATGCTTCCGGCGTGCCCCAGAGAGATAAGGTCGCGACCATCAGCAAGGAAGACCTGCGCAAGATCGCAGAGCAGAAGATGCCCGATCTCAACTGCTCGAGCATCGAGTCTGCTATGAGCATGATCGCAGGAACTGCAAGAAGTATGGGTGTTACTGTAGAAGAATAAGATTTTACAGTACAGGCCGGACGGTTTAACCACACCGGCAGATAGTCACTATGAACGATTATGTGGGAGGGACCTCTCCCGATAATACCACCAGGAGGTTTTTTAGAATGAAAAGAGGAAAGAAATATCAGGACGCTGTTAAGAATTTCGACAAAGCAGCTCAGTACGATGTTGCTGAAGCAATCAGCTTAGTAAAGAAAAACGCAACAGCTAAATTTGATGAGACAATCGAACTTCACATCAGAACAGGTTGTGATGGACGTCATGCAGAACAGCAGATCCGTGGTGCGGTTGTATTACCACACGGAACAGGAAAAACTGTTAAAGTATTAGTATTCGCAAAGGGTACTAAATTAGATGAAGCACAGGCAGCTGGAGCTGACTACGTTGGTGGAGAGGAATTAATTCCAAAGATCCAGAACGAAGGATGGTTAGATTTCGACGTTGTTGTTGCTACACCTGATATGATGGGTGTTGTTGGACGTTTAGGACGTGTATTAGGACCTAAAGGTTTAATGCCAAACCCAAAAGCTGGAACAGTTACTATGGACGTTACAAAAGCTGTTAACGACATCAAAGCTGGTAAGATTGAATACAGATTGGACAAAACAAACATTATCCACGTGCCAGTTGGAAAAGCTTCTTTTACAGAAGAACAGTTAAGCGACAACTTCCAGACCCTTATGGGAGCTATCAACAAAGCTAAGCCTTCAAGCTTAAAAGGTCAGTACATTAAGAGTGCAACAATCACTTCTACAATGGGACCTGGTGTAAAATTAAACGTAGTTAAGATTGCTCAGTAATCAGAATTATTTTTAATTTTTGTTGACAACCCCAATATACAATGTTATAATGCACAAGGCGTTGTGAGAACAGCGTCTTGCATATTGCCGAAGACAGTAGGTGCCTGACAGGCGTAACACTAGACCTACCGAGGAGATCTTATAGATGAATTTCATCTATAGCAGAATCATTTATGATTTTATACCTCTCTGTCTTTGACAGAGAGGTTTTTTAGTGATAAACCTCAACGTCTTTTATGCAGTCATGCAGTGGTTTTTGATCACTGCCCAAAATAATAAAAGGAGGTGCACGATTCGTGGCAAAAGTAGAACTTAAACAGCCTATCGTACAGGAAATTTCTGAAAACATCAAAGATGCACAGTCAGTAGTAGTTGTTGACTACCGTGGACTTACTGTTGCAGAAGATACTCAGTTACGTAAAGCATTAAGAGAAGCTGGTGTTTCTTACAAAGTTTATAAGAATACATTAGTTAACCGTGCTATTGCAGGAACTGAATTCGAAAGCTTAAAAGAGTCTCTTGAAGGACCAAGTGCATTCGCTATTTCTAAAGACGATGCAACAGCTCCAGCAAGAATCTTAGCAAAATTTGCAAAGACAGCTCCAGCTCTTGAAATCAAAGCCGGTGTTGTGGAAGGAACTTTCTACGATGCAAATGGTATGAAAGCTATCGCAAACGTACCATCAAGAGAAGAACTTCTTTCCAAATTACTTGGAAGCTTACAGTCTCCTATCACCAACCTTGCTCGTGTTCTTAACCAGATCGCAGAGAACGGTGGTGCAGTAGCTACAGAAGCTGCTCCGGCAGAAGAAGCAGAAGCTCCAGCTGAGGCTTAATCAGCAAACAGAGATCCTGTCAGACAGGAATGAAATCAAGAATCACCGGTAACAGCCGGTCAATAATTAAATTTTAATGGAGGAAATTAAAATGGCAAAATTAACAACAGCAGAATTTATTGAAGCTATCAAAGAGTTAAGCGTATTAGAATTAAATGATTTAGTAAAAGCTTGTGAAGAAGAATTTGGCGTATCTGCAGCAGCAGGCGTTGTAGTAGCAGCAGCAGGCGGAGAAGCAGCAGCAGCTGAAGAGAAAACAGAGTTCGACGTAGAGTTAACAGAAGTTGGACCAAACAAAGTTAAAGTTATCAAAGTTGTTCGTGAAGCAACAGGATTAGGATTAAAAGAAGCTAAGGACTTAGTTGATGGAGCTCCTAAGATCCTTAAAGAAGCAGCTGACAAAGCTACAGCTGATGATATCAAAGCTAAACTTGAAGCTGAAGGCGCTAAAGTTACTCTTAAATAATTTCATTATTTTTGAAGAATTAGCTATTTTAAAGCCATGGTGTGTGCACCATGGCTTTTTTGCGCACATGCAATTATATGTCGTTTTTTGACATTTGTTGGTAAAAATGATGAATAACCATTGCTTTCACTGAAAAAAGAATGTACAATAGTGATAATACGAAAATAGAAAAGGTGCGAACCACATGAAGAACAAAACGCAGGAAAACGAAAAGAAAACGATAATTCCAAAACAGAAAAAACAGCGGACAGCGAAAAAGGAGAAAAGCGCAGTGACAAAGAAAACTGCTAAAAAAACCAGAAACAGCAGCATGGCAGTCAAACTGGTGGCAATTCTTGTACTGATGGTAGCTGTGACCATGGTATCAAATGTGATTAACTATGATGCAATGGTGAAGATGAACCATTCAATCAAAGATGTCACAGACAGCAAAGTGCCGGATCTGCAGAATGCTTACAACATACAGTATAGTCTTGAAGCAGTACAGAAGGATTTCTATCGTTATCTTGCGACAACAAAAGGTGAGACAAGCCATACAGAAGCCAGAAATGATTATGCAGCGGATCGGGAGGCTGTGGCTGATCTTGTGCAACAGATGTATGATGCCACAGAGGGTGACGGACAGAAACAGATTATGCAGAAAATCTATGATGGTGTGAACAATGTTCTGGAACGTATGGACAATGCCATGGAAAAATACGACGATGGAAAGACTGGAAAAGTTTCCATCGAAGTCAATGTGATCCGTGTCTGCATGGAAGAGGTGAATACTTATATTACCGGAATCCAGCAGAAGAGTGTGAATGAGATGGATGAGGCAACAGCCCAGTCACATGCTACCTATCAGGCAGTTTCCAAGGTGTGCGTTGGAATGGCTGCGGTATCTATTCTTGTTGGAATAGCTGGAATTCTTGTTATTCTGATCGGCGTTGTGAAACCAATGCGCGCAGCAACCAGCGATCTCATGAAGATGATCACTGAGATCGATGGGGGAAGTGGTAATCTTACTGCACATCTGAAGGTCAGAGGCAATGATGAGATCGGACAGATGGTTCGTGGATTCAACCAGTTTATAGATGTATTGAGAAATCTGATCGAGAAGATAAAAAAAGGTTCCGGAGAACTCGAACATACAGCTGCGAGCGTTGACAACGGAATCCGTGCAGCGGGCGATAAGATCACAGGCACATCTGCGACGATGGAACAGCTGGCAGCCAGCATGGAGGAAGTATCCGCAACCGTTATTAATATTACTGAGAACATTGAGAGTATCCGAAAAGATATCACAGTTATGGCGGATAAGACGGGAGAGGGACTTGAACGTGTGGACAGTATCCGCCAGAAGGCAGAGGGTATGAAGGCAGATGCAACTGCAAGCCAGGTGTCAGCATCCGATATGGTGGCGCGTATTTCAGGAGAACTCTCCACTGCGATTGAACAGAGCAAACAGGTGGAAGAGATCAATAAGCTTACAGATGAGATCTTGTCAATTTCTTCACAGACAAATCTTCTTGCATTGAATGCTTCCATTGAAGCAGCAAGAGCCGGGGAAGCCGGAAAAGGCTTTGCGGTCGTTGCAGATGAGATTCGGAAGCTTGCGGATGAAAGCAGAAATACAGCTAATGGAATTCAGAATATCAGTAAGATGGTAACAGAATCGGTAGAAAACTTAGCTGGAAATGCGGGCAAGATGCTTGATTTTGTAAATCAGGATGTATTGAATGACTACAAGGGAATGGTTGAATCCGGTGAGACTTACAATGAGGATGCCGTACAGATGAATGAGATGATGCAGGATCTTCAGAATGTAGCAGAGAATCTCCGCCGGGCTGCAAATGAAATTTCGGAGGCTGCAGATGGCGTGTCCAATGCAGTGAACCAGAGTGCAGCGGGCGTGTCCAATGCGGCAGAGTACACTTCTGAACTTGCGGGCCATATGACCGGAATCAATGAATCTGTTGAGAAGAATGAGAACATCGCAGAATCATTGAAGAATGAAGTTGCAGGATTCCAGTGTGAATAAATGATAGCGACTGCAGCTTTGTAATCATGCATAAGACAAAATAGAAATATAAGATACTATATATAGAAGAAACAGATACACAATATACTACGGATAGGTATCTGTTTCTTCTTTTTTATAAATACTAATAAATTTATTAGAAAAAATGAAATTTATCTTGACGATTTTGCTTGACTTGATATATAATATACGTTGCACTATTGTGGTGCAGTAGGCTTATAGCCATAAGATGTGAGTGTTCACATACCGCATATATAGGCGGTAGATGCAATACAACAGGCAATTTGTTTGTTGAGAATAAAAACGAGAGGTGAAACGTCAATGGAGAAAAACAGAATACGTCCGGTGAAAGCCGGAAAAGGCATGCGTATGAGTTACTCAAGACAGAAAGAGGTATTGGAAATGCCAAACCTTATAGAAGTTCAGAAAGACTCCTATAAGTGGTTTTTGGACGAAGGCTTAAAAGAAGTTTTCGACGATATCTCTCCGATTGCAGATTACAGCGGTCATCTGAGTCTGGAATTTGTGGATTTTACATTATGCGAAGATGATGTAAAGTACACAATCCCTGAGTGCAAAGAAAGAGACGCAACATATGCAGCACCTTTAAAGGTAAAGGTAAGACTTCACAACAAAGAAACTGATGAAATCAACGAGCATGAAATTTTCATGGGCGACCTTCCTTTGATGACTGAAACTGGAACTTTCGTAATCAATGGTGCAGAGCGAGTAATCGTCAGCCAGTTGGTTCGTTCCCCTGGTATCTATTATGGTATCGCTCACGATAAAGTGGGTAAACAATTGTATTCTTGTACTGTAATTCCAAACCGTGGAGCTTGGTTAGAGTATGAAACAGACTCCAATGACGTATTTTACGTTCGTGTAGATAGAACCAGAAAAGTGCCGATCACAGTATTGATCCGTGCGCTTGGTGTTGGAAGCAACCAGGAAATCATTGATTTATTTGGTGAGGAACCTAAGATCGTTGCAAGTTTTGGCAAGGATGTTGCTACAAATTACGAAGAAGGACTTCTTGAATTATATAAGAAAATCAGACCAGGCGAGCCGCTTTCAGTAGAAAGTGCGGAGAGCCTTATTAATGCTATGTTCTTTGACCCAAGAAGATATGATCTTGCAAAGGTAGGACGTTATAAGTTCAATAAGAAGTTAGCATTAAAGAACCGTATCAACGGACATGTTCTTGCAGAAGATGTTGTTGATGTGACAACTGGTGAGATCATTGCAGAAGCAGGTACAGAAGTAACCCGTTCTTTAGCTGATGATATCCAGAATGCAGCAGTTCCATATGTATGGATTCAGACTGAGACAAGAAACGTAAAAGTTCTTTCTTCTATGATGGTAGATTTAAGACATTACGTTGACTGCGATCCAAAGGAACTTGGCATTACAGAATTAGTTTACTACCCAATTCTTGCACAGTTAATGGAAGAAAATCCGGATGTGGAAGATTTAAAAGAAGCAATTAAGAAAAATGTACATGATCTGATTCCAAAGCATATTACAAAAGATGATATCTTCGCATCCATCAATTACAATATGCATTTAGAGTATGGTATTGGTCATGATGATGATATCGACCATCTGGGTAACAGACGTATCCGTGCGGTTGGCGAATTATTACAGAACCAGTACAGAATCGGACTTTCCAGATTAGAGAGAGTTGTCCGTGAAAGAATGACGACACTTGACCTGGATGGTATTTCTCCACAGAGTTTAATTAACATCAAACCGGTAACTGCAGCAGTGAAAGAGTTCTTCGGTTCTTCCCAGCTGTCTCAGTTCATGGATCAGAACAACCCTCTTGGTGAGCTGACTCACAAGAGACGTTTATCTGCATTGGGACCTGGTGGTTTGTCCAGAGACCGTGCCGGATTCGAGGTTCGAGACGTTCATTATTCTCACTATGGACGTATGTGTCCAATTGAGACGCCTGAAGGTCCTAACATCGGTCTGATCAACTCACTGGCAAGTTATGCGCGTATTAATGAGTATGGTTTCATTGAAGCTCCATACCGTAAGATTGATAAATCAGATCCAAAGAATCCTCGTGTCACAGATGAAGTAGTCTACATGACAGCGGATGAAGAGGATAATTACCATGTAGCACAGGCGAACGAGGCACTTGATGCAGAGGGACATTTTGTTCGTAATTCTGTATCTGGTCGTTATCTGGATGAGACACAGGAATATGAGAAGACCATGTTTGATTACATGGACGTATCTCCTAAGATGGTATTCTCTGTTGCGACTGCATTAATTCCGTTCTTACAGAACGATGATGCGAACCGTGCGCTGATGGGATCAAACATGCAGCGTCAGGCAGTACCTCTTCTTACAACAGAAGCTCCTGTTGTTGGTACAGGTATGGAGACAAAAGCGGCCGTTGACTCAGGTGTCTGCGTTGTTGCAAAAAAAGCAGGTACAATTGAAAGCTCTGAGTCCAATCAGATCATTGTAAAAAATGATGATGGAACAAGAGATGTATACAAACTTACAAAGTTTTCAAGAAGTAACCAGTCAAACTGCTACAATCAGAGACCAATCGTATTCAAGGGTGACCATGTAGAGGTTGGTGAGGTTATCGCAGACGGACCATCTACTTCTAACGGAGAACTTGGACTTGGTAAGAACCCATTGATCGGATTTATGACCTGGGAAGGTTATAACTACGAGGATGCCGTACTGTTAAGTGAACGTCTTGTACAGAATGATGTATATACATCTGTTCATATCGAAGAATATGAGGCAGAGGCAAGAGATACAAAGCTTGGTCAGGAAGAGATTACAAGAGATCTTG
>ERZ773208.2937-NODE-2937-length-10934-cov-3.994209_pt1 | contig 10934 bp, 7 predicted proteins | sample MGYA00581006_ERZ773208 | MGnify/ENA primary metagenome ERZ773208 (study PRJEB29015, sample SAMEA2737793) | human gut metagenome | biome: human gut; feature: human-associated habitat; material: faeces | place: China | collected 2012 ...
CAGCTGCCGGCAAGCTGATCGCCATCATGAGCATGGGCGTCAAGCAGGGCGATGAGGTGACCGTGCAGGTCGAGGGTCCGGATGAGGATGCTGCGTTCGAGGCACTCGAGAAGTTCTTCCAGGAAAATCTGTAATTCATCGATCGATATAGAATCTGAGGGGACAGGAAATGGAAAAATACATCGGAAAGTCCGTTTATAAGGGAACGGCGATCGGTCCGATCAATGTTCTGAAGAAGAGTGATGGCATCGTAAAGCGTCAGCATGTCGAGGATGTAGCGGCAGAGCTCCAGCGTCTCGAGGATGCGAAGAAACAGGCGCAGGCCCAGCTCGGCGCGCTTTATGAGAAGGCGCTTCAGGAGGTTGGCGAGGTGAACGCGCAGATCTTCGAGGTGCATCAGATGATGCTCGAGGATGAGGACTACCAGGATGCGATCCACTCGATGATCGAGACGGAGGAGCTCAATGCTGAGTACGCGGTGGCGGTCACCGGAGATAACTTCGCCGAGATCTTCGCGAATATGGATGATGAGTACATGCAGGCACGTTCCGCGGATGTGAAGGATATCTCGAATCGTCTGATCCGGAATCTGAGTGGTGAGGAGGAGCTCGACTGGGCGCATATGGAACCGTCCATCATCGTGGCGGATGACCTGACACCGAGTGAAACGGTGCAGATGGATAAGCGTAAGATCCTTGCGTTCGTCACCGTCCATGGCTCGACGAACTCCCATACCGCGATCCTCGCGCGTATGATGAACATCCCGGCGCTGATCGGTGTGCCGGTGGAGCTCGACAGTCTCCATTCCGGTACGATGGGCATCGTCGATGGCAAGGATGCCGTGTTCTGCGTGGATCCGGATGAGGCAACCATCGCTGCTGCACACGAGATGCAGGCGAGGGCGGCAGAGCAGAAGCGGCTGCTTGCAAACTACAAGGGACGTCCTTCGGTGACGAAGAGTGGCCGGAAGGTAAACGTATATGCAAACATCGGCAGTGTTTCAGATGTCGCATATGTACAGGAAAATGACGCGGAGGGCATCGGCCTGTTCCGCAGTGAGTTCCTGTATCTCGGAAAGACCGCGCTGCCGGATGAGACTGAGCAGTTTAACACGTACCGTCAGGTGCTACAGACGATGGGCGGAAAGAAGGTGATCATCCGAACGCTCGACATCGGTGCGGATAAGAACGTCGATTACCTCGGACTCGGAAAGGAAGATAACCCGGCGATGGGGTATCGCGCGATCCGTATCTGTCTGAAACAGCCGGATGTGTTTAAGACACAGCTCCGCGCACTGCTTCGTGCGGCGAAGTACGGAAACCTCGCCATCATGTATCCGATGATCATCTCCGTAGATGAGGTGCTTCGGATCCGTGAGATCGTCGCAGAGGTGGCGGCAGAACTCAAGCGGGAGCAAATCCCGTATGCGATTCCGGAGCAGGGCATCATGATCGAGACGCCGGCAGCAGTGATGATCTGTGAGGAGCTGGCAGAGCTCGTCGATTTCTTCAGCATCGGCACCAACGACCTCACGCAGTATACACTTGCGATCGATCGCCAGAATGAGAAGCTGGACGAGTTCTATAATCCACATCATGAGGCGGTTCTTCGGATGATTCAGATGACCATCGATGGCGCGCATAAGGCGGGCAAGTGGGCCGGCATCTGCGGTGAGCTCGGTGCTGACACGACCCTGACGGAGCGTTTCGTCGAGATGGGCATCGATGAGCTGAGTGTCGCACCATCTATGGTGCTCAGCGTGCGCAGTAAGATTTGTGAGATGGCGTAACGCCGTTCATAGCACGAAAAACAGAAGATAAATAAACGATAAATAAACGAAGCGAAGGGGCAACCACACGAGATGTGTCGGTGCCCCTTCTGAACTTTATGGAGATAAATCTGTGATTGTGTTTGTGCTGGTTCTGGCTGAAGCGTCCTTCTGTTGTGGATCGAAGCTCAGTTCGACTTGATCTTCTCGTCCATGACCGTGGAGTCGTTTGTGGAAACGACATAGGTGACGCGATCACAGCGGACCGTCGTCAGCGAGTAGTGGATCGGCTTACCATCCTGATCATAGCTGATTTTATGAATCGAAAACAGCGGGTCGCCGACGTTGCACTTCAGAGTATCTGCGCTGTGGCTCTGCGCAGCCTTTCCGTCGATTTCGAGGACGGAATGATTCGGCCGGATATGATAGCACTCATCCATCACCTGGTAGAACGAGCGATCTTTCGAAAGTGTCGTGATGAAGTCCGGGAAGCGGGCATCCTCGATGTAGATCTTATCGATCGCGATCGGTTCGTTATCCTGCCAGACCAGACGCTCGATGTAGACGACCTTCGTCCCCATCGGAATCATCAGCTTCTCTGCGATATCCTCATCCGCGTTCAGGAACGATGCCTGGATGATATCGTGTCTGGACGCGTGTCCAAGGCTCGACAGACTTTCCTTGAAGCCGCTGGTCTTATTCAGATACAGCTTGTCCTTCTTGAAATTGATGAAGGTGCCCTTTCCCTGGACCTTATTGACATATCCCTCATCGGATAAATTCTGTATCGCCTTTCGAATCGTGATTTTACTCACATTATACTGGTCACTTAGCTCGTTCTCCGTCGGAAGCTTATCTCCCGGCATGTACTGCTTCGACAGGATACGGTTTTTAATATCTGCCTCCACCTGCAGATACAGCGGCTTGCTGCTATCCATGATCATCATTGTTTCCATCTCCCCTTCGCATCAGCGATGATATAATTAAATGCCATATCATCATATTGTACCAAGTCGCTAGCGCGACGGCCAGCCCCAGATACAATTTTTGTTGTTAGTTTTTTTAAGAAAATATGCCATAAAAGTCACCCTCTTATAGTATAGCACCATAGCACCATAAAAGCAAGTATAAAAAAGAAAATTTGTCAAGTTTTTAAAACAAAGAAAAAAGCCAGCAAATATGCTGACTTGAGGATAAAATATATTTCATTAACTCTCAAAAAATAAAGTGCTAAATCCTAAAGACGGGTATTCCTGCTTTGTGGCAGCCATTGATGCGGAGAAATGTATATTCCGTGCCCGGGTGAAAGATATGGTGGATCGGAGCTAAATGAAGCATTAAATAATTCATTTGACGAGCACACATTATTTTGTTGTAATTTAATGTGTGTTCGTCATTTTTTGATTGACATTCACACATTATTTCTGCATAATATAATGTGTGAATGTTAAAGTGAGGTGAGAAACATGACCACCAGGGAAAAAATAGAAGAACTTCTGGAAGCATCGAAGGATGGTACAATCTCCACATCCCAGGTGACGGAAGCCGGACTTCACCGCGGCATTCTGCAGGAGTATGTTAAGAGCGGTGAAATGTACCGTTTTGGTCGCGGCCTGTATGTGCTGAGCAATGTGTGGGAGGACGATTTTTACCTTTTGCAGCGTAAGTACGGACGTGGAATCTATTCCCACGATACCGCACTGTACCTGCTGGGTTATTCGGACCGTACCCCGGCGAAATATACGATGACCTTTCCGAAAGGCTACAATGCACCGTCTTTGAAGCAAGAGAACTTGATCATCAAGCGTGTTGTACCGGAAAATTATGAGTTTGGGCAAATCCAAATTAAATCTTTGTCCGGCAACCCAATCCGCGTTTATGATTTGGAGCGGACGCTATGCGATATCCTGCGCGGCAGCGGCAGCGATATCCAGATCGTCAGTGAGGCTATGAAACGCTATGCGGCCTCCAAAGACAAAAATATTCACAAACTGATGAAGTACGCAGATCAGCTTCGCGTGAAGCCGAAGGTCCTGCGTTATATGGAGGTTCTCTTATGATTACAAAAAATCCAATGCAGTTAAAAGCCTTTATCAAAAATAAGGCAGCAGAGAAGCATGTTTCTGCACAGCTTGTCATGCAGAACTATATGCTAGAGCGACTGCTGGAACGAATTTCACTTTCGCCCTATAAAAACAATTTTATTCTCAAAGGCGGTTTCCTGATTTCTGCTATTGTAGGGCTGGATACGCGGGCAACCATGGATCTGGACACGACAATCAAAGGGTTCACTCTGACCCATGAAGCGATCCGGAAAAATTTTACGGATATCTGTACTGTACAGATTGCCGATGATGTGCAGTTTGAGGTTGTCGGAATTTCTGATATACGGGAAACGGATGATTATCCCGGAATCCGGGTTGGGCTGAAAGCAAACTATCCGCCGATCAGTGTACCGCTGACGGTGGATGTTACTACGGGCGACATGATAACGCCCCGTGAGGTGGAATACACATTTTCCATGCTGTTTGATGATCGCCAGATCAGTATTCTTGCCTACAATCTTGAAACGGTGCTGGCGGAAAAGCTGGAAACGGTGTTATCCCGCAACATTGCAAATACCCGTCCGAGAGATTATTACGACATACATATCCTGTATGCGCTGCGCGGTGAAGAGTGTGATAAAGAAACACTACGCCAGGCTCTGGAACGGACAACAAAAAAGCGCGGCAGCGGAGCGATTCTTACGGACTACATGGCAATCTTGAAAGAAATCCGAGAAAGCGATACCCTTCGTAAGTTGTGAGAAAAATACAGACGCGAATATGACTATGCAAAAGATATTTCTTTTGAAGATACCTGCAATACCGTTCAGGAAATTATGAAAGCAATTATATTGTAAGCGAAAGATTACAGGGCGTAGAGCCTCACAGTAACGGAAAAAAGAATGCGTATGATTACTGCTACAGCAACAGAAATGCAGAATAATTTCGGTCATTATCTCAACTTTGTGATGTCTGTACAGGAGAGTATCGTAACAAAGAATGGAAAAGAAGCCGGAAGGTTTACTTCAAAAGAGATAGCGGTATTTTACTCTGGCAGATTCCCTTACGGGAATTTACTTTGGAAAGTTTTAATGTACAATTTTTAACGATATTGAACTTGGTACAATAAGGAAATCGGCAAACCAGATGAAAGTCTGGGACGCAAAGCTACAGGGCCTGTAAAATGGCAGCCAGTTGCATGAAATGAGGTGCACTGTCTGTCTGACAGTGTTTTTTTACGGTGTTATTTCATAGACGTAACAACAATGATTTTATCAGGAAAGAATAAGGAAAATAAAAGTATGAAAAAGGAAAAACGTTGTCTGATAGCAGTGGTGTTAGGTGTACTTGTAGCAACTGCTGTCTTGTCTGGATGTGGACAGTCAAAGAAAGAAGTATCTAAAAATGATGATCATCTTACCGTTTATCTGTGGGAAAATCGTTTGATGAAAAATATTGCACCCTATATCCATGAACAGTTTCCCGATCAGGATATTGAATTTATTATTGGTAACAATGATACCGATTTATACAGTTATTTTAAAGAACATGATGAATTACCGGATATCATAACAGTACGTCGATTCTCTGGAACAGATGCACAGGACTTACAGCCTTATCTTATGGATTTTGCTTCTTATGATGTTGTTTCCAAGTACTATTCTTATGCGGTGCAATATTATAAGAATGAGGAGGATGAAATCCAGTGGCTGCCAATCTGTGGTATTCCGCAGACGATCATTGCCAACAAAACACTGTTTGATCAGTATGGAATTAAGATTCCGGAAAATTATGAGGAATATATACAGGCTTGTCAGCAGTTTTATGATAATGGCATAAAACCGTATTCCATGGATCTTGGTGAAGACTGGTCTAATAATGAAATCATCCAGGCGGCGGCAATCGGTGAGTTTACAAGCCTGGATGGTATTGAATGGCGAAACGGTGCAGAGACTGCAGCGGATGAAGTGAAGTTTGATGATACATTATGGAAACGTATTTTTTCAGAAACCAGTCAGTTTCTTAAGGACTCGCACTTTGGTAAAGAAGATATCAATATTGACATCGATACAGGAACCCAGATGTTTGTCGAGGAAAAATCAGCAATGTTTCATGGACATCCGACGGTTATGCAGCAGCTGCAGAAACAGATGGATGCGGAGCTGATCCGTATTCCTTACTTTTCACAGACATCGGATGAATCCTACGTGTACATGACTCCATCCTTAAACATTGCATTTAACAAAAATCTGGAAAAAGACCGGGAGAAACTGGATACTGCACTGGATGTGCTGGATTGTATGATTTCAGAAGAGGGGCAAAAGCTGATTGCGGATGGAAGCGGTGTTATTTCATTGAATACAGATGTTCCGACCATGATGCAGGATGTGCCTGGACTGGAAGAGGAAATTAACAATAATGCTGTTTATATCCGATATTCCGCTCAAAAATCATTTGATGCAAGTCTTGAGGCTGTTCACGGATTACTGTCAGGGGAAATGGATGAAACACAGGCTTATGATACTTTTCGCAGTGTAATGAATCGTAAAGATCCAGAAGAAAAAGCAACGGTGAATTTTGAAAATGAATATTCCATTTCACTGAACGATAGAAATGGCCGTGATGCAGCATCTTCCATTTTAACTACGATCAGAGAAGAAAATGATGCACAGCTGGCTCTGGCACCATATTATTATTTCACTTCTTCTATGTACAAAGGAGAATGCACCAATAGCCGGGTTGGCATGATGACAGCGAAGAGTTCAGATACAGCATTATATGTTGCAAAAATCAATGGTAAACAGGTTTATGAACTCGTGGAAAATTATCTCGCCGATGCTGATGAGAATTTTTATGTAACCAATAAATACGAATTACCAATTGCATCCGGTATGAAAATGATCGTCAATCAAGCGGAAAGTGGATTTTCGTTAAAGGACTTAACAGTTAATGATAAGAAAATAGACAAAGAAAAGGAATGCTCGATTTTTCTTACAGACACCACAATGTCTGTTTTGAAAAAAATAAATCCGAAATGTGAGATTGAGCAGCTTAAAGATACAACATTATCAAGTGCATGGATCGAAGCAATGTCAAAAGGACAGCAGCCGTCAGCACCGGAAGACTATATAGAGGTTGAACAGTAAAAGTGGAGATAGAACAAACGGTAAAGAAAAGAAAAAAAATAACAAGGCTGTTGCTTATACTGCTTATTATTCTTTTAAGCTTAGGTTGTATCAAGTATCTTATAAGTAAGTCTAGCAAGTATATCAGCGAAAATGGAAAAAGCAGTATGGGAGCTGTTGTTGAACAGATACAGCAGACCTATGATCTTCAGGTGAGTGGATACTACAGCCAGCTGCAGTTGGTTGAGGAATTTTTACTTCATGAGAGGGAGCTGTCTCTTGAAACGGATGTGAACAAAAGTTTCTTTGAAGCATGGGAAAAAGAATCGGAAAGTACCCTTATATTTCTTCGGGAAAATGGTCAGGCAATATCCGCAGGTGGAACAAAAATGCGGATTGATATGCCAAGTAAATTTCTGCTGGACTTAAAGAATGGATACAATATTGGAAAACTGGTGCGTCTTGATTATGATCAGAAGAAAAAAGACGGTTATCTGGTTGCGATCCCATGTCAGGAATATACGATCAATGGGGAAACTTATACGGCAATTGGAACGGTGTATGATCATTCGAAACTGGATTCCATGTTAAAACTGAAAGGTTATGATGGGAAAGCATATTTGTTCATGCTGGATGATGACGGAAATATTACGTATACGAACCAGAGTGGTGATAAATACCTGCGTAATTATTCTTTGTTAAAACATTTAAAAGGGGAACAGGCTATTACAGAAGAAGAGGCTGATTTGTTCAAAAAGAAGTTTGATAACAGAGAATCCGGAGTTGCACTTTTGGGAAAACAGAACCCCTATTATCTGGGGTATTGCCCGATAGAAAGCAACAACACCATTTTGGTATGCATTGTGGCAAAGGGAGTTGTTGACAATGTGCTGAGGGATTACCAGAAAACGGTGTTGTTTACAACAATACTCATGGCAGGTTTTATACTTTTACTTTTTGCCGGATTATTCTACAGTATTTCCAGACTTAGTCTTGCAGATCAAAAAGCAGAATATGAAAAAAGAAATAATGAACTTCATTTACAAACAATGAAGGAAATGGAAGTAGTCAATCAAAAACTGAAAAAGGCAAAGAACGTTGCAACAGAGGCTTTACAGACAGCTGAAAATGCAAATAAGGCGAAAACGGATTTCCTGTCTAATATGTCACATGATATTCGTACACCTATGAATGCAATCATTGGTATCACGTCTTTGATCAGACATGATGCAGGTAATAAAGCAAAAGTTATAGAGTATGCAGATAAAATAGATATTTCATCACAGCATCTGTTAGGAATTATTAATGATGTTTTGGATATGAGTAAGATTGAGGCAGGAAAAACAGTCTTCAAGTATTCTGACTTTTCTATTCTGGATTTTATTCAGGAACTTGACACTATATTTCATACTCAAATATATGAAAAGCAGCAGACCCTTACAATCATAAAAGAAAATATTCAGCATGAGTGGGTGAATGGGGATCAGGTTCACCTGATGCAGATTTTCAGCAACCTGCTTTCCAATGCAGTGAAGTATACCCAGGAAGGTGGGGAAATTCAGTTCTTTGTAGAAGAATGTGAGACAAAGTCATCTGTCTATGCAAAGTACCGTTTCTTAGTTAGCGATAATGGTATGGGAATGTCGGCAGATTTCAAGGATACAATTTTTGATGCGTTTACCCGTGCGGAAAGTTCCCTTACAAACAAAATACAGGGAACCGGACTTGGAATGGCTATTACTAAGAACCTGGTTGAGGCAATGGGAGGTACCATCGATGTGGACAGTGAACTGGGACAGGGAAGCTGTTTTGAGGTTCTCATGGATCTGAAAATTGCAGAGGATAGAACGGTTGCTCTGGCGGCACAAGAAGAAACAGATGAGCAGGATGGTAATATCCTTCAAGGAATGAGATTCCTGTGTGCAGAGGATAATGAGCTGAACGCAGAGATCCTGACGGAACTGTTAAAGATTGAAGGTGCGGAATGTACCATCTGTGAAAATGGCGAAGAGATTTTGAAAGCATTTGAACAGTCTGCTCCAGGTGATTATGACATGATCCTGATGGATGTGCAGATGCCTGTTATGAATGGCTATGAGGCGACGAAGGCAATTCGCAGAAGTTCCCATGAACTGGCAAAGAAGATTCCGATCATTGCCATGACTGCCAATGCATTCTCAGAAGACATTCAGCATTCCCTTGCGGCTGGCATGAATGCACATGTTTCAAAACCGGTTGAGATGAAGGTGCTGGAAAAGACGATCAGAAGCATAAAATCCGGCGGGGGGGGGGTACCGAACCGCAGGTCACTGTACAGTGACGAATGGAAAGTAACAAAATAAAGAAATATCTGCCACGATAAAAGCGACGGTGGATAATAACAGTCAGATGTATAGAATGAAATTGCATACATTGTGGTCGCCTTTAAAGAAGAATGGATACATTGGAATCATTGGATATTTTGACACTGTAAAATAGAAAAATGCAAATTTAGTGTAATTACAATGCCACGTAAAGGGATAAAAATGAATAAATCAGTATTGCAAAGGGGTATCATTTTAATATTGTGCAGTTGCATCCTTTTTTCAATCTGTCCGGTCTATGCTTTTGCAGCAGAAAGTCAGAAAGAGAAAATTGTCAGGATTGGTGTACCGGATGATACATATGATAAGATAAATGGAAATGGAAAAAGAAGCGGATACGGCTATGAATATCTGCAGAAAATCGCAGGTTATACCGGGTGGAACTATGAATATGTAGATTGTACATTGGAAAATTGTTTTGACAAATTAAAAAATGATGAGCTGGATATGATAGAAGGAATCTCTTATACGGAGGAACGGGCAGAGACTATGCTTTTTTCCGCTATTCCAATGGGAGACGAAAGATATTATGTCTATGTAAAACCCGATCATATAGACATATCATCCTCTGACACTGCATCTTTCAATGGGAAAAAGATTGGGGTGCTTATGGGTTACCTGTCGGAAATGGTATTGAACGAGTGGGAAAAGAAATATGATCTGCATACACAGCATGTCAATGTTTCAAATAATGAAGATGCTTTGAAGAAAATTGCAGACGGAGAAATTGACGCTTTTGTATCGTTAGAGGATTCCCGTCTAGATGGGTACGGAATGGTGGCCTTAACGAATATAGGCAGTTCAAAAATATATTTTGCGATTGGCCAGAGTCATTCTGATTTAAAGACAGAGCTGGATAATGCTATGAGAAGGATCACAGATGATGATCCTTATTATGCAGATGAACTGCATAAGCAGTTTCTGTCAGTGGACAGTGTATATTTTCTGACGGGAGAAGAACAAAAATGGCTGTCAGAGCATGGAAAAATCAAACTGGAAAGTAAAGAAAATGTAGGTACAACGTTTACCGTTACGATACCACTTGAGATTGATCATAATGCTGAGAAGGAACAGCAAAAAAAAGTGGAAAAGCCTGATCTGTCGGGTAAGAGTGTATTATTAGTTGAGGATAATGAGCTAAATCTGGAAATTGCAAAAATGCTGCTGGAAGATGAAAAGATGGTTGTGACTACGGCAGAAAATGGCAAGGAGGCTGTGGATATTGTTTCCCAGTCAGTTCCAGGCAGATTTGATTTTATTTTTATGGATATCATGATGCCGGTAATGGATGGATTAGAAGCAGCCAGACAGATAAGGACATTGAACCGTATAGATACAAAAGAGATACCAATCATTGCGATGACAGCGAATGCATTTCAGGATGATATCAGGGACTGCATAGATGCCGGAATGAATGCACATATTGCAAAACCCATTGACAGTAAAAAAATAGAGGATACTTTGCAATTGGTTTTAAAACAAAAAATGCAGTAAGACAATTCTTTGTGTTGTGTTTCTGGCAGACCCGGTCAGGGCGGCAGATTCAGATGAAGATATTGATGCGGCAGTGCAATTTTATTAAATTAGGAGGTTGACAAGGAGATGTATAGAGAAATATATTTGACAGACAGGA
>ERZ773208.2958-NODE-2958-length-10871-cov-16.340699_pt1 | contig 10871 bp, 8 predicted proteins | sample MGYA00581006_ERZ773208 | MGnify/ENA primary metagenome ERZ773208 (study PRJEB29015, sample SAMEA2737793) | human gut metagenome | biome: human gut; feature: human-associated habitat; material: faeces | place: China | collected 2012 ...
GCGTTGTCGCCGCCCATCGCGTCAAGAATGATCTTCAACCGTTCCACCTCTTTCTTTCAGATACCCTTCGCCACCAGCCTATCGATCACGTCCAGCGACCGCGCGGCAATGGCGAGATTTTTTTCTGCCTTCTTACGGATGCGCTTTTCCAGCGGTGCGATGATGCTGAAATTGATATTCATGGGCTGGAAATTCTCAATGCTTTCGTCGCTGACGTACTGCCCCAGCGCACCGATGGCGGTCTCCTTGGGGAAGTCGGGCAGCTCCCGTCCCTGTACCTTCGCCGCCATGGCCACCGCCGCCAGATACCCGGAGGCCGTGGATTCCACGTACCCCTCCACGCCGGTCATCTGCCCGGCAAAAGCCACCAGCGGGTTTCGGCGGTCTGCGTAATACTTATCCAGCAGCTTGGGGCTTTGCAGGAAGGTATTCTGGTGCATCACACCGTAGCGGACAAATTCCGCGTTTTCCAGACCGGGAATCATGGAAAATACCCGCTTCTGCTCGCCGAATTTCAGGTGGGTCTGGAAGCCCACCAGATTGTACACGCTTTTTGCCGCGTTGTCCTGCCGCAGCTGCACCACGGCGTAAGGCTCATGACCGGTGGCGGGATTTCTCAGCCCCACGGGCTTCATGGGGCCGTAGCGCAGGGTATCCACGCCTCGCCGCGCCATGACCTCCACGGGCATACAGCCCTCAAAGACGTTCTTGTCCTCAAAGCCATGCACCGGGGCTTCCTCGGCGTTTACCAACTCCCGGACGAAGGCTTCGTACTGCTCTTTGTTCATGGCGCAGTTGATGTAATCGGGCGTTCCCCGGTCGTACCGGGACTGCCACCACGCGAGATTCATGTCGATGGACTCCGCCGAAACCAGCGGCGCCGCTGCGTCAAAAAAGTGCAGATACCCGGTCTCCCCGAAGTAATGCCCGATGGCCTCGCTCAAAGCATCGGAAGTCAGCGGCCCTGTAGCCACGATCACCGGTCCCTCGGGGACTTCGGTGATTTCTTCGGAAATCACCGTGATATTGGGGTGATTCCGGATTTTCTCCGTAACCATCCGGGAAAAGCCGCCCCGGTCTACAGCCAGACAGCCGCCCGCCTCCACCCGGGTAGCATCGGCGCAGGCGAGGATCAGGCTGCCGCAGCGGCGCAGCTCCTCCTTGAGAAGCCCCACGGCGTTTTCCAGCCGGTCGCCCCGCAGGGAATTGGAGCAGACAAGCTCGGCAAAATCCTCGCTGTGGTGGGCGGGGGTCATCTTTTTGGGCTTCATTTCGTAAAGCGCCACTTCGATGCCCCGGTTTGCCAGCTGCCATGCCGCTTCGCTTCCGGCCAGCCCCGCGCCGATGACTTTTACCTTCATGCCTTGCTCTCCTTCTTAGAGGATGTTTTCGTCGTCTTCTTCGTTGTGGTCTTGGCGGCGGTCTTCTTCACCGCAGTCTTTTTCGCCGCAGTTTTCTTTGCTGCCGTCTTCTTTGCCGGGGCTTTTGCCGTCGTTTTCTTTGCCGCCGTCTTCTTCTCGGCAGACTTTTCCTCCGGGGTGGCCTCCCCGTCCTCGGCGGTCTTCTTTTTATAGTAGCCCCGCTGGTCTTCCGGGAGGAAGCGGGAGCATTTCTCGTTGATGCAGAAGGGCTTCATGCGCCCCTTGCCGGATTTCTTGAACAGGGTCTGACCACACTCCGGGCAATCCTCAGCGGTGGGAACGTCCCATGTCATGAAGCCGCACTCCGCGCCCCGCTCGCAGGCGTAGTAGGCGTAGCCCTTCTTGGACTTGCGCTTGAGCAAGCCGCTGCCGCACTTGGGGCAGCGCCCCGGCATCCGCTCCACCAGAGGCTTGGTGTTCTTGCACTCCGGGTAGCCCGGGCAGGCCAGAAATTTTCCGAACCGGCCGGTTTTCACCACCATTTTCCGTCCGCACAGCTCGCAGACCTCGTCGGTCTCCTCCTCCGGCACCTTCAGGCGAACCCCCTCCAGCGCCGTCTCCGCGTCGGACAGCTCCTTACTGAAATCCTTGTAGAAATCCGCCAGAAGATTTTTCCAGTTCTGCTTACCCGTCTCCACATCGTCCAGCCGCGACTCCATGTTGGCGGTAAACTCCACGTCGATGATGTCGGTGAAGTGCTCCTCCATCAGCCCGGTGACGATCTCGCCCAGAGGCGTGGGGGCAAGGCGCTTGTCCTGCTTGACCACGTACTCCCGGTCCTCAATGGTGGACACGGTGGCGGCATAGGTGGAGGGACGGCCAACGCCCTTTTCCTCCATGGCCTTGACCAGGGTCGCCTCGGTATACCGGGCGGGGGGCTGGGTGAAATGCTGCTCCTTCTGGATGTTGGTAGGAAGCGTCTTCTCCCCCACCGCAAGGTCAGGCAGCGGAGAGCCGACGGCCTCCTGCTCATCGTCCCGCCCTTCTTCGTAAACGGCAATGAAGCCGGCGAAGCGCAGGCTCTGATGGCCGGCGCGGAACACATGTCCGGCGCACATGGCGTCAATGGACACGGTATCGTAAACGGCACAGGCCATCTGCGTCGCAAGGAAGCGGCTCCAGATGAGCTTATAGAGCTTATACTGGTCGGGGGTCAGGCTGGTGCGCACCCGCTCCGGCTCCAGCTCCACATGGGACGGCCGGATGGCTTCGTGGGCATCCTGTGCCCCCGCCTTTGTCTTGAATACATGGTGCTGGCCGTAGTAATACTCGTTTCCGTAACGGTTGCGGATAAACCCGGCAGCGGCGTCCATGGCCTCGTCGGAAAGCCGCAGAGAGTCGGTACGCATGTAGGTAATTAAACCGGTGGTACCTTCCCCTGCCACGTCCACGCCTTCATACAGCTGCTGGGCGACCATCATGGTCTTTTTCGGCGTGAAGCCCAGCTTCCGGGACGCCTCCTGCTGCAAAGTGGAGGTGGTGAAGGGCGGGGCGGAATAACGCTTCTTCTCCGCTTTTTTGACGTTGGTAACGTCGAATTCCTTCCCATCGATGTCGCCGATCACGGCAAGGGTATCAGCCTCATTCTCCAGCTCCCGCTTCTTATCCTCGCCCCAATAGCGGGCAGTGAAGGAGCCGGGCTTGCCCATACGGTTCAATGTCACGTCCAGCGTCCAGTATTCCTTGGGCTGGAACGCGCGAATTTCGTTTTCCCGGTCAACCACCAGCCGGGTGGCGACGGACTGAACGCGACCTGCGGACAGACCCCGCCGTATCTTCTTCCACAGCAGCGGGGAAAGCTCATAGCCCACGATCCTGTCCAGAATACGCCGCGCCTGCTGGGCGTCCACCAGATCATAGTCGATATCCCGGGGGTGGCGGATGGACTCCTTGACCACCTTCTGGGTGATCTCATTAAAGGTCACACGCTGCGCCTTCCCGTCGGGGAGGTTCAGCAGCTCTTTCAAATGCCACGAAATGGCCTCGCCCTCCCGGTCAGGGTCGGTTGCAAGGTACACGGTTTTCGCCTTTTCCGCATCGGTTTTCAGTTCCTTGATCAGGGATTCCTTGCCCCGGACGGGGATATAATGGGGGGTAAAGTCATGCTCCAGATCCACACCCATCGTGCTTTTCGGCAGATCCCGGAGATGCCCCATGCTGGCCTTGACAACATAATCGTCTCCTAAATATTTGCCAATGGTCTTTGCCTTGGAGGGGGACTCCACAATCACCAGATTTTCAGGTTTGCCCATGAATGAAAATTCTCCGTTTCGTTACTTCAGATTCAGCGGTTACGTCTCTCTATTTCCCGCTCAAAACAATGCGCTTGCCCGGCAGGCGCTTGATTATGCCCTTCAGTTCCAGCATGGTCAGGCTGGACAGCAGCTTTCCGGTGGACAGGCCGGTTTCGGCGATCACATCGTCCACCAGCCGCTGCCCGCCGCTTAAGGCGTCCACAATGGTCTGCTCCTCCGGCGACAGCTTCGGCCTGACCGAGCCTACGTCACTATAAGGCGCGCAAGGCGTCTTGTCAATGCCCTGATGGGCTAAATCTTTTTTAAGATTCTCATTTTTCCGGGGAAGACGCAGTTTCTGCGCCACTTTCAGCAGCGGTTTTTCCGTTTCTGCGGCCTTGCGCACCTCGTCCGGATAGGCCGTCTGGTGGGCGGGCGCATCTTCCTTCCGAATCTTATCCGGAAAGAGGGCTTCATATTCGCTCAGAACGTCCCAGCCGGAGGAAACCATGATCGCCCCGTCCCGCAGAAGCCGGTTGCTCCCCACAAAGGACGGCTGGTCGATGTTTCCCGGCACCGCGAACACGTCCCGCCCCTGCTCGGCGGCCAAGCGGGCGGTGATCAGCGCGCCGCTTTTCTCCGGCGCTTCCACCACCAGCACCCCGCAGCTCAGGCCGCTGATGATACGGTTCCGCTTGGGAAACGTCCATTTTGCCGGCGGCGTCCCCGGCGCAAACTCGCTGAGAATGCAGCCGTATTCCTCCGTGTCCCGGAACAGCGCCCGGTTGGAAACGGGATAGACGATATCCGCGCCGCACCCCAGCACGCCCACCGCAGGCGCGCCCGCGGTCAGCGCCCCGGACATGGCCATGCCGTCGATGCCGTAGGCCATCCCGGATACCACAATGCCGCCGCAGCGGGCAATCTGATAGCCCATGCGCTTGGCGGTGGTCAGGCCGTAGGCCGACGCCTTCCGGGTACCGACCACGCCGATCACCGGGCTTCCGTCAAAATCCGGCAGCCGCCCCTTATAATACAGCACAACGGGCGGGTCGGCAATGTTTTTGAGCCGTGCGGGATAAGCCGCATCCTGACAGGTCAGGATGTGGAGCTTTTCCCGGTCACAGGCTTCCAGAATTTCCTCCGCGGAGGTCAGATTTTTCTCCCGAAGGGCAGTCTTTGCGTCCTCGCTGAGACCGATGGCGTCAAACGCCCCGTCGTCGGCGAAGTAAATGTCCTCAGGATCCCGAAAATGCTGCAACAGTGCCATTTTGTCCCGGTCGTTCAGCCCGGGGCGATGGGCAAACCATACCCAGTGTACCAGCATTTTCTCACCTGTTTCTCTCTATATTATGCCGTTTCTCTATTGCTTCATCTGCCACATGACGATGGCCGCCGCCACCGCCGCGTTCAGGGACTCACAGCGCTTATTCATGGGGATGATAAGCTCCCCGTCGGCGCTTTCCAGAATTTCCCGGCGCACGCCCTGCCCTTCGCTGCCAATGACCACCGCCATGCCGCGAAGGTCAGCATTGCGCAAATCCTTCGCCCGCCGGCTCAGTGCCGTCACAGCCACAGGAATTCCGGCAACCCCGCAGGCGGCTTTTACCTCCGCCCAGTCCGCTTTCACCGGCTGGGTGCGGAACACCGCGCCCATGCTGGCGCGTACCGTCTTGGGGCTGTAGGGGTCGGCGCAGCCTTCCAGCAGCGTCACTGAAATGTCCAGCGCGTCCGCCGTGCGCAGAATGGTTCCAAGGTTTCCCGGGTCCTGAATGCCGTCCAGCAACAAGCAGCCGGGCTGGGGCACGTATGCCTTCTTTTCCGGCAGGCGGCACAGAAACAGCGCCCCCTGAGGACTTTCCATGGGGGAAATGGATGCCATCACGTCCTCCGGCACACGGAAAAGCCGCACCGATTCCGGCACGTCTGCGTGAACGCCGTCGGATAAGATCACCGTGTCCAGTCCCGGATACCAGCGGACGGCCTCCGCCAGAAGCTTGACCCCGTCGGCAGCGAACAGCCCCGCTTCCTCCCTTGCCTTCCGGGAAGAAAGCAGCTTTTTCACCTGCTGCAACAGGGGATTTTTCCGGGAGGTGATTCTCTGCTCCGTCACAGCTTCTGCACCCTGCTGAGGGCGTAATTGTCCCCCAGAACCACCATCACGTCCCCCTCCTGAATCCGGTAGTCCGCGGCGGGGGAAACGTTGGTCTTGTCCCCGTTTTCCACGGCGATGATGTTCACGCCCAGCTTCGCCCGGACGTTCAGCTCATTGATGCACTTGCCGATCCAGCTCTTGGGGGCGGGAACTTCCAGAATTCCGTAGTCCTCGGAAAGCTCGATGTAATCCAGCACATTGTGGGAGTACATGCTTCTTGCCAGCCGCTGGGCGTGCTCCTGCTCCGGAATGACCACCCGGTCAGCCCCCAGCTTTTCCAGAACCAGCCGGTGGGTCTCGTCGTGGGCTTTGCAGACGATGTAGGGTGCGCCCAGCTCCTTTAAGTTCATGGTGATCAGCACGGAGGCCGCAAGATCGTCGCCGATGGCAATGACTGCGCAGTCAAAATTCCGCACGCCCAGCGCCCGCAGGACTTCCTTGTCCCGGGCGTCGCCCACCACCGCGTGGGTGACGTCGTTGGCAAGCTGCTGCACAAGGTCGTTGTGCACGTCCATGGCCAGCACCTCCGCCCCCAGCGTGCACAGCTGCCGCGCCAGAGAGCCGCCGAAACGGCCGAGACCGATGACAATGTAAGACTTCATAATTCTCTCCTTATCCGATCAGCAAATTGGTTTCCGCATAGCGGAACCGCTCCTCCGCCCGGTTTCCCGCCAGGAAGCCCAGGCTGATGGTCAGCACGCCGACCCGTCCGAAATACATATAAATAATGATCAGAATCTGCGCCGGGATACTTAAGGAAGCCGTACCGCCCGCGCTTAATCCCACGGTCGCCAACGCCGAAACCGCCTCATACACGGCGTCCGTAAAGCCCATGGGCGACGTGGCGCTGATGAAAATGCCGCCGAAAACGGCCAGTGCCAGCACGATAAAGGCAATGATCATGGCGTTCTGGGTCTGCTCGTCGGGGATCGTCCGCTTGAAGGCGCAGACCGTGCTTTTCCCTCTGGCTCTCGCCCAGATGGTCAGCACCAGCACCAGAAACGTCACGGTCTTGATGCCGCCGGCGGTGGAGCCGGAGGAGCCGCCGATGAACATCAGCACGCTGGAAAAGGCCTTGCCGCTTTCCGTAAGCTTTGCCTGATCAATCGCTGCAAACCCCGCGGTGCGCAGTGTCGCGGACTGGAAAAAGCCGTTGAGCAGCTTTTCGCCCACAGTCATGCCGCCCAGCGTCTCCGGGTTGTTCCATTCCAGCAGACAGGTTCCCGCCCAGCCGACGGCAAGCAGCGCCGCCGTGATCAGCAGTACCAGCTTGGTGTACACGCTGAACTTGCGCAAGGAGTGCTTCCGGGCAATGTTCTCCCACACCAGAAAGCCCAGGCCGCCGATGATGATCAGCGCCGACAGCGTCAGAAGCACAACGGGGTCTGCGTTAAATTCTATCAGGCTCTGCCCCGGGGCAATGGCGCCGAAAATGTCAAAGCCCGCATTGCAGAACGCGGAAACAGAGTGAAAAATGCCCCAGCGCAGCGCTCTTGTAAACCCATACTCCGGCCAGAACCGAAGGGTCAGAATGATCGCCCCCACTGCCTCCACGGAAAAGCTTCCGGTAAGCACCAGCTTTTGCAGCCGCACCACGCCCTTGATATCGTTCACGCTCAGGGACTGGGCGATCATCAGCCGCTGCTGGAGGCCGATCTTCCTGCGCAGCAGAAAAATCAGCAGTGTCGCCACGGACATGAAGCCCAATCCGCCAATTTGGATCAGGCACAGAATCACAATCTGGCCGAAACCGCTCCACTGGCTCCAGGTATCGTACAGCACCAGTCCCGTCACGCAGGTGGCGGAGGTGGCCGTAAACAGCGCCGGACGCAGCCCGCAGGACACCCCGTCCCGGGACGCGGCGGGCAGAGTCAGCAGCAGCGCCCCCAGGAGAATGATTGCGGCAAACATCAGTGCAACCATCTGCGTGGTAGCAATGTGCCTGGGTCGGTGCTTCATCCAGAAGACCACCAGCTTTCCCCGCAGAGACATATTTGCGCTCCTTTCCGGCAGGCACACCCCGCCATCATACGTTTTCTCTATTATAGCAACTTTACATTCTTTTGCAAGTCTCAATTCATCCCAGCCGCCGCAAAATAGGCAATTTACATTTTCTCCCGGGTGTGCTATACTGGTCAAAAACTTGGAAAGGGGCAGATTTTATGAGTTATACAGAAAGCTGGTCGGGAAAGATCAACCGCAAGCTTCTAAAAAAGCTGCACATCATTGATGTCGCCGCCGGGCGGGAGAAAGCCGATCTGGTTCTGAAAAACGCCACCTATGTCAACGTGTTTTCCGGGGAGCTGGACACCGGCGACATTGCCGTGGCGGAGGGCCTGATCGTGGGCCTCGGCAGCTACGAAGGCCGGGACGAAGTGGACATGACCGGCAAGATCGTCTGCCCCGGCTTCATCGACGCCCATATCCATCTGGAATCCAGTCTGGTTTCCCCCGCGGAGTTTGCCCGGGCAGTCATCCCCCACGGCACCACCACCGTCATCACCGACCCCCACGAGATCACCAATGTCATGGGCACCGACGGCATCGACTATATGCTCTGCGCCACGGAAGGGCTGCCGGTGGACACCCAGTTTATGATTCCCTCCTGCGTCCCGGCGTCGGCGCTGGACGAAAGCGGCGCGAATCTGGACTATCGGGATATCGACAGCTTTTTCGACCACCCCCGGGTGCTGGGTCTTGCGGAAATGATGAATTTCCCCGGCGTGATCTCCGCCGACTCCCCCACCGTTGCCAAGATCATTGCGTCTCAGGCGCACCACAAGAAGATCGACGGCCACGCCCCCGGTCTTTCCGGCACCGACCTGAACGCCTACATTGCCGCCGGTGTCTACTCCGACCACGAGTGCGCGGACATTGACGACGCCATGAAGAAGCTGAAGCTGGGTCAGTTCATCATGATCCGGGAGGGCACCGCCGCCCGGAATCTGGAGGCTCTGATGCCCCTGATCAAGTCCCAGAAATATTTCAGCCGCTGCATGTTCTGCACCGACGACAAGCACCCCAGCGATCTGCTGGAAAAGGGTCACATCGATTACATCTGCCGGGAAGCTGTCGCCATGGGTGCCGACCCCATCATGACCGTGCAGGTGGCCTGTCTTCACGCCGCCCGGTACTTCCTGCTGAATAACCGGGGCGCCATCGCCCCCGGATATCTTGCGGACTTCGCCATCGTGGAGGATTTGAAGGGCTTCCACGTGGTGACGGTGTACAAGCGGGGCAAGCGGGTCTATCATGACGGCATTGTGGAGGACTTCCCCCTGCCCGAAATCCCGGAACACCTGAACAAGCGCGCCCACGACACCTTCCACCTGCCGGTGCTTTCTCCCGCGGACTTTGCCAACACCCGTCTGCGGGGCGTCATCGGCATGGTGCCGGGGCAGATCATCACCGAGGACGCAGGCTACGCCGCCGGTGTTGACGTATCCAAGGACATTCTGAAAATGGCCGTTGTAGAGCGGCATAAAAATACCCGCCACATCGGCATCGGCTACCTCAAGGGCTACGGTCTGAAATCCGGCGCGGTGGCCACCTCCGTCGCCCATGACAGCCACAACATCATCTGCGTCGGCACAAATGACGAGGACATGGCCTTCGCCGTCAACCGCATTGCCCGGAACCGAGGCGGCATTGTGGTCGTGGAGAACGGGCAGGTGCTGGCCGAGCTTCCTCTGGAAATTGCCGGCATCATCAGCGGCAAGCCCCTGCGGGAGGTCAACACCCTTCTGGAGGGCGCAAAGAAAGCCGCCCACAGTTTGGGCGTCGGCACGGACATCGACCCGTTCATGACGCTGTCCTTCATGAGCCTGCCCGTCATCCCCACCCTGCGCCTGACGACCCGGGGCGTGGTGGATGTGAACACCCAGCAGTACGTATGAGCGGCATAGACCTTTCTTTTGTCTCCGGCAAGGAAAAGTTCAATTACCGTGTCTGCGCCGTCATCCTTTCGGAGGGCAAACTTCTTGCCATGCACGACGAGCGCTCCCCCTACTATTACCTCCCCGGCGGGAGGGTGCAGATGGGGGAAACGGCGGAAGCCGCCGTGGTGCGGGAGGTTCGGGAGGAGCTGGAAATCACCTCAGAGATCGTCCGTCCACTATGGCTGAATCAGGCATTTTTCACGGAGGACGTAGACGGCCTTCACTACCACGAGCTGTGCCTGTACTTCCTGATGGACGTTTCCCATACAGATTTGCTGTCCAAAGGCGAGAAGTTCGCCCTGTTGGAGCGGCACCACACCCATGAATTTGAGTGGCTGCCCTTTGAACGGCTGGAACGGGAATATTTCTATCCCCTGTTCCTGAAAAAGGAAATTTTCCACTTGCCAGAAACCTTCACGCTCCGCACGGAACTGGAATAAACGCAAAATGCCCTGTCCGCTTTTCAGCGGACAGGGCATTTGTTTTTGGGGAATTATTTCATCACCAGTTCGCCGTTTTCGGCGTCCACGGTGACGGTCTGACCCGGGGTAACGTCGCCCCGAAGCAGACGCTTGCTGAGCATGGTCTCCACCGTATGCTGCACATAGCGGCGCAGGGGACGGGCGCCGTACTGCGGGTCATAGGCCGCGTCCACAATGGCGGCCTTGGCCGCAGGCGTCAGCTCACAGCGGATCTGCTGGTCGGCCAGACGGTCGTTGAGCTTGGCGATCTGCAGGTCGATGATCTTGGTCACATTCTCCTTGGTCAGGGGCTTGTAGAACACGATCTCGTCCAGACGGTTGAGGAATTCCGGCCGGAAGGTGCGGCGCAGCAGCGCGCGAACCTGTTCCTTTGCGCTTTCCTCGATGGTGCCGTCGGCGTTGATGCCGTTCAGGATATACTCAGAGCCGAGGTTGGAGGTCAGGATCAGAATGGTGTTCTTGAAGTCCACGGTTCTGCCCTGAGAATCGGTGATCCGGCCATCGTCCAGCACTTGCAGCAGGACGTTGAACACGTCGGGATGCGCCTTCTCCACCTCGTCGAACAGGACGACGGAGTAGGGCTTGCGGCGTACCGCTTCGGTCAGCTGGCCGCCTTCTTCATAGCCCACGTATCCGGGAGG
>ERZ773208.2969-NODE-2969-length-10839-cov-5.025779_pt1 | contig 10839 bp, 11 predicted proteins | sample MGYA00581006_ERZ773208 | MGnify/ENA primary metagenome ERZ773208 (study PRJEB29015, sample SAMEA2737793) | human gut metagenome | biome: human gut; feature: human-associated habitat; material: faeces | place: China | collected 2012 ...
CCAGAGCCGCCGCGGGGCTCACAGGGATGTGCTTGGCCTGCAGGGGATTGACCAGCAGGTAGCTCCGCTTGGGGTTGTTGTATCGCTTGGCGATCCGCAGCGTGTCTGCGGCCGTATATGGGTGCATTGCGGCACCCTCCCTTCGTCGTGTCATGAAATCGTGGTGAGACTTTGATTATAGCACAGCTTCCACCCCAAAGAAACCTCTTTCCCGCGCCTCGGCCATTTCAAATTGCGCCGCCGGAGAATCTGTGGTAAGATGGGAAAAACAACACCGCCGCGGCCGGCGGGGAGGAGCGCGCCATGAAAAAGCTGCAATACAATTCTCCGGTGATCCTGACCTTTTTCCTGCTGTCCCTGGGTGTCCTGCTGCTGGACTGGATCACCGGAGGATGGACGACCCTGCACGCCTTCTGTGTCTACCGCTCCTCCCTGGCAGATCCGCTGTTCTATGTGCGGCTGTTCGGCCATGTGCTGGGCCATGCCAGCTGGGATCATTTCCTGAATAATATGCTCCTGCTCCTCGTCATCGGCCCGCCGATGGAGGAAAAATACGGCAGCATCCCGCTGCTGGAGGGCATCGTCTTCACGGCGCTGGTGTCCGGTGTGCTGCAATGCGCGCCGCCCGCGGTGGTCACGGTGGCGGTGCCGCCGCTGATGGTCAGAGTGGTCTCCGCCTGGATGCCGTCCTCGCCCGCGGTGAGTTTGAGTGCGGAGCCGGTGATGACGAGATAGCCCAGGGTGGGATCGCTGTCATTGGTGGAGCGCAGGGCATCCCCGCCGCTGGTGACGGTGATGTCAGCATCCTTGATGGTCAGACTATCCTTGCCGTTGATGCCGTGATTGACGGCGGTGACGGTGACGGAGGCCTTTTGGATGAAGAGGGTATCCTTGCCGGTGATACCATTATTATAGTTGGCATTGACCGTTAGGCTGCCGCTGCCCGCAATCACCAGGTCGGATTTGGAGTAGAGGCAGGCGTTGGGCTCTTCCTCCTCCGCCGAAGAGTAGCTGTCGCTAAAGGTGTAGTCCGTGCCGTCGGTCAGGGTGGAGGCGGTGCCTTCCGGCAGGTAAAGTGTGGTGGCCTTGGACTTATAGACATACAGGGGGCTGCCGGTGGAGCAGGTGATGGAAGCATCCTGCAGCACCAGGGTCACTTCCTCTTTGGGGGCATTTACAAGGACGCGGCCCTCGGTCATGGTGCCGGTGACCACATAGGTGCCGCCCGCCGTGATGGTCACCACGCCGTCTGTCACTTCCGCGCCGGTGCCGGTAGCGGTCGCCGACTGCCCGGAAAGGGCGATGGTGGTGGCATCCCCGCCGGTCACGGTGGCCGCCGTGTTTTCATCGGAGGAGCTGCCTCCGGTGGCAGTGCCGCTTTCGCCGCAGGCGGAAAGGCACCCGGCCAGCAGTGCGGCGCTTATGATAATGGATAGGATATGGTATTTGCGTTTCATATTTGGTTCCTCCTTTCGGTCGATGGTCCTATGATAAAGCCCCACGCTAAAGAAAAGCTAAAGAAAAAAAGTTTTTTCCTTTTGTCAATCTTTAGGCGGCGGCTTTACACTATGGGCATCCACCACAGAAAGGGGTGCCCGATATGGCAAACGGAACACAATACAGCTTCCAGCGCATTGAAAAGAAATACTTTATCTCTCCCGCGCAGATGGAAGCGCTGCTGAATGTGATGCGCCGACACATGACCGCCGACCGCTACGGCGAATACACCATCGGCAACATCTACTGCGATACCGATAATTTCCGGCTCATCCGGGCCTCGCTGGAAAAGCCCGCCTATAAAGAAAAGCTGCGCATCCGCTGCTACGGCGTGCCAAAGGCGGGGGATAAGGTCTTTGTGGAGCTGAAAAAGAAATGCGGCGGCGTAGTGTATAAGCGCCGGGTCACCGCGCCCCTGCCCCAGGCGGAGCGTTTCCTGCGCACCGAAACCGCCCCGGCCGAATGGGGACAGATCGGGCAGGAGCTGCAATGGTTCCAGCACTTTTACGATACCATGCCCCGCATGTATATCGGCTATGACCGTACCGCTTGGGCGGGCACCGAAGACCCGGCGCTGCGGATCACATTTGATCGGAACATCCGCTGGCGGCGCGATTGTTTGACGCTGGACGCGGGCGACGACGGTAAGCGCCTGCTGCCGGAGGATCAGATCCTGATGGAGGTCAAGGCCCTCGGAGCCTGCCCTCTGTGGCTGTGCCGGGCGCTTTCCGCTCAGCATATTTATCCCGCCTCGTTTTCGAAATACGGGGCGTGCTACAAGGAAATGTGCCGGGAGGCCAATGCCCCCGCACGGATGACCAATTCAAAGGAGGCTCATCGCTGTGCTTAACTCGATATTAGGGACCGAACTGACACTGACATCTTTTCTGATCTGCACGGGAGTTTCTCTGCTGCTGGGGGTGGGCACCGCGCTGGTGGCCGGCTACCGCAGCCGCAGCACCCAGAGCCTTGCCATCACGCTGGCGATCCTGCCGGCGGTGGTGCAGGCGGTCATTATGCTGGTCAACGGCAGCATCGGGGCCGGCATTGCCGTAGCAGGTGCCTTCAGCCTGGTGCGGTTCCGTTCCGCGCCGGGTACCGCCCGGGAGATCGCCGCCATTTTCCTGGCTATGGCCATTGGCCTGGCCACCGGCATGGGGTATGTGGGGCTGGCGGTGCTGCTGTTTCTCATCCTGGCCGGAGCCATGCTGGCGCTTACCGCGATGCGCTTCGGCCAAAAGGAGGACGCCGGACGCATCTTGAAGATCACCATTCCGGAGGACCTGGATTATGACGGGCTGTTTGATGACCTGTTTGAGCGCTACACCACCGCCCACACGCTGGAAAAGGTGAAAACCACCAACATGGGCACCCTGTACGAGCTGCGCTACCGCATCACCCTGCGGCAGGAGCCGGTCCCCAAGGTGTTCCTGGATGAGCTGCGCTGCCGCAACGGCAACCTAAACATCACCTGCTGCCGGGAGGAAAGCCACGAAAGCCTGTAAACAGCGCAAAATATCCCCCTATCCGCTTTGGGTAGGGGGCTTTGTTTTAGAGGTCAGCCCGGCTCCTTCATGCGGTAGCCCACACCGATCTCGGTGAGGATATACTGCGGCTCGGCGGGGTTCTGCTCCAGCTTGCGGCGGATATTGGCCATATTGACCCGCAGCAGCTGGCTGTTGCCGCCGGCGGCATCGCCCCACATGGCCTCGCTGATACGATCGTAGGTGAGCACCTTGCCCGCGCTGCGGCTCAGGAGCTCCACCAGGCGGTATTCATTGGCGGTGAGGTGCACCGGCCGCCCGGCCAATGTGACCAGGTGCTTATCATAGTCGATGGTCAGCTCGCCGGTGGTAAAGGCGGAAAGATTGGCGGCGGGCCCGGCCCGGCGCAGCGCTGCCCGGATGCGGGCCAGCAGCTCCGGGGAGCCGAACGGCTTGGTGATATAGTCGTCGGCGCCACTATCCAGGGCGGCCACCTTTTCGCTTTCCTCGGTGCGGGCGGAGACCACGATGACCGGCAGGCCATAGCGCTGCCGCAGCTCCCGCAGCAGCTCCAGCCCATCGGCATCCGGCAGGCCCAGATCCAGCAGCATGGCACTAAACTCCATCTTTTCCAGCACCGCACGGGCCTGGGCGGCACAGGTAGCCACCTCCACGGTGTAGCCATCGCCCTCCAGCACCGTTTTCATAAAATTGCTGATGGAAAATTCGTCCTCGACGATCAGGATCTTATTCATCATGTTCTTCCTCCTCTATTTCCGCCAGCGGCAGCGTGATGCAAAAGCTGGCGCCCCCCTGCGGGCGGTTGGCGGCGGTGATCTGCCCGCCATGGGCATTTACTATAGTACGGCACACCGTCAGGCCGATGCCCATATTGCGGCGGTCGCTGCTGGTTTGCTCCGCGCGGGTGCGCATCCCATCAAAAACATTTTCCAGGCCGTGGCTATCCAGCCCCACGCCGTCATCCTCCACCCGGAGCTCCGCCTTGTCATTCCGGCGGCGGGCCGCCAGGGTGATGTTCTTTACTCTACCCCCGTGCAGGGCGGCGTTTTCCAGCAGATTCAACAGTACCTGCTCCATCAAGGTGGCATCCATCGGGACCAGCAGCAGTTCATCGGGGGCAGTCACCTGCACGGCAAAATCGGGGTACCGCCGGCGGAACTTGGCCGCCGCGCCCGCCATCACCTCCTCCACCGCCTCCGGCTGGGTGATGAGCCTGGTTTCGCCATCACCGTTCAGCCGGGTGATCGTCAGGAGGTTTTCCACCATGTGGATGAGCCACTCCGATTCCTCCTCGGCGCTTCGCAGCAGCTCCCGCTGCTTCTCGGGCGGCAGGGTATCCTGCTGCTCCAGCACGGTATTGATGGCACCTGAAATGGCCGTAAGGGGGGTGCGCAGATCGTGGCTGACCGCCCGCAGCAGGTTGCCCCGGGTGCGTTCCTTTTCGTTTTCGGCCCTCAGGCGCTGCTGGTCACGGCTGCGTACTGTCATGGCGCTGGTGAGGATACCCACCACAAACAGCGTTACAAAGGTGATGGGATAGCCGGGGCCGGAAAAGCTCAGCTTGGAAAAGGGCTCGGTAAAAAAGTAATTGACCACAAAGACCGAAAGCAGCGAGCCGAGCAGGCTCCACAGGTAGCCATTGGTAAAAAAGCCGGTGAGAAATACTGCCAGCACAAAGATGACCGGTGCGGTATCCTTGGCGTAGCCCATCTCCCCCAAATACAAGCAGATGAGCAGCGCACACAGGTGCAAAAGCAGCATAGTGATGGCATCCTGCTCCCATTTGGTATAGGTTTCATTCCGCTCGATCGGCGACATTGGGCCCCTCCCCCTTTCCTCTCTTTGGGATAATCATACCATTTCCCGGCGTTTTTGCAAGGTCCCTTATCAAAAAAATCCCCCGCGGATAAAAGCCCGCAGGGGAATATTTATTTGCCGAGGTATGCCTCACGGATGACCGGGTTTTCCAGGAGCTCGCGTCCCGCACCCTCCAGAATGATCTCGCCGGTTTCCATTACATAGCCGCGGTCGGCGGTGTGCAGGGCCATATTGGCGTTCTGCTCGATAAGCAGGATGGTAACACCCTGCTTATTGATCTCCCGGATGATCTGGAAGATATCCCGCACGATGAGGGGGGCCAGTCCCAGGGAGGGCTCATCCATCATCATCAGCTTGGGACGGCTCATCAGGGCGCGGGCCACGGCCAGCATCTGCTGCTCGCCGCCGGAAAGGGTCCCGGCCAGCTGCCAGTGGCGCTCCTTTAGGCGGGGGAACAGCTCATAGCACCACTCGATATCGTCATCCAGCTTATCATGACGCAAGTAGGCGCCGATCTTCATGTTCTCCAGCACCGTCATATCGGGGAAAACCCGCCGGCCCTCCGGCACCAGGGTAATGCCCCGCTTGACGATCTCATCGCTGGGCTTGCCCAGCAGCTCCTCGCCATTGTAGGTGATGGACCCGGCCTGGGCCTTAACCTGGCCGGCGATGGTGCGCAGCGTGGTGGATTTGCCGGCGCCATTGGCGCCCACCAGCGTAACGATGCTGCCATCCGGCACCTCAAAGGAGATATTCTTTACGGCGCGGATCCCGCCGTAATTGACCTGTAATTCCTGTACTTTAAGCATCGAGATCCACCCCCAAATACGCGTCAATGACCCGCTGATCCATCTGGACCGCCTCGGGTATGCCCTCAGCGATCAGCTTGCCGAATTCCAGCACATAAATGCGGTCGGAAATGCCCATGACGAGGTTCATGTGGTGCTCGATAAGCAGGATGGAAAGATCAAACTGTTCCCGGATCTCCCGGATGAATTCGGTGAGCTCCACCGTTTCCTGCGGGTTCATACCGGCCGCCGGCTCATCCAGGATGAGCAGGCGAGGATCGGTGGCCAGGGCGCGCGCGATCTCCAGCCGGCGCTGCTGACCGTAGGGCAGGTTGCTGGCGGTTTCGTCCTTCAGCTCGGCCAGACCCACGATCTCCAGAAGCTCCATCGCCTCCCGGCGCATCCGGGTCTCCTCCTTGCCGTTCAGGTGGAAGGTAGCCGCCAAAAAGCCGCCCTTGGCGTGCATGTGCTTGGCAATGAGAACATTCTCAAAAACAGTCAGATTGCCGAACAGGCGGATATTCTGGAAGGTACGGGCCAGGCCCATTTTGGTGATCTGATCCGGCGTTTTGCGCAGGGTGGGCTTCCCTGCGAATTTTTCCACATCGCTGCCGAGATAATCATGCTTGGCACGGCCGGTGGGATGCTCGCACAGATAGGGCCTGCCATCGAGATAAAGGCAGCCGTTGGTGGGGGCATAAACCCCCGTCACCACATTAAAGGCGGTGGTTTTGCCGGCGCCGTTGGGGCCGATGAGGGCCACGATCTCGCCCTCGCCCACTTCCATCGAAAGGTTATCCACGGCTACCACGCCGCCGAACTGCATTGTCACATTTTCCAGCTTTAGAACGGGGTTACTCATTTGCCGCACCGCCTTTCACTGCTTTTTGGCCGGTAAACAGATTTTTGAAAAACCGGCCAATCTTGCCAAAGAACGCGAAGATGGCATCCCAGCTGAATTCCTTTGTGCCCATCAGACCCTGGCGGTAGAACAGCACGATGACCATGATGACCACCGAGAACACTACCATACGGAAACCGTGGCCGAGCAGCGGAACCTTAAAGGTGCCGATCATGGTGGGATTATCCAGGAAGCGCAGCCACCACTCGCTGCACGCCACATACAGGAAGGAGCCCAGCACCGAACCGGTGATGGAGCCGATGCCACCGATGACGACGATGAGCAGGATCTCATAGGTCATGGCCGTGGTAAAGTTCTTGGCGTGGGCATTGAACTGGAACATGGCCAGCAGCGCCCCGCCGATACCGGCAAAAAAGCTGCTGGTGCAGAAAGAGAGCATCTTATGCTTCATCAGGTTGATGCCCATAGCCTCCGCGGCAATTTCATCCTCCCGGATGGCCTTAAAGGCCCGGCCGTAGGTGGAATTGATGAGCAGCACGATGATGGCGATACATACACCGGAAACGATAAACGGGAACAGGATGCTATCATAGCCCGTAAATTTGCGCAGGATGTTGGAGGCGTTGGTCAGCGGGCCCAGCTTCTCCCATTGGATCACCGCGCGGAGGATCTCCGCGAAGCCCAGGGTGGCAATGGCCAGGTAGTCGCTCTTCAGCCGCAGCACCGGCGCGCCGATGAGCGCCGCGAACAGCGCCGCCACCACACCGGCCAGGATTAGGGCCGGGATCTGGGGCATCTGGAACTGCACAATGCCGCCATCAAAGTACTGATAAACATTAATACGCTGGTCTACCGGAATGGTAAGGATAGCATAGGTATAGGCGCCCAGCAGCATAAAGCCTGCCTGGCCCAGGCTGAACAGCCCGGTAAAGCCGTTCAGCAGGTTCATGCTGACCACCAGCAGGGCGTAAATGGCACCCTTTTGCAGCACGGTGGAGAGCATCGAGCTTTTTAGCGGACTGTTATCGATATACAGCAGCACACCCACCAGCACCGCCGCCAGAAGAAGGGAACAGATCAAATTGCGTGTTTTCTTGTTTTTCATCGTTTACACCTTCTCCTTCAGTTTCTCTCCAAACAGGCCGTTGGGCTTGATAAGGAGGATGATGATCAGCAGCGCAAAGGTAAAGGCATTGCTGAAGATGGAAATATCCTGGTTGGATTTGATGAATGTTTCGCAGATACCGATGATATAGGAGCCGATGACCGCGCCGGGCACCGAGCCGATGCCGCCGAATACCGCCGCCACGAAGGATTTAAGACCCGGCATGGCGCCGATGGTGGGGCTAACCTGCCCGATGTAGCTGAAATACAGGATGGAGCCGACCGCCGCCAGGAACGAACCGATGACAAAGGTGATGGAAATGACCCGGTCGATGCGGATGCCCATGAGCTGCGCGGTATCAAAGTCCTTGGCCACGGCACGCATGGCCATGCCCATCTTGGTGTGCTTGATCACGATGACCAGCGCGATGACCAACAGGATGGTCAGCACGGGGGTGAGGATGGCCAGCCGCCGCACGGTAATGCCGCCGATCTCAATTTCAGTGCGCAGCCAAGGGATATTGGGATAAGCCTGCGCCAGGCCGCCGGTGACATAGGTGGAAAGGTTCTGCAGCAGGTAGCTCACACCGATGGCGGAGATCATGACCGACATGCGGGGGGCGGAACGCAGCGGCTTGTAGGCCACTTTTTCTATCATCACGCCCAGCACCACCGTCAGGATCAGGGTCAAGATCAAGCCGACGGCAATGCTGCCGGCCCCCAAAAAGCCGCTGCTCCAGCTAGTGATATAGATCATGATGAAGCCCGCGACCATGAACATATCGCCGTGGGCAAAATTGATGAGCCGCAGGATGCCGTAAACCATGGTATAGCCGATGGCGATAAGCGCGTACAGGCTGCCGATGGTCAATCCGGAGATCAATATCTGGGCGTAGTAGGTAAAGTCATGCATATACACTGCCTCCGTAATAAAAAGGATATGCCGGGAAAAATGGCGCTGCGGTCCCCTTTGCCGGGGCTTTCATCCATCGCCGGGTCAAAGCCCTCGCAAAGAACGCCGCACCCATGCCGTTTGTTCTAAACGGCCACAAGCGCAGCGGGGGAAACCCAGTGGGTCTCCCTCGCCGCGCAGCCGTAGCTTTACATCATGCTGTTACAGCTTTTTTGCTATTACTCGATGGCAACAGAATCGGCAAATACAAAGCCCTCGGTGGTAGCAGTCTTGATGATGGCGTAGCTCTTAACTGCATCGCCGTTCTCATCAAACTTCAGGTCGCCGGTTACCAGGCCGGGAACATCCAGCGCGGCCAGAGCATCACGCAGGGTAGCGCCATCCAGAGACTGTGCTTTCTCCAGAGCGTAGTAGATGGCCATGTAGGCATCGTAGCCGCAAGCAGTCACGGCGGAGATCTCTTCGCTGTTGGAGTTATCGGTCAGGCGGGCGGAATCCTCCTTCAGCCAAGCCTTAAAGCCCTCGGCAAAGGCATTGGCGGCGGGGTTGGTGTCATCGCCCTCAATGAAGAAGGTGGAGAAGTAAACACCGTCGATGGAGGCGCCGGCTTCGATAACACGCTGAATGATGGAAACATCGTCCCAGGTATCGGAGGCGAGGATGCAGCCGTTGATGCCGGCCTCACGCGCCTGCTTGATGATGAAGGGGGCAGTCTCGATGGAGGTGGGGGCAAAGATGGCCTCAATGCCCTGAGAAGCCAGGCTGGCCATGGTGCCAGAGAAGTCGGTCTCACCGGTCTGGAAGTTGACTTCCACGACCTCGCCGCCCAGCGCCTCAAAGGCCTTTACAAAGTAGGTGCCCAGACCGGCGGAGTAGTCGTCACCGGCCTCGGTGATAACGGCAGCCTTAGTCACGCCCTGCTTCTTGGCAAATTGCGCATCAGCTACGCTCTGGAAGGGATCGATGAAGCAGACTCGGAAGTAATAGTCATTGCCCTGGGTAACCTGGGGATTGGTGCAGGAGGTTCCGATCGCCGGGATCTTGGCCTGCTCAAAATAAGGGCCGCCGGCAATGGCGCAGCTGGAACCATAGGTACCCAGTACAGCGGTCACGCCCTTGGAAACCAGCTGCTGGGCAGCGGTGGGCGCCTTGGAAGAATCGGACTGGTTATCGGCATAGGTCAGCTCGATTTTGTATTCCTCACCGCCAATGGTAACGGTGGGATACAGAGAATTGGCGTACTGGATGCCGAGGATCTCTTTTTTGCCGCCGGCGCCGTTCTGGCCGGAGGTGGGTTCAAACACGCCGATGGTGATAACTTTTTCATCGGTGGGGGGGGGATTCTTTTCGCCGCCGCAGGCTACCATGGAAACGACCATGACCAGGCACAGCAGAATCGCGATCAGTTTTTTCATCTTTCTATTCCTCCTTATGGAATGATGGGATTGTACCTCCGAAGGCGTACACTTGTACGCCGGGGGAAGATATTAGTAGTATTATAGCAACCGTTCTTTCATTTGGCTACTATTTTTTTATTGCATTTTCGTCGCTTTGCTCCTTAAAATCGCTCTTACTTGTCTATTTTGACGAAAAGAATTTGCAGGCTGCCCTTCATTTCGCTAAAGTGTTTTTCACTCCCGCATTTTTACTTTGTCCGTTGTGCGCCATTTGGGGACAGCTCTCTCTCCTTTTCATGTAATTTTGTGCAACTTATCGGCACGCCTTCCTGCATTTTGGCCGCAGTTTATTCGCATTTTGTTCTTATTATCCCTGCATTGACTATCCCATTTTCTTGTGATACCATATAGGTATCACCAATTAAGGAGGACTTTTTCATGAGCAAAATTCAGAAAATCTACGATTATCTCAAAGAATGCAATGGCTTTTTCTTTGCCAGCTGCGATGGCGACAAGCCCCGCGTGCGTCCTTTCGGCTTTATGATGATCTACGAGGATAAGCTGTATTTCGGCATGGGCACCCACAAGGAAAGCTACAAGCAGGTAAAGGAAAACCCCAATGTGGAGATCAGCGCCATGAACCCCGATGGCAGCTTCATCCGCGTCAAGGGCGTTGCCAACTTTGATATGCGCCCCGAAGTACAGGCCCATATGTTTGAGGTCTCTCCCAGCCTGCGCAAGATCTACAATGAGGAATCCGGCTTGACTCAGGCTACTTTCTATCTCACCGATATTGTCGCCGAGACCAGCAAGGACAATGTTTTCACCCCCATCACCGATTGATCCATGCACCACTCTTTCCCCCGGGCAGCCTTGTCCGGGGGGATTTTTCTTTATCCCGGCCGAGTGCAGACCGCCGGCTCGGGGCGCAGCCCCTTCCGGCTCCGCCGGAAGG
>ERZ773208.2971-NODE-2971-length-10834-cov-4.570368_pt1 | contig 10834 bp, 10 predicted proteins | sample MGYA00581006_ERZ773208 | MGnify/ENA primary metagenome ERZ773208 (study PRJEB29015, sample SAMEA2737793) | human gut metagenome | biome: human gut; feature: human-associated habitat; material: faeces | place: China | collected 2012 ...
AGCCTTGAATTTCTCTCCAAACGTCATTTTGGTAATCACTCCTGTTCACAAAAAGTTTGCGACATCAAATTGCGCAAGTCTATTGACAAAGGCACTTGAAGTGCGTATAATAATGACTGAGCAATCCAACTACTCATAGTATATCCTGAATTGCTCATCCTGTCAAGGGGCATGAGTAATTGTACACGAAAAAGTTACATCTTTTGAGCAGTTCAAATGGACAGGCATTTATGCTGCCGAAGATCATCCGTACCGGCATACACCGGTATGTGGATGCACCTGACAAGTCCAGCGGCAAGCGCAGACAAAAGGTACATATTGAGTACGACCTTGTGGGCTACATTCCCGTGGATGAACTGCTAAAAGCGGAACAGGCATGACCGAGATCATGCCTGTTCCAAGAAATTTGATTTTACTGTCTTATCAGCAGGGAACCTTGTCGGCGTCTTTTTTTATGCTTTTGCGCTCAGCTCCACTGCGTGGCGCAGGAAGCTCAGGGGCGGCACAGGTTTGGGGAGCTGCATGGTAAACACCATCTGGGGTGTTTTCGGCTCGTGGAGCGGCAGGCCGTCACAGTCGGTCATCACCGGGGCGGTGATGGTAAAGGGGCGGGTATCGGGGCCCACCACCTCCAGCTGGTCACCGGCGGCGAACTTGTTCCGCAGACTTACCGTGGCGAGACCGTTCTTGTCACAGTCCGTCACCACGGCGCAGATCTGCCAGTCCCGTATGTACCGAGCGTTGTCGTAATACTGCCCCGGCTGACCGTAGAAAAAGCCGGTGGAGTAGTGCCGGTGGCTGACGTGCTCCACCTCGTCCCGCCAGACGGGATCGATAGGTCGCCCCGCCGCGATATCGTCCAGCACGTGGCGGTAGGCTCCGGTGACGATGGCGGCATAGTAGCCGGATTTGGCCCGGCCCTCGATCTTCAGGCAGTCCACCCCGGCGTCCATCAGATCGTCCAGATGGTCGATCATGCACATGTCCCGGGAGTTCATGATATAAGTGCCCTTTTCGTCCTCAAACACCGGGAAATACTCGCCGGGGCGCTTTTCCTCCATCAAGGCGTACTGATAGCGGCAAGGCTGGGCGCACTGACCCCGGTTGGCGTCCCGGCCTGTCATGTAGTTGCTCAGCAGGCATCGCCCGGAATAGCTGACGCACATGGCCCCGTGGCAGAAGGTCTCGATCTCCAGCTCCTTGGGGGTCTTGGCCCGGATGGTGCGGATCTCGTCCAGACTCAGCTCACGGGCCAGCACCACGCGGGTAGCGCCCAGGTCGTACCACGCGGCGGCGGAAGCATAGTTGGCGATAGACTGCTGGGTGCTGATGTGCCGCTGACAGCGGGGCGCGTACTTCCCCGCCAGCGTGAACGCGCCCAGATCCGCCACGATCAGCGCGTCCACCCCCGCGTCGTTCAGCCGCTCCAAATGGGCGGGCAGCTGCTCCACCTCACCGCTGCGGGGCATGGTGTTGACGGTGACGTGCACCTTTACGCCCCGGTCGTGGGCATATTTTACGGCGCGGGGCAACTCCTCGTCGGTAAAATTACCGGCGAAGGAGCGCATGCCGAAAGCGGTGCCCGCAAGGTACACCGCATCGGCGCCGTAGGCCACGGCCATTTTCAGTTTTTCCCAGTCCCCTGCAGGGGACAGCAATTCAGGCTTTTTTCGTTCCATCAGTCAGGCTGGTACATATCGCTGTTGATAAAGGCGAGATGCTCGTTATAGGTCTTGAAGAAATGGTTCACGCCATCCTTGCCGGCGGCGAAGTAGAAATACTCGGTGTCGTTGGGGTAGATGGCCGCTTTAATGGACTCCATACCGGGGCAGCAGATGGGGCCGGCAGGCAGACCGGGATACTTATAGGTGTTATAGGGGCTGTCCAGATCCTTGTCAAAGGCGGTCTTGTCCTTCCCCTCCAGCGACAGGGCATAGTAGATAGTGGTATCCAGCTGCAAATAGCCGTAGGTCTCCCGGTCGGTGGTCTCCAGACGGTTATAGAGGACGGAGGCGATGTTCTTCCGCTCCGTCTCGTCGCCGATGCCCTCCTTTTCGATGATGGAGGCAATGGTGACGATATCGTGCAGGGAGTAGCCGCTGGCGTTGATATCCGCCATCATGTCGTCATCAAACTGGGTGACGAAGTTGGTCAGCATGGTGTCGATATCGTACACGGCGGTCTTTTCCGGGTCAAAGGCCTGAGTGGTGGGGAACAGGAAGCCCTCCATGCGGTTCACCTTGCCCAGCATGTCGTCCTTCAGGAAGCTGTAGCTCTGGAACTCGAAGTTGGCGCAGGCATCCTCCAGCTCCTCGCGGGTGGAGATACCGGCCTCTACCATGATATCAATGATCTCGTTGACGGTCTTGCCCTCGGGGATGACCACCTCGATCCAGCCGTCCTTGTTGACCTTGTCGGCCTCATAGTCGTGCATGTTCTGGATCAGGCTGCGGTAGTCCATATCGCTGTTCAGCTTCCACTCGCCGGGGTCGATGGTGCTCTTTGCGTGGAAAAACAGACCGCAGAACTTGAAGAAGCCGCGGTAGTTGATCAATCCCGCGTCCTTCAGTTTTTTGGCTACGTCGCCCACGCTGTCATCCTTGTCCACGGTGATCTTGACCTCTACATAGTCCTTGTTCAGCGAGCACAGGTCGTTGAACAGCAGCCAGCCGATACCCGCCAGCAGGCAGGAGCCCAGCACCACGCAGGCCAGATACAGCGCCAGACGCTGGTTGGCCCACTTGCTTTTCTTCTTTTTTTTCTTTGGGCCGCCTGCCGCGCTCTGGCGGCGCACCTCCTCGGCGTTGTAGTAGGCGGTCTCGTAATCGTTGTTTCTATCGTTGGGCATAGTTGTTGATTCCTTTCTTGCGCCGTTGGCGGCATTACAGCAGGTCGCGGAGCTTGTCCAGCACCTCGGCATGGATCTCCTCGCGGCTGCGCATCACGCCGTCTCTGGCGCAGTCGATCCGCGTCCAGCCGCAGTATTCCGTCACAAAGACGGCGTTCTCCCGGCAGCGGCGCAGGTATTCCTCGTCCTGCTCATGTACGTCGGCGGTGGTGTGGGTGGCCTGCTCCCGCTGGCGCATCATCCGCTCGCTCAGCTCCGTGGGCAGGTCGAGATACAGCACCCGGGTGGGACGGGGCAGCTCCAGCAGGTCATACTCGAAGTGGAACAGCCAGTCCAGAAACGGCCTGCGTTCTGCCTCAGGCAGCTTGGAGGTCTGGTGCACCGCGTTGGAGGTGGTGTACCGGTCGGCGATCAGCAGTCCGCCCTGCCGGTAGTACTCGCCCCAGTCCTGCTTATAGGAGGCGTAGCGATCCACCGCGTAGAAGGTGGACGCGGCGTAGGCGTTCACATCATCGGGATGGCTGCCAAACGCGCCGCCCAGATACAGCCGGATCAGTGCCGAGGATTCCTCACTGTACCGGGGGAAGGACAGGCGGCGGAACGGCACGCCCTGCTCCGTCAGTGTCCGGCACAGAAGCTCGGTCTGTGTGGCCTTTCCGGAACCGTCGGTTCCCTCAAAAACGATCAGCTTTCCCATAGATGTCCTCTCTTTCGCGGTGGTCATACAGGAGAAGTATACCACCATTCTACCCATTTGTAAAGAAAACATCACCAACTGCGGCAGGAAAATGGAAAAGAGACGGCAGCGCCGTCTCTTTTTTTCTTCACTTCATCTGGTATGTTCCGTCGGCAGCAATCTCCAGCGTCATGCCGAAGAACGCCTGCAGCGCCTGTACCATGCAGGCCGTGTCTGCCGCGCCAGCCGTCTCAAAGCAGGAGTGCATAGCCAGCTGGGCAAGACCGATATCCACCGTGTTCAGCGATACCTGCGTGTTGGCGATGCTGCCCAGCGTAGAACCGCCTGCCATATCCGGCCGGTTGGCGTACCGCTGGAAGGGCACGCCCGCCTTTTCGCACACCGTCTGAAACAGCGCCGCCGACACTGCGTCGGTGGTGTAGCGCTGGCTGGCGTTATACTTGATGACCACGCCGCCGTTCATCCGCACGGTGTGGTTCCTGTCGGCGTATTCCGGATGGTTGGGGTGTACCCCGTGGGCATTGTCGCAGGACAGCAGAAAGCTGCTGGCCGCCATGGTGCGCAGTGTCAGACCCATCCCATCGCAGATACGCTCCAGCGTCTCCGCAAGGAAGGTGGAAGCCGCGCCCTGCTTCGTCTCGCTGCCCACCTCCTCATTGTCAAACAGGCAGTAGACGCAGGCGCTGCGGCTCTCCTCCGCCGTCAGGAAGCCCTGCAGCGACGCAAAGGCGCATTGCAGATCGTCCAGTCGGGGCGCGGAGATATAGTCCCCCCACGCCACACCGGGCTGGGGATTATAGAGAAACAGGTCGTGGGTCAGCAGAGCGTCCTCCGCCACTCCTGCCGTCTCGGCGATCCGGCGGCGGAAGCCGCCCTTTTCGCCGCCGTACAGCGGCTGCATGTCCACGGCGAAGTTATACTTCATGCCGTTGTTGGCGTCCCGGTTCATGTGGATGGCCACGTTGGGGATCAGCGCTGTCGGCTCCCTCAGATTCACCAGACGCATGGCGACGCCCCGCTCTGTCCGCACCATGGCCCGCCCCGCGATGCTGAGGGGCCGATCCATCCAGCTGGCGCACAGCATGCCGCCGTAGCCCTCCACGCTGAGACGGGTATCGCTCTCGCCGGGAAGCTCGGCGTTCTCCTTGATCTTGAAGGAGGGGCTGTCGCTGTGGGCTGCGGTCATCATAAAACCGGCAGGCCGTCCGTGGGGCAAGCGGAACGCGATCAGAGACGATCCGTTGCGCTGCACATAGTACTTCCCGCCCGGCTCCAGCGTCCACTCCTCCGTCTCCCGGAGGGGACGGTAGCCCTCTCCCTCCAGCAGCAGCGCCGTGTGGGCCACCGCCTGAAAGGCGGTGGGGCAGGCGGCAATATAGGAAAACAGTTCCTGATTCATCTTGATATCCCCCTTATTCCGTTACGATGGTCTGGATGGCCTCGGCCTTTTCCTCCTGCGTTACCAGAAAGAACGCCCAGCCAATCAGCGGCAGCGCACACAGCGCGCCGCGAACACCCCAGAGGTGGGACGCGCCTACCCCCACTGCCGCGCCGATATGGAAGCACAGCAGCGTGGACAGGAAGAAGCCCATCCGCACCAGCTGCTCCCTGTTCTTCGTACACAGATACTCCGCCAGCGCCAACGACGCCTGCTTGGTGTTGTTGGTGGAGAAGATGGTGGAGCTGTAGAAGTTCCGTGCGCCCCGGAAGCTGCTCCACTGGAAGGCCATGGCGAAGAAGATGGGGTACAGCGCTATCACGATCTCCGTCTCCGCCGGGATGAAGCATTCCGCCATCGCCGCAGCCGCCGTAATGATAGGCGACAGCCGCCGCACATTCACGCTCCACCAGAAGGGCAGCAGCACCGTCAGCATGGTAGCCGCCGCATACAGCAAAAACGCGCCCAGATGCTCCAGTACGTTAAAGCCCCGGCCATACAGGGCGTCGATGACCAGCTCCAGCAGGTTCACCGTCTGGGCGCTGCCCATGACGCCGCCCCGGCTCATAATGGCGTAAGCTCCGAAAAAGCCGCCCACACAGGCAAAGGCCAGATGGCGGTACCAGTCGATATTTTTCCGTTTATAAAGAGGCATGACAGTTTCCTCCGTGCAAAGCTACCCATCAGTATAACATACTTTCTCTGGGGGGCAATGGTGAAAACGACGAAAAAGCGCAAAAAATACCGTTGACAACGACGAAAGATGTGGTAAAATAAGGGCAGCATTGCGATACGGCTATGAGGAAACGAGTCCGGTCATGCCACCCAGAGCGAGAAGGGGACGGTGCAAGCCCTTCGGGAACGGCAGGCGGGACAGCCACTTCCGAGCCTGCGGCGACGAGCCGCACGCTTCGTCCCCGTTACCGGACGGACTGAGATGATGGCACAGCCGTCAAATTAGGGTGGTACCGTGAAGCATCGCTTCGCCCCTATGTGGGGCGGGGCGTTTTTGTTTTTTGGAGGTGAAACATGGGTTATCACATCATCGACATGACGTCCGATCCCCGGTGCGGCCAGTTCGCCTACTTCCGGCAGATGGCCTATCCCTTCGCTGGGATCACGGCGGAGATCGACATTACGGACTTTATGGCCTGTAAGGGACAGCGGCCCTTCTTTCTCAGCTTTCTCTACGCGGTGACGCGGGCCGCCAACGCCGTGCCCCAGCTGCGCCGCCGTATCCTGGAGGACGGCACAGTGGCGGAGTTTGACTGGTGCCCGCCCTCTTACACCGCCATGAAGCCCGACGGCGTATACGTCTACTGCACGGTGGAGGGCGACCTGCCCTATGATGCTTTCATCGCCCTGGGTCAGTGCCGCCAGCGGGAGGTGCTGGAGCGGGGCACGCTCACCGAGGACGGTGATGCGCGCAGCTTTTTCTTCGTGTCCAGTCTGCCGTGGCTCCACTACTCCCAGCTGGAGCACCCCATGGTGAGCCCTGACGACAGCAACCCCCGCATCAGCTGGGGCAAGTACGTCACGGCAAATGGCCGCACGACCCTGCCGGTGTCGCTGTTCGTCAACCACGCGCTGGCCGACGGCCTGCACATCTCCCGGTTCTTCCGGAATCTGGAGACAGAGCTGGCAGCGCTGGCGGAAAACTGGTGCGAGGACAACACACCAAAGGCTCCCCTTGTTGCAAGGGGAGCTGTCGGCGAAGCCGACTGAGGGGATAATACGATAATTGACAATCCCTCCGTCAACGCTTCGCGTTGACACCTCCCTTTACACAAGGGAGGCTTTGACAGCGGCAGAAGAAACAAAATCAAAAATTTATCATAAAAGGAGCGAAATACTATGAGCCATCCCTATCACGGTCTGAATGAGCTGCGGGAAATGTTCCTGAAGTTCTTCGAGACGAAAGGCCATCTGCGCCTGCCCAGCTTTTCGCTGGTGCCCCAGAACGACAAATCCATCCTGCTGATCAACGCCGGCATGACCCCCATGAAGCCCTGGTTCAAGGGCGAGGAGGAGCCCCCCTGCCACCGCGTCTGCACCTGCCAGAAGTGCATCCGCACCGGCGACATCGACAACGTGGGCCACACCGCCCGCCACGGCACCTATTTCGAGATGCTGGGTAACTTCTCCTTCGGTGACTACTTCAAACACGAAGCCATCGCCTGGTCTTGGGAGTTCCTGACCAGCCCCGAGTGGGTGGGTCTGGAGCCTGACCGTCTGTATCCCTCCGTCTATCTGGACGACGACGAGGCGTGGAACATCTGGCACGACGAGATCGGCATCCCCGCCGAGAAGATCTTCCGCTTCGGCAAGGAGGACAACTTCTGGGAGCACGGCTCCGGCCCCTGCGGTCCCTGCTCTGAGATCTACTATGACCGCGGCCCCGAGTACGGCTGCGGCAAGCCCGGCTGCACCGTGGGCTGCGACTGCGACCGCTATATCGAGGTCTGGAACAACGTGTTCAGCCAGTTCGATAACGACGGTCACAACAACTATACCGAGCTGAAGCAGAAGAACATCGACACCGGTATGGGTCTGGAGCGTCTGGCCTGCGTGTGCCAGAATGTGGACAGCCTGTTTGATGTGGATACCGTCATGAACATCACCAACAAGGTCAGCGAGCTGACCGGCGCCCACTATGGCGAGAGCTACAAGCGCGACGTGTCCCTGCGTGTCATCACCGATCACATCCGCTCCGCCACCTTCATGATCTGCGACGGCATCCTGCCCAGCAACGAGGGCCGCGGCTACGTGCTGCGCCGTCTGCTGCGCCGCGCCGCCCGCCACGGTAAGCTGCTGGGCATCAACGAACCGTTCCTGTATCAGGTGGTGGACACCGTCATCCACGAGAACGAGTGCCAGTACCCCGACCTGCGGGAGAAGCAGACCTATATCACTAAGGTCATCCGCACCGAGGAGGAGAACTTCGCCCGCACCATCGACGGCGGCATGAAGATCTACGGCGACATGCTGTCTGCCCACAAGGCCAAGGGCGAGACCGTGTTCTCCGGTGAGGACGCCTTCAAGCTGTACGACACCTTCGGCTTCCCCATCGACCTGACCGCCGAAATGGCCGCCGAGGAGGGCATGACCATCGACGAGGAGGCCTTCAAGGCTTTGATGACCGAGCAGAAGGAGCGTGCCCGTGAGGCCCGCAAGGCGCTGGGCGATCTGGGCTGGGCCGGTGTGGAGTTCGGCAAGGACATGCCCGCCACCGAGTTCGTGGGCTATGACTACGACGCCATCGACGACGCCCACGTGCTGGCCATCGTGGCCGAGGGTGAGCTGGTGGACGAGATCGTCTCCGGTATGGAGGCCATCGTGGTGCTGGATCAGACGCCTTTCTACGCCGAGATGGGCGGTCAGACCGCCGACCATGGCCGCATTACCGACAGCGACAGCATTGAAAATCCCGACGAGAACTGCGCCCTCCTCTTCCACGTCAATAACGTCCAGAAGAACAAGGGCGGCAAGTTCATGCACTACGGCAAGCTTCTGAAGGGCTCTTTGAAGGTGGGCGACACCGTGGCCGCCTCCATCGATACCGTCCGCCGCGCCGCCATCCGCCGCGCCCACAGCGCCACCCACCTGCTGGATGCCGCGCTGGTGAAGGTGCTGGGCGACCACGTGCATCAGGCCGGTTCTCTGGTGGAGCCTGACCGTCTGCGCTTCGACTTTACCCACTTTGAGGGCATCACCCCCCAGCAGCTAAACGAGGTGGAGGATCTGGTGAACGGCGCCATTCTGGACGGCCTGACCATCACCACCGAGGAGTTGCCGCTGGACGAGGCCAAGGCCCGCGGCGCGGTAGCTACCTTTGGCGAGAAGTACGGTCAGACGGTTCGCGTGGTCACCATGGGCGATTTCTCCATGGAGCTGTGCGGCGGTACCCATCTGGACAACACCGCCAAGGTGGGCATGTTCCGCATCAAGTCCGAGAGCAGCGTGGCCTCCGGCGTCCGCCGTATCGAGGCCACTACCGGCCGCGTGTCCATTGACGAGACCCGTCATGGCCGCAACACGCTGCTGAAGGCGGCTCAGTTCTTTAAGACCGCACCCAATACCATTCTGGAGCGCATGGAGCAGCAGGCCAACGAGATGAAGGAGCTGCGTCAGGCGCTGGAGAAGTTCAAGGCCGAGGCCTCTTTGGGCGAGGCCCGTCAGGTGATGGCTTCTGCCAAGACCGTGGGCGGCATGCACGTCATCACCGGCACCCGCCAGAATCTGGACGCCAACGCTCTGCGGGCCATGGGCGACTTCATGCGGGACAAGGATCCCAGCGTGGTGGCGGTGCTGGCCAGCATCAACGGTGAGAAGGTCAGCTTCCTGGCAGTCTGCGGCAAGGAGGCCGTGGCTCGGGGCATCAAGGCCGGTGAGCTGGTGAAGTCCGTGTCCGCCGTGTGCGGCGGCAAGGGCGGCGGCAAGCCCGACAGCGCCATGGGCGGCGGCACCGATCTGCTGAAGGTGGACGACGCGCTGGCCACCGTGGACGACTTCGTGGCCGCCAAGCTGGGCTAACCATGTAAATAGTGCCCGCCCGGTAGGGCGGGCACATACCCAAACCATACAACGAAAGGAGACGAATCCATGAAGAACGACTGCCTGTTCTGCGCCATCATCGATGGCGAGATCCCCAGCAACAAGGTCTATGAGGACGAGCTGTGCTACGCCTTCTACGACATCGAGCCCCAGGCTCCCACCCATTTTCTGGTGGTACCCAAGGCTCACATCTGCTGCGCCAACGACATTGACGAGAGCAACGAGGCCGTAGTGGCCCACTGCTTCACCGTCATCGCCAAGCTGTGCAAGGAGCTGGGCTGTGAAAGCTACCGCATCGTCAACAACTGCGGCGATCAGGCCGGCCAGACCGTGAAGCACCTGCACTTCCATGTGCTCAGCGGCCGCGACATGACCTGGCCTCCGGGCTAAACGGCTGCTGTGGATGCTGCAAGACGATAAAACAGGGCTTTCCCTCTGGAAAGCCCTGTTTTTCTATTACCCAATATGCTTCAGCGGTTCTTTCAGATCCCGCTGGATCTGCTTTTGATACCGCTCCTCCTCGCTGAACACGCAGCCGCAGTATTTCTGCATGTAAAAGCCCAGCTCACGGGCCTCCTGCTGTCCGGCGCGGAAGCCGGGGCGGAAATCCCGGTACAGGAACTTCACGCCGTAGCGGCGGGCCATCTCCTCGGCGATCTCCGCCATCCGCTCGTGCTGCTGGTAGGGACTGACGAACAGGGTGGAGGTGAAGCTGGAAAAGCTGTTCTCGGCGGCAAAGCGGGCCGTCTGCTCCAGCCGCACCGTATAGCAGTGGCCACAGCGATGGTCGATATCCCCGGCCACAGCGCGGCAGAAATCCCGCAGGCCGTAATCCTCCTGCACGATCAGCGCCATGCCGATGGTGGGCGCGTAGGCTATCAGGGTATCCCGGCGGGCCTTGTACTCCTGATAGGGATGGATATTGGGGTTGAACCAGTAGGACACCGGCTCGATGCCCTCGCTGCGCAGCTGGTGGATACAGGCCACCGAACAGGGTGCGCAGCAGGTGTGCATCAGCGTTTTTTCCATAGCTTCTCCTTCAGTGCCGTCAGGCTGACGGCCTTTTTCTCCTGATAGGGCCGCAAGGAGAGGAAGCGGTCACATACCTTGCGGAAGGGGGTGTGCTCCAGCTCCTCAAAGAACCGCTGGCGATCCGGCGGCTGGACGGCGGCGGCCCGCAGAGCGGCGTTGTCCGCCACGGCCTCCTCCAGCGTGCGGGGCTCCCGCTTCAGCGGAAGCTGGTCGAAAATGTGGGCGCCCTTGACGGAGTTGATGAGCAGTAAGGACATACCGGCTT
>ERZ773208.2979-NODE-2979-length-10815-cov-3.298513_pt1 | contig 10815 bp, 7 predicted proteins | sample MGYA00581006_ERZ773208 | MGnify/ENA primary metagenome ERZ773208 (study PRJEB29015, sample SAMEA2737793) | human gut metagenome | biome: human gut; feature: human-associated habitat; material: faeces | place: China | collected 2012 ...
GGATGGTGAAACCGTGTATCGAAACGCAGCCGGTATGTGGGATGTTTCTGTTCCTGCTGAGCTGAATACCGCCAATGGAATCACGGTTGATGACAATATATCCATCCTGTCCTTCTTTTACATATACTTCATTCTTGCAATCCGCATCTGAGTACAGACGGAATTTTGCTCCATCCAGCACCTTGTCATGATCGTTCGTTTTGATTGGATTTAATCTGTAGGTGAAGCATACAACAGTATCCCATGGTGTATATCCAGTCTTTCCTTCTCCTGTTGAATCAGCGTCATTGGAGAACTCAAGGCGGACATCATTTTCAAATCCTGGACGTCCTGTTTTTTCTGCAGCTTTATCATTCAGTGTTGCATTATATGTAAGTGTTACAGTCTGTCCGTAGGTATTCTCTTTCCGGTTGTCGACTTCATCAAACTCACGGTCTACGATTGCCTTCAGATCTGCAATAGCGATCATAAAAGTATCTCCATTTCCCGGATTTTCCGTTACTACAAACTCACCGTTATTTAGTGTATAAGTCTTATCTTTTCCATCTACCGTTCCGGAGATTTCAATCTTAACGCTCTTCTTATTGAAGGTCAGTGCGTCATTCATCACATCATGCCATGCATAGTAATAGGTATCATATCCATTGATATCCGGCACATTGGATGTATACATATACGGTACAGTCTGACCAATCTCATAGTCACCAATGTCATTCCATCTGTCTGCATTTGTAATATTTTCATTGGCATCATCTTCCTGAATCTTCTTTGTTACACTTGGATAATCAGACTTGATCACAACCTGTGCTGCCGGATTCGCTGTGTTTACCATACAAAGAGAGCTTGCGGAATGTGTTCCCTCTACATTGGAAACTTCGTCAATAACATAGTAACCATACTGCAGTCCATCCAGACGAATAGAATTATCGGAACGAACATTTTTTACTGTGACTACTTCCGGTGATTCATTTAATTTCACCATCTCATCTCTTAATTCCTCGATGAAGTAACGGAATGCACTGTAACGGCTCTCTAAGGTCTGATCTGCAGTAGCTCCTTCTACCGGATAGTTATTTAAGGACTGGATATAATCAATGACCTGATATTCTGTCACATCTGCAGCTGCAATTGTTGTACCTGCCTTTGTCAGTGCTTTTGCTACGACATTCTTTAAAGCCTGCTCATAAGTTGGATTGAATGTATAATTGATGGACTCCCCACCTTTTGCATTTTCAGCATTGAACAGTTTATACACATTGAACTGCTTTCCTATAAGTGTCTGTCCTTCATTTCCTGTAATATCGATATGTGCCTGCCCACTTCCCATTGTAGCAATACCTTTTACCGTACTATAATTGGTAGCATCAGCCGCATAAACAACTGCAGCCATCGGATTTCCAAGCATCGGCATTGGTATGGCACTGACTGCACCTGTGAAAGCAAGGGTTCCTGTTAATACTATGGCTGCTCGTTTTTTATTACAATTTTTCGCTTTTCTCATCTTTCTTCTCCTTTTTTCCTCGTTTTGTCTGACGGATCAATGCAACAGTCATACAGGATAATCCAAGTAAGACGATCAGCAACGTTGTATGTGTTCCTGTATTTGGCATCTGTAATGTTGTCTGATTTTCTACTTTCAGGTTAACGATCCGTTCATTTGCTGTTCCTTCAATTGCAAAATCTCCAGAGTCTTCTGTATGAACCTGACCGTTTACATAGTATTCATACTGTTTTTGGTCATTGATCTTTGTATAAATTTCGTAGACATAATCTTTTCCTTGTGCATCCTGAGGAATCCGATAACCCTGTGGTGCTTTGGTTTCCTTGATATAATACAATTTCTCAACAGCTAATGGATTTGTTGTAGCGATTCCTGTTTTATCCGTAACAATTTTGTCCAATTCATGCTTACATTCTTTATCTTCATAGATGGTAAACTCTGCATCTTCCAATGTAGTTCCCTTTTCATTGACCTTTGTGATCTTTAATTTATACGGTGCCAATGTATCCTCTACGCTTAATAATGCCGTTCCATTAGACTCTACGCTAAACTTCATGGAATCATCTACAGATGTATTGGAATCTACGGTGATCGAATTATCTTTCGCTACGGTAAAGGTTACAACTCCATTATTTACAGCATACCCACCTGGTGCGGAGATTTCTCGTACCTTGTGTTTCCCATAACCCAATGCCTTAAACTTACATGTTCCGTTTGCATCTGTTGTTGCTGTTTCGGTTGAACCATCCGGTTTCGTAAGCTCAAATACTACACCTTCTATCACATAATCTTTGCCCTGTTCCTTTTTTACAAGATTCAGATCCAGTGACTGCTCTGGGATTTTCGGAGCATTATAAGTATAGACAAACTCGGATCCATCATTGTTGCTTGTGATCTTGACGGTATAGATTTCCGGATTGAGCAGATAACCTTCCGGTGCCTGTGTTTCCTGAATTGTTATAGTTCCTATAGGTAATTCTTGTTTACCACTTGGACTTATATACAATTCATCTCCAGACTCTAGATAATTCAAACTATAGTTTGTAAATCCATTTTCATCTGTTCTAAACACCCAGGATCTAGTTGCTTTCTTTCCATCTGCAGCTGGATCAGAATCCATTTGTACTCCTGCATAGAATTTCACCTCAAATAGTGCTCCTTCCATCGGTAGGGAGCCTTCCGGTTTGTTCTGGTTCGTTTCCTTGTCAATCTTTCCAAGTAATACACCAACCGGGTCCATCGTTGGTTTATCCGATACTTTTAAAAGATACGTTTCTCCAAGCTTGATTTCTACCGTATGGATTTTTTTATCCAGTGCATATCCCTTTGGAGCTGTTACCTCCTTCACATGGTATGTACCGATTGGAACTGTAACTGCATCTGATTCACCATTCTCCTTGGTTGTCATTAAAGCAACGAGAGAGGACTCCTTACAATCCGCAGTGGTATAAATTCCATAGACTGCATCTTTTAAGCTATAACACTCATTTCCGTCTGTCAGCTCTGGTGAGGTAGATGTCTTTAAAACTTTTGCATTTCCCGTTTTCAGGGAATTGGTAAGAGAACCTACCCATCCATCCTTATAAGAGCCGGTCCACTGCATCTTTCCGGTATACTCTGACACTTCTTCCTCTTCTACATCATATCCATATGTAGTGTCACCATCCACATACTCCAAATTGTCCCATGTGACAAACCAGTTATTTTCTGCTGATAGAGTTGCTGTCTTATAATAATGCCTTGTAGAATCCTTATTACTCCACCAGTACAGATTTACTTTTATACTGGATGGCTGAAGTTCAAATTGATTTTCCTGATCATCCCACAGCTTTTTGACAGAAAGACTTGTATAGGTCTTTAATTTGTTGGTCAGAGTGCCTGTCCATCCTTTCTCATACGAACCATCCCACTCCATTTCTCCCGAATAATTCGGCACATCTCCTTTTTCTACTGCCGTATATTCATATGTGGTATCACCATCCGTATACTCTAAGTTATCCCATGTGACAAACCAGTTATTTTCTGCTGATAGAGTTGCTGTCTTATAATAATGCCTTGTAGAATCCTTATTACTCCACCAGTACAGATCGACTGTTATATCAGATGGTCTTGAATCATATTTATTTCCCTGATCATCCCATACCTTTTGTACAGTTAGACTCGTGTAGGTCTTAGGAGTGTATGTTCCCGACCAGGAAGATAATGGCTGTCCGTTTCCCTGATAGATCACACCTTTCGCATCCGTAAAATACTTATAATTTTCCCAAGCCCACACTAAACCTTTTTTATAATATTCACCCTTATGACCGGATATCCAGTCACCACAGGCACACTTCACACTATTTCCTGTTTCAATATTTACTCCATCCGCAAACCATCCATGCACTGCATTAAGTACCCACCAGACTGCACATTGTTTCATAAGATACTCGTAATCGCTATTAATTGATTTACACATGTAGTGATCATAGTAATACATCATTGCTACTACTGTCTGAATCGTTTCTTTATTATAGATGGTAGATGCATCCACACCTGTTTTTTTTCCTGCTTTGAAATGATCCATAGGATCAGCACAAAAAAGTGGTTCCTTTGTATCTGTGTTTCCTAGCAGTCCTTCTCTCCATGTCAATAATTGTGGCCAAGAAGGGTCATTATAGTCGATCACATCGATTCGACCAATGCTATTGCTTTTTATTCTACCTGTATTAATTACATCACCGGCAGCTCTTGTAGCTTTCGCTCTTCTTGGCATACTCGATGTATTGGCTTGAGCATCTGATTCCGCAAACCCAACTCCAATTTCTTTTAAGAGCTGCTTCATTTGACGTTCTGTCTCTAAATCCTTCTCAACATCTTTCTCTGGTTCTTTATCTCCATCGGTAACATCTTGCTGTTCTGCCACATTACTTGATGGATCTGCGATTGTCTCACTTTGAACCTTATCTGCTTCAGCATTCTCTTCGGCAGATACCATGTTAAAAGAGAAGGACGTTATCAATACCATTACTGCCAGTAGAACTGCCAAGACTCGGCCTCTCTTTTTCCTTTTTTGTTTCATCTGATTTTTCTTTCCCTCCTAATTTCTAAGTTAAGTTGTTATTGCTCCTCCTTCCAAGAAAGTTAAAATCAAGCTTTTTCTTTCCATGGTGGAGCCCTGGAACATCTTCGAATTCCCATTTTTCTTCCTCTTTCTCTTAAAATTGCGTACAAAAAAAGAACCACGCTTTTGTGATTCTTTTTTGTGTACCGAATTTCGGTACATTTTTTATTTTTTTGCTCCACAGGAACAAGCATATCCATCAATAACTTTTTCATCATAGGCTTCACTGTCCTGTACCCAGCGTGTTCCGTAGATTGCATCATGGTGTACGGTTGTTGTAACCAGGCGGGTACCATACTCTGTATGATGTCCACCACCTTCACCCTTAATCGCATGTTGATATGCATGTTCACCTGGATCTGCGGTGCAATCTGCTCCACATACATTACAACAGCTCCATGCATATTCCTCTTCTATTGTTACTTCTTCATCCCAGGCTTCCTTGACAACATACTGTTCTTCATGGCCGGTTGCCTCGTGATGCACAATGTGGCTCAACTCAATGTCATATTTATGCTCATGCTCCGGTTTTGATTCCGGTTTGTCAGAGTCTTCCTTATTATTTGTTCCCGGTTTTGTCTCTGGCTTTGTTTCCGGCTTTGTCTCTGGTTTAGGTTCCGGCTTTGTTTCCGGCTTAGGTTCCGGTTTGTCTAAATCTTCCTTATTATTTGTTCCCGGTTTTGTCTCTGGCTTTGTTTCCGGTGTTTCTGTGGATTCCTGCTTTTTCTCTGGAATGTAGACTCCATTTGCATCCACATAGTATTTTCCGCCATCTACCCATTCATCTAATGCCATTGCTCCACTGGATTTCAGATAGTACCAGGTATTTCCAAGCTGTAACCATCCGGTCTGCATCGCACCACTGGAGTTAAGGTAATACCAGTCACTACCAATCTTTTCCCAACCAATCGCCATTGCTCCACTGGATTTCAGATAATACCAAACATTACCGCTTTGCAGCCATCCGGTTCTCATATCTCCTCCGGCATTCAGATAATACCAGCTTCCCCATACTACCTGCCATCCGGTCTGCATATAGCCATTCCAGTCAAAGTGATACCAACTTCCACCGATCATCTTCCATTGGTTTCTCGGATAAGAACCGTCTACATTCTGATACCACCAACCAGTTCTATTTTTATTCCATCCTTCAGTTGTCTGTGTTTTTCCTGAAATGTAGACTCCATTTGCATCCACATAGTATTTTCCGCCATCTACCCATTCATTTGTTGCCATTGCTCCACTGGACTTCAAATAATACCAAACATTACCGCTTTGCAGCCATCCGGTTCTCATGTCTCCTCCGGCATTCAGATAATACCAGTCTCTACCAATTTTCTGCCAACCGGTCTGCATATAGCCGTTCCAGTCAAAGTAATACCAACTTCCGTTGATCATCTGCCACTGGTTTCTTGGATAAGAGCCATCTGCATTTTGATACCACCAACCGATGCTGTCCTTTTTCCACTGCGGTTCTTCCAGTGCCTGCGTAGCGACTCCATAATTATCTACCTGATATGTTGAAACCTCTCCATTTGTTCTTTGTACTTCTTCCGCTAGTGTCATGAGTGGTGACTGGATACACATTGCCGCACAAGTCAAAACTGTAAGCCCTCTCTTTAGATACTTCTTCATACCTTTTCTCTCCTTTTCATGGTGTACCGAATTTCGGTACATTGTTTACTGATAATTGATTTTTCTCATATTGTACTGCTCTAATATGAACCGTGTACTCTCATTATCTCCACCTTCACTGTCTGGATGGAAAATATTAAGCAACAACTTTTTTCGTTTAGACAAGCTGTTCAATGAATCGCAATTTTTATATATATCAAAGCCTTGCTTTGCATTTCTCGCTTGTTTCAACTCCCATTCCTTTCGTTCATACAAGACACGATAATGTTCTCTTTCTTCCTCTAATTCCTGAATTTGCTTTTTTAATCCAGGCACTTCCGTAGCATCAAGACGTTGTAGTAAATCTTTGATATCATCCTCAGCAATTTTCTGCTCAAATTTAAGTTGTCCTACTTTCATCTTCCAATACGCAGCAGATGATTCTAATTCTTTATAGTCATTTTCCCTGATTTTCAAATTTTTCTCCAACAAGTTATTACAAATTCTCAAATCTTCGATATTTTTTTCTAAAGTCTCACATTTACATCGGTACATAAATTCACTTTGAGTAAGTCTTTTAAGATCATCTTTTTTAGCCCGATGCATGTAAATATCTTCTGTTATAAGAATTCCCCATGACATGATCAGCCACATCATCCAGTAGAGCCATTGAAATGAAATTAACGCAATTACACTAAACACAATCATGCAGAGAGCAAAAATTACTGGAATGATTTTTGAAAAAATTATGGAAGATGTGAATCTTAAGAAGCAACAAACAAACCATAATCCAATAAATACTAAGAGAATATATTGCACCTCTTTGTCCATGATGTACTTATACAAAAATATTAATTTTATGAATATTTGTTTCATGCTTCATCCCTTCTTTTTCTAAAAAACATAAGTTTTTACCACTTTAATTGTTTACTTTATGTAGGAAGTACCTAGCACGTCTCACCCGGAGCATATGCGACCGGATATGGTAGGGCGGCAGCTACTTTAATTTCATTTCTTAAGGGGACAATCATTGAAAAATAGATTTCCCTTTTTTAATTGAAAATGATCTCACTTTTTACATATTCCTCTGCCTGATGTCTGATCTGATTCATATGTCTTGTCCATGCCATACCATCTTTGGCTTTATCCGGTGCCGGATCACGTTCCAGCAATTGTTTTTCCAACACATCCATTCTTTCATCTGCTGTCTTCTGAATATCAATCAGATGTTGATTTAATTCATCCATCAAAAGCATCGAAGAATAGACAGCTGGTTTGTGTTTTTGTAGGTACTCTTTTCTCATGATTCCCCATCTTCCTATATATCCATCCACCTTTTCCAGTGACAGATTCGGCAGTAGGAATTCGCCTACTTGAATATATTCCAATTTTGGAATTCCATTCTCGTCCAAATCTAATTCTGTATTATTCTTTTTTTTCTCCATCCTGCTCTCCTTCCACTTGCTTCTCTAAATTTCGTTTATAATTCTCCACCAGTTCACTTGTTTTTATGACATATGCCAGTAATCGTTTTGAAAAATCTGACATTTCTCTCTCTCCAAGTTCCCAGGACTGTAAGGTGCGATACGGAATTTCAAAACTATTGCAGAAATCCTTACGGCTCATCCCCGCTTGTTTTCGTAAGTCTTTTACCGTTACTTCATCCAGATTTCCAACGACAGTATCTATGTCAATATATTTCTTTTTTTCATTCATCATTACCACCAACTTTTATACACTTTGTACGTGTTTCTAGTTTTAATATAACACACAGTGTGTGTGTTTTCAATCCCTTTTACGCACATTGTGCACCTTTTTTCCACTCAATGACGTTATCAAAGAAATCAGAATCATCTCCCGGCATATCTCTTTTTTTCAATAAAAAAAGATTCAATCCAAATTTCTGATCAAATCTTTTTTGTAATAGATATATTTTCCAGAACACTTAACATTTTTCTGCGCAACATTTTCTTTTATTTCCATTTCGCTAATTATATTATAGCAAAGGCTTTTTTACTTATCTAGGTTACTTTAGGTACACTTTTTTGATTTTCTTTTCTAATCACCTATTATTATTTTCCAACTCTTCTATTCTTTTTTTTAGTTCATCTAATTCTTTTCTTATTTTATTTTCATTTGATTCTTTGAATTCATGATATAAATTTGCAAGTGTTGATATCAAATCCATAATTGCCAGTATTCCTACCAAAAAGGTTGTAACTAACATATCATCTTTTATTGAAAAATCTATTGTCATACTTTCATAATTCCATCCGAAAACAAAAAATATAATTATTACATTTATTAATATTCTCGGTACGAATTTCATAAATTTTATATTAAGATGAAGTGCATCTACTAATTCCTTTTTTGCATAACGGCAAATAATATATAATATAAGTACAACTATATATATCCAAAACACTATATCTAAAATATACGAATAAAACTCTTTTCCCAGTACCAAATTTTCAAAATTCATAATTTATCACTCCCTTGTAATTCTTATTATCTAGCCAGTCAAATAATCTGGAAATATTTTATCTTTTGTACTAGTTTCTGTTGTATATCTATACATCTTTCTTATAACATATCTATTTTAAAATCTAAAGGCTTTTTATGTTTTATTAATCTTTTATTTATACAATGTATGAAATTATTTCGTAACAGATTGAATATATGGTACATAAAAATAAGAATGTATACAGAATTAATATACTTCAACCGAATATGCTCCATAAACAGCTCTATTAATGGATTATCATCTTTTTCCGATATGCACAAAAATGGACTTTCAAACACAAACTTCTACTTGTTTTTTAGACTTACCACCATCTATTTTTTCAAAAAACACGTTCATATTAGACTGCTCTATATTTTTCTACATATTTTTTAGACCACACAAAACAGCAAAAAAATAAGGCTTCTATCAGAATCACCAAAACATTATTATAATGCTACTGATTTTCTTCTGATCACCCTTTGTTTTCTCCACAAATTTCATTTATCCCTTTTTTCTTTATGGACTATTCCCTATTTTTTGCACCATAAAGAAACCATGAGCAAAATGTTCACAGTGAATTTTCCAGTTCTAGGGCTTTTCTAAGCATCTTATGGAAATGTTTGACATCAAATATAATACTTTCCTCTGCATAACGATGTAATACTGCAGATATGATCGATATCGTATCCTCTCCTCTTTCCTTAATGATCGTACTATACTGATGTATCAATTTCCCAAGATCTGACGCATCCTGCTCTCGTTTTTTTGCAAGCTGTTCTCGACGCAGCAATACACTTCCTACATACTCTCTCTGCTGATCAGCGGCTGTATTATCAACTAGATAGATCGTTCTTTTCCCTTTGATTGATTTTTTCGGCTTTTCAAATAATTTACCACCTAAAAATTTGATATAATACTTTCCACATTTTATCTGGATTGAGAAATATTTTCGCAAAGTATGTAAATATGTTTGAATTACTCTTTTAGACACATGTAACGCTTTACAGTATTTATTATAGAATTCGTGTACATTAATTACTCGGATTCCCCTGTTAAGTGCTGTAGAACGCATTAAATCAAGCAACATATATTTTTCATGAGCTTTCATTTTCATAAATTCAGTACTTTGAAAAATCTTCTTATTCAAATCAATATAATCTGGCTTCACCTGCTGTGAATACGTTTGATTTTCGATTTTAATATCATAATCACCTTTTACATTTTTCGTATAGGTCAGTAATTTTTTTTCACGTAAAGAGCGCAGAACATTATAAAATGTCTGCTTACTCTTAAATCCTAATAACTTCATGAAATATTTGTAGTATGCCCCAATAATCTTTCCCTGTGCATCCTGATAGCGTACGCATTGGAGAAAAATATTCATTTCTGTCTTACTGAGATTATTGAGTTTTAATAATGTTTCGTAAGCAAGCTGCATTGTTTTTCTCCTTCCGTACTTATTTGTACCGAATTTCGGTACATTAACAATCTTATTTGTAATTTATTGCCTATAAATTTTTCTTTTGTTGTCTTTTTACAATTTCTTGAAACTCATAATCATGTTGTCCCAAACGCCAATTTATAGACTTTTTGCATAAGCAAAATAATACAAACGCTATGTAAACAAAGATTATGACAAATACAAAAAATATTATTTCTATATTGCACATACCTGTCTCCTCATACCATGTACCGAAATTCGGTACAAACTATTTAGTGAAACGGTAGTTCTTCGTCAATTCCATCCGGAATACTCATAAAACCGTCTCCTGTGTCATTCGTTGCTGTTGAGACATCCTGGTTAGGAGCAGACTGATGATACACACCTCTGTTCGTTGCATTTTCTGCCCGGCTTTCTGCAAACTCCTGTTCCTCTACAACTACTGTTGTCGTGTATACTTTCACTCCATCTTTGTTCATGTAGCTTCCTGTCTGGATATGTCCTGAGATAGAGACACGCATTCCCTGACGGAAATACTTCTCAGCAAATTCAGCAGAACGTCCAAATACAACACACGAAATGAAATCCGCTGTCGGCTCGTCGTCTCTTCTGAATCTGCGATCTACAGCAAGTGTATATCTTGCAACCGCTGT
>ERZ773208.2981-NODE-2981-length-10805-cov-3.165581_pt1 | contig 10805 bp, 7 predicted proteins | sample MGYA00581006_ERZ773208 | MGnify/ENA primary metagenome ERZ773208 (study PRJEB29015, sample SAMEA2737793) | human gut metagenome | biome: human gut; feature: human-associated habitat; material: faeces | place: China | collected 2012 ...
TCCATCTGCCTATGCTTACCCGCTTCAAGCAGATGGGCAACGTCAATCAGAGCGTAGCCAAGCTGGGACTGACCATGCGCGGTATCTACGGCGAGGGCAGCGAAGCGCTGGGCGACCTTTATCAGGTCAGCAACCAGATCACGCTGGGCCGCCGGGAAGAAGACATCATCGACGCGGTCACCGCCGTGGGCAAGCAGCTGATCGACATGGAAAGCAAGCTGCGGGAGCGCTGCCGCACCCAGCAGAAGGCGAAAGTCGAAGACACGCTTTGGCGCAGCTACGGCGCGCTGCGCTACGCTGTCCTCATGAACGAGAAAGAGTTCATGCAGCATTGGAGCAACCTGCGTCTTGGCAGCGCCATGGGCATTCTGCCTGCGCCGCTTTCTGTTTCCGACGATCTTTTGTCCACCGCGCAGGACGCACACGTAAAGCAATACGCGCAGCGGAATCAGCTAGAACTCCCCGTGGAGCAGACACGCTGTCTGCTGCTGCAGGAGAAGCTGAAACCGTCTGAAATCCATTCATAACAGGAGGAACCTTATGCCTATTTTTGGAAGATTCACCCAGCGTGCTCAACGGGCCGTAGCCGCGGCGCAGCAGGCCGCCGTTTCGCTGCATCAACCCTACGTGGGCACCGAACATCTGCTGCTGGGTCTGCTGAAGGAACCCGGCGATCTCATTACCCAGCTTTTGCCGGAGAATGTTAATTACACTACCGTGTATGAGCGTATCCATGCCATTTTGGGTGAAGGGACCCGTCAGGGCGGCGGGATGCTGGAACTGACTCCTAGGAGTAAAAAAATTCTGGAAAGCAGTATTCTGGAAAGCCGCCGTCTGGGCCACAGCTATGTGGGCACCGAGCATTTTTGGCTGGCCTTGCTGCGTGAGGGCGAAGGAGTTGCGATTACCCTGCTCCGGGACATGGGCGTGAACCCGCAGGAATTGCAGAAGCAAATTCTCGAAAGCCTGAAAAACAATCAGCCTGACGGCGAAAACTCACAGCCGGGACAAGATGGCGAAGCGCGAAGCGAAAGCGACAATCCCCTTGAAAAATATAGCCGCGACCTGACTAAAGCGGCGCAGAATGGCGAACTGGATCCTGTGGTGGGGCGCACGACCGAGATCGAGCGTATCATGCAAATCATGAGCCGCCGCACCAAAAATAACCCGGTGCTGATCGGCGAACCGGGCGTGGGCAAAAGCGCCGTCATCGAGGGCCTGGCGCAGCTGATCGTGGCCGGGAAAGTGCCGGAGACCCTGACAGGCAAACGGATCCTTTCTCTGGATCTGGGCAGTATGATCGCCGGAAGCAAATATCGCGGCGAATTTGAGGAACGCCTGAAGGATACCATTCAGGAAGTCCACAAACAGGGCAACGTGATCCTGTTTATCGATGAATTCCATACCATCATCGGAGCAGGCAAGGCAGAAGGCAGCATGGATGCGGCCAACATCCTCAAGCCCGCGCTGGCCCGCGGTGAGCTGCAGTGCATCGGCGCTACCACCATCGACGAATATCGGAAGAACATCGAAAAAGATGCGGCGCTGGAACGCCGTTTCCAGCCGGTTTTAGTTGACGAGCCTACAGTAGAAGACGCCATTTCGATTCTGCGTGGTCTGAAAGAACGTTATGAAGTATTTCATGGAGTGAAGATTACAGACAGCGCTCTTGTCGCAGCGGCAATGTTGTCGAACAGATATATTTCGGATCGTTTTTTGCCGGACAAAGCGATAGACCTTGTAGATGAAGCTTGTGCGCTCATTAAGACAGAACTTGATTCGATGCCGACAGAGTTGGACGAATTAAGAAGAAGGATTATGCAGCTTGAGATTGAAGAAGAGGCGCTGAAAAAAGAAGAAGACAGATTAAGCCGTGAACGTCTGGAACATTTACAGGAAGAACTGGCGGGTCTGAAAGAAGAATATGCCGGTGAAAAGGTACAGTGGGAGAATGAAAAGCATTCTGTTGAGCGGGTACAGAAAATTCGTGAAGAGATCGAACATGTGAATAAGGAGATCAGCAAAGCGCAAAGAGAGTATGATCTGAATAAAGCCGCGCAGCTGCAGTATGGTGAACTGCCTCAGCTGCAAAAACAGCTTGAAGAAGAGGAAGAAAAAGTAAGAGAAAAAGAATTGTCTCTTGTTCATGAAGCGGTAACAGACGAAGAAATCGCAAGGATTGTTTCAAGATGGACGGGAATTCCCGTAGCGAAATTAAATGAAAGCGAAAGAAACAAAACACTTCATCTTGCTGATGAACTTCATAAAAGAGTCATAGGTCAGGATGAAGGAGTCGAACTTGTAACAGAGGCGATCATCCGTTCCAAAGCCGGAATCAAAGACCCGAGCAAGCCGATCGGATCGTTCCTCTTCCTCGGACCTACAGGCGTGGGAAAAACAGAACTTGCGAAGGCGTTGGCGCAGAGCCTGTTTGACGATGAGAATAATATGGTGCGGATTGATATGAGCGAATACATGGAGAAATATTCCGTGTCCAGACTGATCGGAGCGCCTCCGGGATATGTAGGATATGACGAAGGCGGTCAACTGACAGAGGCAGTCAGAAGAAAACCGTATTCAGTCGTATTATTTGACGAAGTAGAGAAGGCGCATCCGGATGTATTTAACGTGCTTTTGCAAGTGCTTGACGATGGAAGGATTACAGATTCTCAGGGCCGTACCGTTGATTTCAAAAATACGATTCTGATCATGACGTCCAATATCGGAGCAGGTTATCTTTTAGACGGTATAAAAGAAGACGGTTCGATCTCGAAAGAGGCGCAGGATATGGCGATGAATGATTTAAGAGCTCACTTCAGACCGGAATTTTTGAACCGTCTTGACGAGATCATTATGTTTAAACCATTGACGAAAGAAAATATTCGTGCCATTATTGACTTGTTAGTGGCAGATGTAAACAGGCGGCTGGAGGAAAAAGAACTGACGATCGAACTGACGGAAGCGGCGAAAGACTGTATCGTAGAAGGCGGATATGATCCGATGTACGGAGCAAGACCGTTAAAGAGATATCTGCAGAAAAACGTAGAGACACTGGCTGCACGGTTGATTCTTGCCGGAAATGTCGGAAGAGAAGACACGATACTGATCGATGCGAAAGACGGCAAACTGAAAGCAGATGTGAAGCGGGTAAACAGCTTGGAAAGACAGGAAGCATAAGTAAGATATGCAAAAAAGCGAGAAGAAAAGAGTCTGCATGAAGCCGGTGTGTGAAAGGATGGCGCAAGTGACACCGATAATCTTTCATATTGATGTAAACTCAGCTTATTTGAGCTGGACGGCTGTAGAACAATTAAAAAACGGGGCGAAAGTGGATATTCGGGAGATCCCGGCAATTATCGGCGGGGATCAGACATCCCGGCACGGTGTTGTTCTCGCAAAATCCACTTTTGCCAATAAATATGGCATCCGCACGGGAGAACCTGTTGCGAATGCCTTTCGTAAGTGTCCGAATCTCGTAATGTATCCGCCTGATCATCGGATGTACCGCGAGAAGAGCAGACAGATGATGGAATATTTAAAGACATTCACGAAAGAGATAGAGCAGGTCAGCGTAGACGAGTGTTATATGGATTTTACGAAGATCGCCGCGCGGTACAGTTCTCCGATCGACGGAGCGCTTGAGATTAAGGAAGGGATTAAAAAGAAGTTTGGATTTACGGTAAATGTCGGAATCTCAACGAATAAATTACTGGCGAAAATGGCGTCAGATTTTGAAAAGCCGGACCGGATACACACATTATTTCCGGAAGAGATTGAAGTGAAAATGTGGCCGCTTCCGATCAAAGATCTGTATATGGCAGGAAAATCCAGTGTGCAGGTATTGAAAAAACTGGAGATTAATACAATCGGAGCATTGGCGCAGGCAGATCCCGATCTGATCTCACTTCATTTGAAAAGTCATGGACGGATGTTGTGGGAGTTTGCCAACGGAATCGGTACGTCGACCGTTCAGTCTGAGCCGGAAGAAGCGAAAGGGATCGGGAATTCCACAACGCTTAGGGAAGATGCACGGACAATGGAGGAAGTTTGTCCGGTGTTTGAAGAATTGGCTCAAAGCGTCGGAAGACGTCTGAAAAAAGCCGGGAAAAAGGCAGGAATGGTAAGTGCGGAAATTAAATACTATGATTTTCGTACATTATCTCATCAGATGCAGTTGGAAAAGCCGTCAAACGAAAGCGATATAATATGCAAGGCGGCAGTCAATCTGTTTCGGGAAGTGTGGACCGGAGAACCGGTGCGTCTGCTGGGAATCAGAACGTCAAAATTGTCGGATGAAAACGAACCGGAGCAGTTGACGATCTTCGATATGAAACCGGAAGCAGAGCCGGACGAAAAACATAAACGGCTTAGAAAGGCGATGGACGAACTGAATAAAAAATACGGAGAAGGAGCAGTTATTAAAGCGAGTCTTATGCCGAAGAAAAAATAAATATCAAAATCTTGTTCAAAAAATCTTTAGAATTTCTTTTGAATCTTATGTCAGCCCCCTTTAGATTTACAGGATATCCTGTAGATAGTTAAAGGAGGCTGATTTTTTTATGAGCATATCTGAACTTACCGATTATTTTTTACGATACGGAGCATTTTTTATTTATTTGATCGTGCTTTTAGAATATTTGAATCTCCCCGGATTTCCGGCAGGAGTTATTATGCCGCTGGCGGGAATATGGGCGGCGAAAGGTGAAATAAGTTTTCCTATGGTCATGGTTCTGACTGTATTTGCGGGACTTACCGGAAGCTGGGCGCTGTATCTTCTCGGAAGATTCGGCGGCGGGAAGGTGATGGAATTTTATTTTAAGAAATTCCCGAAACATCGGCCGGTGATTGAAGAAAAAATGGCGTTTTTAAGAGAAAAAGGAGGAACAGGGGTATTTGTAAGCAAGCTTCTTCCGATGGTGCGCACGCTGATCTCTATTCCGGCAGGAATGGTAAAAATGAATTTTACAAAATATACGGTTAGCTCCGCATGCGGAATCTTCCTGTGGAATCTGGCGTTTGTAGGCGCGGGATATTTCTTCGGAGATGCGGCGATCAATTTCTTTACATAAATTTATGCATAATTTTTCACATAATTTTTTATATCATTTGAAAAATGAGAGTTTATTTAATAATTGTTATCCGAAAAAGTTATTAAAAATAAGGCGAGAGAATTCAGACAAGGGGGAAAAGACATGAGAATCGCAATGTTGACAAACAATTACAGACCATTTGTAGGAGGAGTGCCGATCTCGGTAGAGCGTCAGGCAGAAGAATTGATAAAATTAGGGCATCAGGTAACGGTGTTTGCACCGATGTACGGGGAAACACAAGAAGAAAGAGAGGCAGTTCTGGCAGCCGATGTTTCTGCTCCCGAGCAGGTTGTACGCTACGGAACGCAGAAACGTAAGATGGATAATGGGATGGTATATCCGAGTTTTTATCCGTCTGAGATCATGGAAGCATTTGAAAGAGACGAATTTGACTGTATCCATGTACATCATCCGATGTTCGTAGGACCGTGCGCTCTCTATCTGAAACGAAAATACAGACTGCCGCTTATCTATACATATCATACGAGATATGAAGATTATCTGCACTATATACCGGGACTGCGAGTTGATGAGAAGAGCTTTGTATTAAAAAAGAAGGCGATCGGACTGATCAGGACAAAGATCATACCAACTTATATGAGCTGGTTTGCAAATCAGTGCGATCTCGTACTTGCTCCGTCGGCAGGAATGCAGAAGATATTGTGGGAATATGGTATGAGAAGCAGATCCGCCGTATTTCCGACCGGACTTGAAAAGTCGTTTTTTGCGATGGATGAGCAGAAGGCAAAAGAGATCAGGAAGACGTATAAGGGAGATAAAAAACATTTATTTGTCACTGTATCCAGACTTGAGAAAGAGAAAAATTATGAATTTATCCTTCGGGGAATCGCGAAGATCAAAGAAGAAGCCGGGGATGACTTTCATGTGATGATACTTGGAGACGGAAGTCAGAAGGGAGAATTAAAAACGAAAGCCGCTCTTTTAGGGATCGGAAATCTTGTGACTTTTGTAGGAAACGTGAAGAATGAAGATGTAAAACATTATGTACATGCGGCAGATCTGTTTTTATTTGCATCAAAATCAGAGACACAGGGAATCGTTCTGGCAGAAGCGATGGCAGCAGGAACTCCGGTAGTTGCGGTTCACGCGGTCGGATCGGACGATATTGTCAAAGACGGAGTAAACGGATTTTTGACAGAAGAAGAGGAAAGCAGGTGGGCGGAGAAAGTCATCGAAGCAGCACAGCCGGAGAACCGGTTTAAAATGAAAAAAGCGGCTTTGAAAGAAGCACAAAATTATCGTTCCGACACACTTGCCTTATATGAAGAGATGCTCTACAATCAATGTATCTGCGGAAAAGCAATGGATCGGCAAAAAGACGGAAAAGGAGAATATTCTTATGAAAACGGAGAAGCTCACGGAGAAGGCGCTGCGATGGCTGTTCACAAAATATCTCACATTGCTTGAAAAGACAGTAAAAATAAACTGGCATGAAGAAAATGAATACGGTGAAAGTCAGATATTCGGATTTTGGCATGAGGACAGCTTTTTTATGAATCTCGTGCTTGAGCGTCTGGCGGATAAGACAACACCTGTAGATGTGATTGTTACAGCCGATACACGGGGAAATTATATTGAACATATGATAAAGCGATGCGGCGGAAACGCGCTTCGCGTTCCTGACGGGTATAAGGCGTTCGGGGCGTTAAAAAACATCGTCCGCGATTCTTATGAGAAGGCACATTCGATCGCCGTTGCGTTAGACGGACCGCTCGGTCCGCGGCACGAGCCGAAAAAACTGGCATTTTACTTGTCGGAACATGCAGAAGAAGCATTTGTAGGCATCAGCCTTTCTTATTCTTCATGTATCAGGCTGACTCGCAGATGGGATAAATATGTAATTCCGCTTCCGTTTACAACAGTGGACGTTGCGGTAAAAGATTATGGGATCGTTCAGAAGAAGGCGATTCCGAATCTTCCGGTCAATGCAGATGCAGCGTCGGAAGAAATATATGTTGCGCAGACAATATAAACATTTCTCTTTTGCAAAAAGAAGAGATAGGATAAAAAATACGGGGAATGACGGAAAAGGAGAGGGCATAAGCAATGGAAATCAATCATGTTTTGATCGTAGAGGATGATAAGGAAATCAGGGAAGGCGTACAGATCTATCTGCAAAGTCAGGGGTATGTCGTATTTCAGGCAGCAGATGGAATTGAAGGTTTAGAAATACTTGAAAAAGAGGAGATCCATCTGGCGATCATAGATATTATGATGCCGCGTATGGACGGGATACGCATGACGATGAAACTAAGGGAGAAATACGATTTTCCGGTTATCATGTTATCTGCCAAATCCGAGGAGGTCGATAAGATCACAGGTCTTAATATCGGGGCGGATGATTATGTGACGAAACCGTTTACTCCGATGGAACTGATGGCGCGAGTGAATTCCCAGTTACGAAGATACCGGAAGTTTCTTGAAAAATTAGCACCTCAGGAAAATACGCATGTGATCGGCGGGCTTGAGATCAATGAAGATATGGTAGAAGTGTCTATGGACGGAAATCCTGTGAAGCTGACGCCGATCGAGTACAAGATCCTTTTATTGCTTGCCAAGAATCCGGGAAGAGTTTTTTCGGCAGAAGAGATTTATGAGCGGGTTTGGCAGGAAAAAGCGATCAATACAGATACGATTATGGTGCATGTAAGAAATATTCGGGAGAAGATCGAGATCGACCCGAAAAATCCAAAATATTTGAAGGTGGTGTGGGGCGTTGGATACAAAATCGAAAAACAGCCGTAAATTTGGAATTCTTATTCTGATCTTGCTTTTGGCGGCAAGTTCCGCAGTTATGATGCTGCAATACGGAACGATCAGACGGCAGATAGAATCGGTGCAGGAGGAGGGCTCCCGATCGGGAGAAACGGCGGCGGATATGGCGAATACGCTGGCGGAAGGCAATTATCTTCTTTATAATCGGTATGTACGGGACACTGATCCGGCGGAAGTACTTTCTCTTTACGGACAGCAAAGGTTTGATCTGGCAGAAAAATATTTAGATTATGAGCTGATCGACAGTAAAGATGAGGTGATAGCTTCTGATCTGCCGGAAGAAGAACAGGAGAAGCTGCATGAAGACGGAAAAGAGTATGCCTTCCGTGTGAAATATATTTTTTCCGAAAACGGAGATTTGGAGGATATCCAGATCGGCGGAACGGCATTCGGAGCAGAAGAGGCATACAATATGGAATCGATCTATATTAACGAGGTTGAAAGCGTCGAGTCTTACGGGCAGATATCAAGCATTACAACGCTTACGGATGTTACGTTCATTTACGGGATAACAGAAGAAAATCTGGAAGCTTATGGGAATATCATTGCTTCGGAAAACGGAGAATATCTCGAGTATTACAATATCAGCTATACAACGGCTTTCAGAGATACGCTTGAAATGTTGAGCGTGCTGCTGATCGCGGCGGCGATTCTTATGCCGTTTGTAAAATGTCTCGACTTAAGCGAGATGAAAGTATTCCGTGCATCCTTTGAAGTGGCAGGTGCGGGAGCTTTATTTTTCGCTTTCGGCGGTTTTGATATAATGGCTTATGTTGTTTATCATACGGTGAAAGGAAGATCTCTTCCGGCAGGATTCGAGCCGGCTTTGCTTGTGGCGAATTTCCTGCTTTGGATGTTTATGTTCGGGATACTTTTCTGGTGCGTTACATCGCTTCGGGCAATGTTCCGCATGAAGAAAGCGTATTGGACGGAAAGGACGCTGACGGCAAAGATGTTAAGAAAGATGAAGAATAAAGGAGAAGAAAGCGGAGGAAAGATACAAAAGAAAGTGAAAAGTATCGGGAGAAAGATCAGAAACTTTTTTGCCCGGCAGTATGACGCTTTGCTTCATCTTGATTTTCAGGATAAAACGAACCGGACGATCCTTCGCGTAGTGCTGATCAACTTTGCGATTCTGTTTGTCGTATGTCTTTTTTGGTGGTACGGTACGGTCGCGTTGATCGTTTATTCGGTGATGCTGTTTATGTTTTTGAAAAAATATACGCAGGATCTTTCTGAAAAATATGCTCTTTTGCTCAAGTCAACGAATCAGCTTGCAGAAGGTCATTTGGATATTCCGATCGAAGGCGATGTCGGTCTGTTCAATCCGATCCAGGAAGAATTAAAGCGGATTCAAAAAGGATTTAAAAAAGCAGTAGATGAAGAAGTGAAAAACGAGCGGATGAAGACAGAACTCGTCACGAACGTCTCCCATGATCTTAGGACGCCGCTGACAGCGATCATCACATATACAGATCTGTTGAAAAATGAGAAAGACGAAGAAAAGAGAAAAGAATATATCAGCGTTCTGGAAAGAAAGTCTCTTCGTTTGAAAGTGTTGATCGAAGATTTATTCGAGATCAGCAAGGCGGCAAGCAAAAGTGTCGTTATGCATTTTATGAAAGTTGATATCGTAGGATTATTTAAGCAGGTTGAGCTGGAAAATGTTGAAAAAATCAAAGCGGCGAATTTGGAATTCAGAACAAAGATTCCGGAACAAAAAGTTGTCATGTGGCTTGACAGTGAGAAAACATATCGGATTTTTGAGAATCTTATCGTGAATATCACGAAGTATGCAATGCCTCATACGAGAGTTTATATTGATATGACAGAGACGGAAGACGGAGTGCATATTACAATGAAGAATGTTTCTGCGGCAGAATTGAACTTTAACGCAGATGAGATTACGGATCGGTTTGTCCGCGGAGATTCGGCAAGAAACACCGAAGGATCGGGACTTGGTCTGGCGATTGCAAAGAGCTTTGCCGAATTGCAGCACGGTTCTTTGAAGATTTCGACAGAGGCAGATCTCTTTAAAGCAGACTTGTATTTACCGAAATCAAAGGAAATGCCCGAAAAACCCGGGGGGGGGTATCCTGAAAATTTATAAATGTAACGGATATGTAAATAATGCCGGGAGAGTAGTGACTCTTCCGGTATTTTATGATAATCTGTGGATAGAAAACAGAGTCGGTATAAAGAGAGACAGAATAAGAAAAATATGCTGGCATAAAGAATGGGAAAAGGGAGGAAAAGAAGATGAAATATGAGATTAAAGGCGGAGAACTTCCGGTAGTAGTCTGCTTTATGGACGCAGGAGAAACGATGATTACAGAAAAAGGCTCTATGAGCTGGATGTCACCGAACATGAAGATGGAAACGACGTCAAACGGCGGGGTCGGAAAAGCGCTCGGAAGAATGTTCGCAGGAGAGGCGATTTTCCAGAACCGTTATACAGCGGAAGGCGGTCCGGGGATGATCGCGTTTGCATCCAGTTTTCCGGGACAGATCAGACCTTGGGAGATCGCTCCGGGAAAAGAGATAGTTGTGCAAAAAGCAGGTTTTCTGGCGGCGCAGGAAAGCGTTGAATTATCGATCTTTTTCCAGAAAAAATTAGGTTCCGGTCTGTTCGGCGGAGAAGGATTTATCATGCAGAAAATTTCGGGACATGGTCTGGCGTTTCTTGAATTTGACGGATCTGTCATAGAGTATGTACTCCAGCCGGGACAACAGATCGTAGTCGATACAGGTTACCTTGCCGCTATGGAGGCGACATGCAATATGGAGATTCGCACAGTGCCCGGAATCAAAAACATGATGTTCGGAGGCGAAGGTCTGTTTAATACGGTAATTACAGGACCGGGACGGGTATGGCTTCAGACAATGCCGATTTCAAATGTGGCAGGCGCTATCATGAAA
>ERZ773208.2985-NODE-2985-length-10789-cov-3.088317_pt1 | contig 10789 bp, 6 predicted proteins | sample MGYA00581006_ERZ773208 | MGnify/ENA primary metagenome ERZ773208 (study PRJEB29015, sample SAMEA2737793) | human gut metagenome | biome: human gut; feature: human-associated habitat; material: faeces | place: China | collected 2012 ...
AGTTGTAGGGAAAACAAATTTTAAAAATTTCAGGAGGTAATAACTATGGCTCGTGTAAAGGGAGCAATGATGACTCGTAAGAGAAGAAATAAGACTCTGAAGCTTGCTAAGGGATACTTTGGTGCCAAGAGCAAGCACTTCAAAATGGCTAAACAGGCTGTAATGAAGTCAGGTCAGTATGCATACATTGGAAGAAAGCAGAAGAAGAGAGACTTCAGAAAGCTTTGGATCACAAGAATTTCAGCAGCTGCTAAAATGAACGGTATGAATTATTCAACATTCATGAACGGCGTAAACGAGGCTGGTATCAATCTTAACAGAAAGATGCTCTCCGAAATAGCTATCAGCGATCCTGCTGGTTTCACAGCAATCGCAGAAAAGGCGAAGGCTGCTCTTTAATAGTCAAAAACACGCACGTTCTTGTAACCTGCGTGTTTTGTTGTATATTAAGGCAACACCATATATGACGCATTTGGCAACTAAATGATTAAATTTTCAGAATAAGAGGTGACGCAGTTTGCATATTAATAGTAAAGATAACCCTAGAGTGAAGCTTTTCAGAAAGCTTCTGTTATCAAAAAAAGCTAGGGAAGAACATGGATTGTTTGCTGTTGAAGGTGCAAGAAACTGCGTTGACACCGCTTATGAAGCTGTGTGCGGAAGAATAAAAGTCCATTCTGTTTTCTATACTCAAACGGCCTTGACTAAGTATAAAAATACACTTAAAACTGATAGCCTTTTCTCGTGCGCAAGACCCGAAGATGTTTTTGAAATATCTGATGAGCTTGCGAAAAAGATGACAGATGAGGGAAACTCTCAGGGCATATATATGATCGTTTTTAAGGTCGATTTGCCTTTTGTGGCTGAGTATATTGACAAAAACGGGAAGTATCTCGTGCTTGACAATTTACAGGACCCAGGTAATTTGGGTACGCTTTTAAGAACTGCCGATGCCGTAGGCGTTAGTGGAGTAGTTATGACAGATAATTGCGTTGATCTGTATAACCCAAAGGTGGTTCGTTCCGCTATGGGAAGCACTACAAGACTTGATCTTTTTGTAGTGGATAATTTTCTGAACGTCGCAACACTTTTTGATGAGCTTGGTATCGTTACAAATGCTGCAGTTGTCAGAAACGGTGAAAATATCACAGAATTTGATTTTGACAGACCGTGTGCTGTTGTAATAGGAAACGAGGGCAAAGGTTTGCCTAAAGAACATTCAGACATTTGTAAAAATCGTGTGACTATTTCTATGCACGGCAACATAGAATCACTTAATGCTGCTTGCGCAGGCACAATCATTTTGTGGGAAATGTTTCGAGGTGGCAGTCATGGATAAAGAAAGACTTTTATTGTGGATAAGAGCGGTTCTGATTTTCACTCCATCGAGCAAACGTATATGGGAAGTTTCTGCAAATTATGATGATATAGTTGAGTTCATGACTGCACTTGATAATCATATGGTCAGCGGACTTAATGATAAAGAGCTGCAGAGGATAGGAAAATATAGTCTTAAAGACGCAGAAATCATAAAAAAACGCTGTGAAGAGCTTGGCATAAATATTTATTGTTACGAAAGTGAGGGCTATCCTGACAGACTTAAACGGATCGCAAATCCACCTGCTGTTCTGTATACTTATGGTAACCTTGACTTTTTAAACGATAAATGCGTTATTTCAGTAGTAGGCTCCCGTGAGCCGTCTGAATATTCTGTAAAGATAACGAAGCATATTTGCGCAGATCTTATAAGAAGAAACTGTCTGCTTGCTTCGGGGTTTGCAGGCGGTATAGATCAGATCGCTAACAGGGTAGCTATTGAAAATAATAGTAGACCTATAGCTGTGTGTGGCACAGCTCTTGATTGTGATTACCCTAAGGGAAGTAACGAGCTAAAAAAACAGATCGCTGAGAATGGAGTAGTAATATCAGAGTATTTTCCGGGTTATAAACCATTTGGAAATGCTTTTGTGAATCGCAATAGGATTCTTACAGGACTTTCAAATGCAGTGCTTTTTACTGAGTGTAGCAAGGAAAGTCATGGCCTTGATAATGTCAATCACGCCATATCTCAAGGAAAACAGGTATTTGTAGTACCACCACATGATATCTATGACAGTCGATATTTCGGACAACGTGATCTCATAAGAAATGAGTGTCAACCTGTGTTCGGCGCAGAGGATATAGTGTATTCGCTTGGCAATGAAAGGTATCAATCTCTTAGACTTGTGGAAAGCCTGGGAGAGTTCACGCTTCCTGCTGAGGATTCTGCTATACTTAACAATGGCGAGCCTAAGACAGTGAAGCACAGAAAAAGCAAAAGAAAAGTGCCTGACAGCAAGACTGTTTCTGAAACAGATGTGGTAAAACCAACACCTGAGCCTGATCTGTCAGGGCTTGATGACACACAAAAGAGCATTTGCAAACTGTTAAAAAGCGGAAATATGCTTGTGGACGAGATAGCTGCAAAGCTTGGTATGGATATCTCTGATGTGCTTGCACAGCTAACGGAGCTTGAACTTTATGGCACTGTTAAGTCATATCCGGGCAAAATTTTTGGACTTTAATATATATTAAGAATGGAGAATAGATTTGTCTAATTTGATCATAGTTGAGTCACCAACGAAGATAAAAACAATTAAGCGTTATCTTAGCGATGATTATGAAGTCGTGGCTTCAAAGGGTCATGTCCGTGACCTGCCAAAATCAAAGCTGGGCGTCGATATAGATAATAATTTTGAACCTAAATATGTCAACATAAAAGACAAAGAGGGCGTTATAAAAGATATAAAAAAGCTTGCAAAGAAAAGCGACCATGTTTATCTTGCAGGAGACCCTGACCGAGAGGGAGAAGCCATTTCATGGCATCTTGCATTGCTTTTGGGTCTTGACCTGAATGATAAAAACCGAGTAACTTTCAACGAACTTACTGAAACCGGTATCAAAGCTGGAATGAGCCACCCACGTTCTATTGATATAAACCTTGTTAATGCACAGCAGGCAAGACGTATCCTTGACAGACTTGTGGGCTATAAGCTTTCACCTTTTCTTTGGAGAAAGATAAGAAAAGGACTTTCAGCGGGCAGAGTTCAGTCTGTCGCAGTTAAAATGATATGCGACAGAGAAAACGAGATAAGGGCATTTGTATCTCAGGAATATTGGTCCATTGACGGAAAATTTTCCGCAAACGGTGAAAGAAAGACCTTTGCTGCAAAGCTTAATACAGTTGACGGAGAAAAGCCAGAGCTGAAAAATAAAGAGCAGGCTGACGAGATACTGAAAAGACTTGAGGGTGTCGAGTTTGTTATCGACAAGGTAAAAAAGAGCGTTCACAGAAAATCTCCTGCCGCACCATTCACCACCTCGACTTTACAGCAGGAAGCGTCAAGACGTCTCAGCTTTCAGGCGAGAAGAACGATGAAAACCGCTCAGGAGCTTTATGAGGGTGTTGAGATAAACGATATGGGTCAGACAGGTCTTATCACCTATATGCGTACCGACAGCCTTAGAATTTCTGATGAAGCAAGAGCAGCGGCATATGATTTTATCAGAAAAAAATATGGCGATAAGTATATCCCTGACACACCGAAAAAATATAAAACTAAGGGCAACGCTCAGGACGCTCACGAAGCCATCCGACCAACACACCCAGAGGTAACACCTGATATGGTAAAGGCAAGCGGAGTGACGAGTGACCAGTACAAGCTTTATAAACTCATTTGGGAGAGATTTATAGCTTCTCAGATGTCAAACTGCCTTATGGACACTGTTTCTGTTGATATCTCTGCAAACGGTTGTAACTTCAAGGCAACAGGCTATTCTGTAAAGTTCGACGGATTTACTGTTCTTTATGAAGAGGCTAAAGACGATGAGGGTGAAAAGAAAAACGTGCTTCCTCCAATAAAATCCGGTGACTCAATAAAGGTGCGTAACCTTGAGGAAAATCAGCATTTCACTCAGCCTCCTGCAAGATACACAGAAGCGACCCTCGTAAAGGCGTTTGAGGAAACAGGCATCGGCAGACCTTCGACTTATGTTCCAACTATTACAACCATAATAAACAGAAATTATGTTGAGCGTGACGGAAAACAGCTTAAGCCGACTTCGCTTGGCGAAGTAACAAACCAGCTTATGAGCGAGCATTTTGATAAAATAGTTGATGTTAAGTTTACTGCAAACATGGAGAAATCTCTTGACGAAGTGGAAAATGGCAAGAAAAGTTGGGTAAAAACTTTGCAGGACTTTTATAGTGACTTTGACGAGGAATTGACTGAAGCCGAGGAAGCTATGGACGGGAAGCGAATCAAAGTGCCTGACGAAGAAACAGATCAGGTGTGTGAGCTTTGCGGCAAACCTATGGTAATAAAGATAGGCAGATATGGCAAATTTATGGCTTGCTCAGGCTTTCCTGAGTGCAAGAATACCAAGAAAATAGTTCAGGAAACAGGCGGAATTTGCCCTTACTGCGGAAAGAAAGTGCTTCTCAAAAAGTCTAAAAAGGGCAAGAAGTATTACGGCTGTGAGGATAATCCTGAGTGCAAGTTCATGACATGGGACGTTCCTACCGAAGAAAAATGCCCTAAGTGCGGCAGTACGCTTTTCCAGAAAGGCGGAAAGAACGGAATACTCATTTGCCATAAGCCTGATTGCGGATATGAAAGGAATTTATCTAATGGCGGTTAAGGTAATAGGTGCAGGACTTGCAGGCTGTGAAGCTGCGTGGCAGTTAGCCCAAGCAGGGATAGACGTTGAGTTTTATGAAATGAAGCCGAAAAAGTTTACGCCTGCCCATAAATATAAGGGCTTTGCAGAGCTTGTCTGCTCAAATTCATTGAAAGCGGACAGGATAGATTCAGCTGCAGGAATGTTAAAAGAGGAAATGCGCAGGCTTGGCTCTGTCACAATGGAATGTGCAGCTGAAACTAAGGTATCAGCAGGCGGAGCACTTGCTGTTGACAGGGAAAAGTTTTCCGATATGGTCACGGGAAAGATAATGGAAAATTCTCACATCACTGTTATCGAGGAAGAAGTCACAGATATACCTGATGGCGATGTTATAATCGCAACAGGTCCTCTTACAAGCGATGGGCTTGCAGAGAGTATCGGCAAAATATGCGGTGATTATCTGTATTTTCATGATGCCGCCGCACCTATCGTCACATATGAAAGTCTTGATAAGGATAAGGTGTTTTTTGCATCGAGATACGGCAAGGGAGAAGCTGATTATATCAACTGCCCAATGAATAAGGAAGAATATCTCAGGTTCTATAATGAACTTATCAATGCGGAATCCGCTCCGCTCCATGATTTTGATAAGGAACATTTTTCTAAGGACGGGTTCAAGGTGTATGAAGGCTGTATGCCGGTTGAGGTCCTTGCCAAAAGAGGAGAGGACACAATGCGTTTCGGTCCGCTGAAACCTGTAGGCTTGACAGACCCACGAACAGGAAACAGACCTTATGCCGTCGTTCAGCTTCGTGCAGAGAACGCAGAGGGAAGTCTGTATAACCTTGTGGGCTTTCAGACAAACCTTAAATTTGGTGAGCAGAAAAGAGTATTTTCTCTTATCACAGGACTTGAAAATGCAGAATTTATACGCTATGGAGTTATGCATAGAAACACTTTCATCAATTCGCCTAAGCTCTTAAATCCGCAGTTTAATATGCGAGATAGAGAAAACCTTTATTTTGCAGGTCAAATGACAGGCGTTGAGGGATATATCGAATCGGCGGCAAGCGGAATTTTTGCAGGGTTAAGCATGGCAAGACGTTTGCAGGGCAAGCCTGCGGTTACCTTGCCTGATACCACAATGCTGGGTGCGCTTTCAAAGTATATAAGCGATCCTACTGTGGAGAAGTTCCAGCCTATGGGATGTAATATGGGTATCCTGCCTGAACTGCCCGAACGTATAAGAGATAAGAAACTGAAATATAAGATGATAGCTGAAAGGGGTCTTGCAGACCTTGACAAGGCTATTGAGGAATTTTAAGGAGAATGTTATGAACATAGTAATTGACGCTTTCGGCGGAGATAACGCACCTCTCGAAGTCATAAAAGGTTCAATTGACGCACAGAAAGATTTCGGTGTTGACGTTACTCTTGTTGGTGATGAAGAAAAAATAAAAAAATGTGCACAGGAAAACGGACTTGATATCACAGCTTTACATATCAAGCACGCTGATACTGTTATCGAGATATGTGAAGAGCCTACAGAGGTCATCAAGGGCAAAAAGGATTGTTCAATGGCTGTGGGCATGAAAATGCTTGCAGACGGCGAGGGCGACGCTTTCGTTTCAGCTGGCTCAACAGGCGCACTTGTAGTTGGAGCAACGTTTATCGTAAAGAGAATAAAGGGCATCAAAAGACCAGCTCTTGCAACAATACTTCCTACGGCAACGACGCCTACGATGCTTCTTGACAGCGGTGCAAACGCAGACTGCCGCCCTGAAATGCTTACTCAGTTTGGAATAATGGGTTCGGCTTATATGAACAAGATACTTGGTGTTGAGTCACCAAGAGTAGGTCTTGCAAATATTGGTGCAGAGGAGTCAAAAGGCAGAGAGCTGGAGCTTGAAACTTACAAGCAGTTGAAAAACGCACCTGTAAACTTTGTTGGAAATATCGAAGCAAGACAGCTTCCTATGGGCGATTGTGACGTATGCGTGGCTGACGGCTTCTGCGGAAACCTTATGCTCAAGCTTTACGAGGGCATGGCAAAATTCTTCTCAGGGGAGCTTAAAACGCTTCTGACTAAGGATACAAAGTCAAAGATCGCTGCTCTTATGGTAATGAAGAACGTTAAAGAATTCAAGAAAAAGGTAGATTACTCTGAGTATGGCGGAGCGCCTCTACTTGGTACTGCAAAGCCTGTTATCAAGGCACATGGCTCATCAAATGCAAGAGCATTCTATAACGCTATCAGACAAGCAAAACAATTTACTGAAACTAATGTGATAGACGAGATCACAACTGCTATCGAGCAGTTGAAAAGCAAACAGGAGATGTTATAATGGACGAGCAAAAGGCTCTTAAAGAGTTTCAGGAAAGAATAGGTTATCAATTCAAAGACGAAAAGCTCCTTTACGAAGCTCTTTCCCATTCATCATTTGCAAATGAAAACAAGAAGGCAAGAAACAGCAATGAAAGGCTTGAATTTCTTGGAGATTCAGTGCTTTCTATAGTTGTGTCAGATCACATTTTCGAGCATTACAAGCATATGCCAGAGGGCGAGCTGACAAAAATGAGAGCTTCACTTGTGTGCGAAAAAGCATTGTTTGAGTTCTCAAAGAAAATAGAACTTGGCAAGTATATCTTTCTCGGAAAAGGCGAGGAGATAACAGGGGGCAGAGAAAGACCGTCAATTATTTCAGACGCTTTTGAAGCAGTTATCGCTGCAATTTATCTTGACGGTGGTATCGAGCCTGTTTCAAAATATATACTTTCATTCATACCTGAAAATATCACGCCTGATGGAGTTGTTTTCCATGATTACAAGACTATTCTTCAGGAGATAATTCAGAAAAATCCTGAGGAGAGAATAGAATATCACCTTAAAGGCGAGTCAGGTCCTGACCATAATAAGAAATTTACTGTTCAGGTACTTTTGAATACGAATGTTATCGGCGAGGGTACAGGCAGATCGAAAAAGACCGCTGAACAGTTGGCGGCTAAAGAAGCATTGGAACTAATGGGCTATGGGGCACAGTAATATATCTGTCTTCGTGCCGCATATAGGCTGTCCGCATATGTGTGCGTTCTGCAATCAGCGCACCATAACTGGTACAGAGAAGATACCGCACGCTGATGATGTGAAGCGTATCTGCACACAGGCAATGAACGAAGTCAAGGACGTTTCACAGACGGAAATAGCCTTTTTCGGTGGTAGCTTTACAGCAGTGCCGAGAGAATATATGCTCGAACTTCTTGGTGCAGCACAGGAGTTTATAGGCAACGACAAATTCAAGGGTATCAGGATATCCACCAGACCTGACTATATCAGCACTGAGATACTTGACATTCTCAGAGATAATCACGTTACGGCTATCGAGCTTGGCGCACAGTCTATGTCAGATGTTGTTCTTGAAGCCAACGAGCGTGGACATACTGTTCAGGACGTCGAAAACGCTGCAAAGCTTATAAAAAGCTATGGTTGCTTTGACCTTGGTCTGCAAATGATGATAGGACTTTATAAAAGCAACCGTGAAACTGAGTTGGAAACTTGGTCGAAGATAGCGGCGCTGTCTCCTAAAACAGTACGTATTTATCCCGTTGTTATCCTTAATGGTACAAGGCTCGGAGAGCTTTACAAAAGTGGCGAATATAAGCCTATGGACTTTGACGAGGTAGTGAAAATCTGTTCTTATCTTCTCACAGAAGCCGATAAACTTGGTATAGATGTTATAAAGCTTGGTCTGCACGCAAGCGAGGTCGTGGAGGAGCAAATGTTGGGCGGATTTTATCACCCTGCATTCCGAGAACTTTGCGAAGGCAGAAATTACCGCAGTCTTATAGCAGAAGAGCTTGAAAAGCATGGCAATATAAGCGATATAGCTTCCGTTGTGATATCTGTACCGAAAAGGCAGATAAGCAAGGCAATAGGTCAGAAAAAAGCTAATATAGAATATTTCAAAGATCTTGGTGTCAATATAAAAATTGTAGGTCACGAGGGCAGCGATAAAATAAAGATAAACGAAATCATAATGAGGGGTGGTGAAAAATAATGTATCTTAAATCACTTGAATTGCAGGGCTTTAAGTCTTTTCCAGATAAAATAGAGCTGAAATTCAATAAGGGTATCACCGCAGTTGTCGGTCCTAACGGCTCAGGCAAGAGTAATATCGGTGACGCTATGCGCTGGGTAATGGGCGAGCAATCTTCCAAAGCCCTGAGAGGTGAAAAAATGGCAGGCGTTATTTTTCACGGCACTCAAACTAGACCAAAAGCGCCTTTTGCTCAGGTAACTATCACCATAGACAACGAGGACGGTGCACTTGAATATGACAGCGACACCGTGTCAGTATCACGAAAGCTTTACCGCAATGGCGACAGCTTTTACATGATAAACGGTAAAGAAGTAAATTTAAAGGATATAGTGGAACTGTTTATGGACACCGGTCTTGGCAGGGACGGTTATTCGATAATCGGTCAGGGCAGGATAGCAGATATCGTAAACGGAAAATCCAATGACCGCCGTGAGATATTTGAAGAAGCGGCAGGCATTTCAAAATTCCGTTCAAAGAAAAAAGAAGCCGAAAAAAAGCTTGCGGCGGCTGAGGATAATCTCTCTCGTATCAATGACATCATGGGAGAGATAGAAGGACGAATAGGTCCGCTTAAAGCGCAGGCTGAAAAGGCGGAGAAGTTCAGAGTCCTTGATGAAGAAAAGAGAAAGCTGGAAGTCTCAGTATGGGTGCATAAGCTCAATGAGTATATGAGCCAAATAGCAGGTTATGAGGAGAAGCTTTCTGCTGTAAAAAAAGAGTACGAGGTCATCACGCAGGAGCTTGAAAGCATTGAAGATGATATAAATGACAGCTTTGCAAAGAGCGCTGAAAAATCTGAGCTTGCTGACAGCTACAAAAATCAGATACATCAGGTGGAGCTTGAAAACTCTCAGGCACTGTCAAAGATCGCAGTATATGAGAATGATATTTCTCACCTTGAAGATAATATTTTGAAGCTTAAAGAGCAGATAAGTGAGTCAAACTCATCAAAATACTATCTTGAGGCTGAGCTGAAAACACGCAGACAGGAGCTTGAAGAACTCGACGAGAAAAAAGCAAAGCAGCAGGAAGCTGTAGATTGTAAGGAAAAAGAGCTTTCTGAGCTTATTGATAAAACTGCATTATCTGACAAGTCGGTAAGTGAAGCTGGAAGCTTTATAAATGAGCTTTACATGAAAAAGTCGGAAGTTTCATTCAGACTTGAAAATTCTAAAAACAACCTTTCGGATATTGATGAGCAGATCGAAAATTCTTTTGAAAGAAAAAAACAGCTTGAAGAACATTCAAAACTTTCTTCTAAGGAATTAAAGGAACTGCGTGAATCAAAAAGCAAAGCTGACGAAAACAAGCAGGAGCTTACAAACCGCATGAGCGGACTTGCAAAGCTTCTTGAAACTAGAAACACAAAGCTTTCAGAATGTCGCAAAAATCTCACAGATACGGAAATACAGCTCCGTGACGTTGAGAACAGGATAAAGACTATAGCCGACCTTGAAAACTCCATGGAGGGCTTTCAGTTCAGCGTAAAGCACATAATGAAAGCCTCACAGCAGGGTAGGATAAGCGGCATTTGCGGTACTGTTTCTCAGCTTATATCTGTTGAAACAAAATACTCTGTAGCCATTGAAACTGCGTTGGGTGGGGCACTTCAGAACATTGTCGTAAACAATGAGGACTCTGCTAAGAGAGGTATCAGGCTTCTGAAAGAGAACAGAGCAGGCCGTGCAACATTTCTGCCTGTTACATCAGTTCGAGGAAACAGGCTAAATATGCCGCAATTTGAAAATGAGGACGGCTTTGTGGCTCTAGGCTGTGAGCTTGTTAAGTATGACAGCCAGTTTGAGGGCGTAATCAGCAGCCTTTTAGGCAGGATATGTATAGCAGAGGATATCGACAGTGCAACCCTTATCGCAAAGAAATACGGCTATAAATTCCGCATCGTTACCCTGGACGGACAGGTGATAAACGCGGGCGGCTCATTCACAGGAGGAAGCGTTTCCAAACAGACAGGTCTGCTTACAAGAAAAAATGAAGCGGAAGCACTTGCTAAAAAGAAAACAGCACTTGAA
>ERZ773208.2996-NODE-2996-length-10750-cov-4.334175_pt1 | contig 10750 bp, 8 predicted proteins | sample MGYA00581006_ERZ773208 | MGnify/ENA primary metagenome ERZ773208 (study PRJEB29015, sample SAMEA2737793) | human gut metagenome | biome: human gut; feature: human-associated habitat; material: faeces | place: China | collected 2012 ...
TCAGAGTCGAGCAATTGCGCGCGAGTTTCAATCCCTTCAACCGTCCATTTGCCTATCGACAACGGCCAGGTCAGCCAGGACAGTACCGGATACAGGGTATCGACCATATCGCCGCCGTCATCACGCAGTGTGAAACTACCGTAGAACGGAAGCTGCATATACGGCCCGTAACCCACGTCATAGTGGCCTAACGTACTGCCAAAGCGGTGTGGTTCAACGCGCTGCAACTTCGGATTAGCCATACCTGCCACATCGATAAAGCCGCCCATACCTAACAGGGTATTCAGGAAGAAACGGGTAAAGTGCACCATCCCCTGATAAGGATCGCCTTGCAGGAAATAGTTGACCATGACGGCCGGCTCTTCAAGGTTCCCCGTAAAGTTGCTTAAACCATTACGCGCCGGCTGCGGAACATAGTCACGCCAGGCAACAGCTACGGGTCTAACAACGTATGGATCTAAAACATTAAAGTTGAAGTTGTACATGGTACGGTTGAACCCTTCAAATGGGTCCGAACGCCCCTGCTGTTCAGTACCGGAGCTCGCACACCCCACCAAAAGTGTGGTTCCCAGCGCAAGCGCCGACAGGCGAAGCTTCATAAGTGTCTCCCTGTGTTTTATGGCTATCGCTGATTGCCATCCATGACGGAACGATGACGTATCCGCCTGTTTAGATGTGAGCGATTGTAACAGCACGTCAAATGATGTCTATATACCCTGTCTTACTGATTTGATCATAGCCTGGTAATACGCACTCCGCGGCGGTTCTATTCTAACTAACCCGATAAAAACAAACGTTACCATTTTTGCTATCTCAGACTTTCTCCCGCTGATTTTCAGACAAAAGCCGCTACGCTTTAGCAATACGTGCTTATTCAGGATTCGGCCATGAATGACATCAAGAAAGATAAGATTGATCGACACAGCGACGAACTCGAAGTGGAAAGCGATGAAAAACTAACAGGGAAAAAGATAGAGCTTGATGAGGACAGACTCCCCTCCCGCGCCATGGCGATCCATGAACATATTCGCCAGGATGGGGAGAAAGAGATGGAGCGTGACGCGATGGCGCTACTGTGGTCAGCCATCGCAGCAGGACTGTCGATGGGCGCCTCGCTACTGGCAAAAGGGATTTTTCACGTACAGCTGGAAGGCGTGCCAGGGGGATTTTTACTCGAGAACCTCGGTTATACCTTCGGCTTTATTATTGTCATTATGGCCCGCCAGCAACTCTTTACCGAAAATACCGTCACCGCCGTACTGCCGGTGATGCAAAACCCTACCCTCGGCAATTTTGGCCTGTTGATGCGCCTGTGGAGCGTGGTTCTGCTGGGTAATATTATTGGCACCGGGGTTGCAGCATGGGCGTTTGAACATATGCCGATTTTTGATGAAGAGACCCGCGATGCTTTCGTCAAAATTGGCATGGATGTGATGAAAAACACTCCTGTGGAGATGTTTTCCAACGCCATCATTTCTGGCTGGTTAATTGCCACCATGGTGTGGATGTTCCCCGCCGCCGGGGCGGCAAAAATTGTGGTCATTATTCTGATGACCTGGCTGATTGCGTTAGGCGATACCACGCATATCGTCGTTGGCTCGGTGGAAATTCTCTATCTGGTCTTTAATGGCACGCTGCACTGGAGTGATTTTTTCTGGCCCTTTGCGCTACCAACGCTCGCCGGGAATATCTGTGGCGGAACGTTTATTTTCGCGCTGATGAGCCATGCGCAGATCCGCAATGATATGAGCAACAAACGCAAGGAAGAAGCCCGGTTACAAGCAAAGCGTGATGAGCAAACGCAGAAAAACCAGAAAAAACAGGCCTGAATGGTGACTGTTTGAGCAGTCGGGCGGCCTGAGACTTACCGTTGTGAGTAAAAAACGCTATACTCGTGCCGCTTCGTCCCCTTAGTTAAATGGATATAACGAGCCCCTCCTAAGGGCTAGTTGCAGGTTCGATTCCTGCAGGGGACACCATGACCACTTCTCACAAAGTCCAACGCAGTACATAACTCATTGATTTTAATTCATACCTCTTATTTTATTCGTCCAGTAAAGTGCCATTATTTCTAATGGAATCTATACATCTTTGCGTATAACATTGTGTATAACTGAGTTCGATCTTTTTTCTATACACATGCTGCTATCTGACATCCAAATAAAAAGAGCAAAACCGAAGGACAAACCCTATACGCTTAACGATGGTATGGGACTATCACTCCTCATCGACACAGCGGGCAGCAAAGGCTGGCGTTTCCGCTATCGCTTTGCAGGTAAGCCAAAGATGATTTCCTTTGGTGTATATGGCGATGTGTCGTTGGCACAAGCACGTACCAAACGTGATGAAGCGCGTTCGATGTTGGCCAAAGGGATCAATCCAAGTGAAGCCAGAAAGGCAGATAAGATTGCTTTGCAGTTCGCGCATGAGAACAGCTTTGAGTCTGTGGCCAGAGAATGGCACTCATCTAAAAAAGCCACCTGGTCAGAGGGGTATGCAAAAGAGGTTCTCAACTGCATGGAAAAGGATATTTTCCCTTTCATCGGCCAACGACCAATTGAGCAGATTGAACCACTAGAGCTGCTAACCGTCCTGCAAAAAATAGAGAAAAGAGGTGCGCTAGAGCAAACCAGCAAGATCCGCCGCCGCTGTGGTGAAGTGCTTCGTTATGCTGTTGCCACAGGTAGAGCTAAGTATAATTTTGCACCCGATTTAGCTATCGCACTCAGCAAACCTAAAACTCAACACTTCCCGTTTCTGACTGAAAGCGAGTTGCCCGAGTTCGTCAATGCACTGGATAACTATCAGGGCAGTTTAGTCACCAAATACGCCACGCAGCTGTTGATGCTAACAGGCGTGCGAACAATTGAACTACGTACAGCGGAATGGGCTGAGTTTGATTTAGATAATGCCTTATGGGAGATCCCCAAAGAACGGATGAAGAAACGCCGCCCCCATCTGGTTCCGTTATCTACTCAGGCGATCATCATCCTGAAAAAGCTGCAAGAAATAACTGGAAATTACAGCCTCATTTTCCCTGGGCGAAACGACGTCAGGAAACCAATGAGCGAAGCCAGTATAAACAAAGTAATAAAGCTTCTTGGGTATCATGGTCGCTTAACGGGCCACGGCTTCAGACATACTATGAGCACTATTCTACATGAGCATGGTTTTGACAGTGCCTGGATTGAAATGCAGCTTGCGCATGTTGATAAGAACTCAATTCGAGGGACTTATAATCATGCGCAATATTTAAAACAACGCACTATAATGATGCAATTTTATTCAGATAAATTGTTCACATTGCAATCAACAATTTAATGCACCGATTATATTATCGATATCCTTTGTTGAACCGATTAATAACCGTTGAACAACAACTTCATTGGAAACCTCTTTCAATCCTCTGTAGTTTTTCAAAACCCATACTATTAAATCAATAAAATCATGACCTCGAATAAAAAGCCGGGGATCTCCCGCCAACTTTCCCAGCCAGCTCCTGTAAGATGACTCAATCTCATTTTTTCTTTGCATTATAGCATTACGATTTAATATCTTATCTATGTAATCACCCACATCAAAAAAAACAACTTTACCTTTTGACATGATACTTTTTTCTATGGAAACCCATGTTATATTCAATTGTAAATCAAAATCACATAATCTTAAGGCATAAAGCTGCTTTAAAATGTTAACAAAAGAATCGAAAAAATCTCTCCAAAAATCAATTTTGCATCCAAGAGTATATAAAAGTGCATTTCTAATAAAATCCTCATTGAAGAAATACAACTCCATGGAACAGTAATCTGTCCAATATAACCTTGGGACATCATCAATTTTACCGAACCAATGATCTAAGTCTTTGTCAACAATACAAGAATATTTGCAATCTTTATTAACAACTGCCAACTCTTTCGCCAGAGCTATGACCCTTTGCTTATTACCCTCAGTCATATTATATTTAGCCAAATAGTCATAGGGTATATCCACGACATTTATTTCGTATATTATACGATCTACAAAACCTGACTCAGCGCATACTTTTCTTAACAAATCCCTATCAAAGGTCCCCTCGACGTATATGTCTTGCAAATTGGGTTCCAAGTCATAACGCGCAATTAACTCTTCAACCGTTGGACTTGGGATCATTTATTCATCACCTTTACTAGTCATAATTACAACTCTATCGCGATGCTGAGCAAGCAACTCCATTGAATGAGACGCAAAAATAAACTGAACATTCTCTCCATCAGTCATATCTAGAAGTGTTTGGACTAATTTTCTTTGCCATTTGATATTAAGTGATATTTCTGGTTCATCAATCATGAATATACTAGGCTGGTCTCTTGCAACAATCACATAGCAAAAAAGCAGGATTAATTGCTGTTCTCCAGAAGAAAGTTGGTTCGCCAGTAGAGGATCTCCATTCATATTTACAATGTAGAATCCGGTACCCAATTTGAAACTAATGACTTTATCCCGAAGTAATCCATTAATTATAGACACAAACTTATCTAACATATTATATATAGGCGTTACCGCATCAAGTCTGCTTTCCAAACTTTCAATGTATGTAGCAAGAATATCTGCGGCAAGAGAATACGGGATTTCATTTTTATTAGAAATAATCGCTTTGAACTCAGACATATCCAAAACAGTAGCGAGTTCATATTTTGCAAGTTGTTTTGAACGAGATTGGAGACTATCTAGACTAGAGATAAGCTCTATTTCATCATTGACATTTTTAACTGTCTGTTCAGCCACAAGGTGCTTTAATACTTTAGCATAAACTGAATGAACGTTATCAGCCCCCTGGTTGGTACCTTGAAAAGCTTTCCTAGAAAACCATGCACCAGCCCTATTCAACGCTTGTGAAACTGCTAATTCCCGGGTACGAGACACTAATTCATTTAAGTCTTTTGGCTCTTTAAATCTTAAAACTTTTCTTAATTCAACCTCATCACTTGGATCAGAAATTGAGTCACTACTCAATCTTCTATCAGCGTTAAGGATGAAAGTCACTGGAACAATACTTCTTAATATTTCAATATAGTTTTGCTCACCCTTTACGCTTTTAGATCTCCTTTTTTTTGTTTGAATCATCCTTTTCTTACCATCAGGCATGATGATTTCCTGAAACTCTAACTCATAATCATCAAACATAAAAGATCGTTCTGATTTTGGCGTATAATCCCAATCTGCAATTAATTTCTCACGATCATAAATTTTTAATGACAAAACTCTAATAGAATTTTTCACCTGAAATTCAGCAGTCAACTTATATCCAGAACTAAGTACAACTTCAAGGTAGTAAAAAACCGATGAAAAAAGACTAGTTCGATGACCATTACTATTTGATGAAGATAAGAGATGAAACACCAATCTTAAAAGTGTACTTTTCCCAACACCATTATCACCATATATTATGCTTGCTCCAGATAGCTCACCTTCAATAGGTAAATCATAGTCATATAAACCAAATAACTTCCTAATCTTTACCGAGCTAATAAGCTGACTATTGAAATCCATTTTTCATCCTTAATGTAAATTTCACAACCATCATTTATGATTCAAGCTAGAACGACTCAATATACACTCTCATTTCGTGAACACAAGCAATCCATAAGTCAATGCTATCCTTTAACTTCTGATCATATTGAGTTCACTGCACCGAAAACAAGAAATGGCAGAAATCGCACTACACCGCACCCGCCTGCGGTTTTCATATCACTAAAATTTTTCAGTTGTGATTTTTTACAAACGATATTGCCAGCCCGCGCCCGTTCTGGGGATGCTCTGCGAGACAGGAACTGAAAAGAATGAAAAGAAATTCAGCTTTTTTCAGTTTTACTGTCCGTAGTATCTATGGCCTGAATACGCAACTCTATGATATTAAATGGATAATTTATTTTAGGTGTGTAATTTTATGAAGGCTCGTAAAACGCGAAAATATAACCATATGAAAAATAATAACTTTATATCCTAATTAACTGAAATCCTGTGTTCAGGTTTCGGGAACGGATCGGCCATTCCCGGCGCATACTTTACCCATTCTTTTGCGCAGCCAGCAGCAACTTTAAAGCCTTTTCCCGTTCCTCGGGTGGAATTGCATCAATTAGCTCTTTAACCCTTCCCTGCCCGTTCAGCGCGCTTGGACTAACGGAATGGGAGAAAGCAACATTCATGACAAACGAGTGACCGCACTCCACATTAGAGCAATAGCAGTACACATCGTACAGTTGTGGGTGTTTCCTGTTTGTTTTACCTATCCGCGCTACTGCCTGACATGTGGGGCAGTACATTCTCATCATCTTCATCGTTCTGTGCCCTATACTGTTGCCCGCCAGAGGAAGGGATTTAAGTCCCTACCTCTTGTTCTGAACGTGTAACACTGGTAACACGTGTAACGCTATTGATTTAAAAGGATTTAATCTGTTACCAGTTAGCATAATCAAGAGGTAACGCGTGGTAACACACCATTTTTTGTTACCTCTGTTACCAGTCAGTATTTTTGACTGGTAACACTGAAGCACCGTATCAGTAGCGGGTGTTACCTCTGTTACCAGTGTTACCTCATAAAAATAAGACTCACGCGATAATTACTCCGGTTCGGCGCTTCCCAGTACCTGTGTATTGAACTGGTACACACGTTTAAGCCCTATTTCTGGCAGGCGAATGCTGTTTTGCGTCCGGCCATCTTCACCGGGTTTCAGCCAGCCCGCGTCCACACACAACCTGGCCACTTTACGCGAATCAAATCCCTTACAGATCTCCTTCCAGCCTGACGGGAGAACGTAGAACGTTACAACCGGCTCTGTCACGTTGTCTCCTTTATCGACTTTTCTGAATCCCATCATTGAAACAGGCCGGTTCCTGTCGTCATTCCAGTCAGCAAATCGACTGAACTGATTACGCGTCATGAAGTCCCGTACCTGTTCAAGTGCCGCTTTATCTTCCTGATTAGCTGTATGGCCCCGGTCAGCCATCCATGCAGCCAGACAACTTTGAGCGGCACGAAAGGCCTCTCCCTCCGGCCATCCTGTGATGCCCGCTTTTGTGGCCAGTTCCCCGGCCATCGCAACCAGAGCAAAACGGGTAACAGCCCGGCCAACCTGATTCCCGGCATTTTCCGGCGTCAGCCTTCGGGTGTACTCTTTCAATAAGGCTTTCGCCTGGCTGGTCAGTTCCGGCAGATCAGCGGTCAGGCAATGCAGCCAGTCGCGGAATGGCGCACCATGATAATGCGCTACGTGCTGCTCAAGATGCTCAGCCAGGGTTTTCCCGCTACTGAAGCCATGAAGTTCTTCAAACACGCCATATTTGCCTGAATCGCTTGGGATCTGGATCATTCTGACTTCGACCCCGGCATACGTACGTTCCCCGGCGCTTGCCGCATGTTCCACCAGTGACAGTTCCCCGGTGGACAGAAACAACAGATTCCAGCGGTTGGTTTCCCTTACCGAACCATCTGTTCTGGCTCTGGCTTTGCCCTGCCCGTTAGCCAGCATATAAGCGATATTCCCCGCCTCCCTGCCGTCAACCTCCCGGATTTCATCCAGCATCAGCGTGGCATCATTACGGCGGCTCGCCGTTCCTTCTAAGGCATTCCCCGTCGCCCGCCACGTATGCCAGAAATCTGTTCCACCACATACCGATGCAGCCACTTTCATCGTCGTGGTTTTACCGTCCGTCGATTCTCCTTTGAGGTGATAACCTCCACCGCCGATACCAACCAGTTTCAGAAGGGGGGCAGCAAATGCCAGACTCACCGCAAAGGCAAGACGGGCATTCTTTATGCAGTAACGGCTTATATTTTCACGCCAGTCCTCTGATGTTCCGCTGACACGAAAATCACGCCCCTGCACACTCGACGTTTGTAAGATGACTGACTGGGCTTCACGCCCTATCACTTCATCCTGGAGAACGTAAACCCCGCCGTGCCAGCCCGTTTTATTCACACAGGTTACTTTTCTGTCCGGTTTACACAGCGAGATATATTCCATCAGGAATGCTCTGGCCATGCCGTTAATGTTGATGTAAGAAAGCCCGTTAACCAGCAGAACGCGGCGCAGCTCTTCCCCGCTGCCACCCAGCATCTCCATCGGCATTGCCCATTTACGGCTGTTTCCGTTGGTATCTTCCCATTCCAGCAAACGCCCGTAATTACTTCCATCAGCATCACTGGTGATTGCCGTCACCCGCAACGGACTGCAAATTTTGATATTTCGTATCTCCGTATCACCATCAGATTTATTAACCAGCTTGTCGTACCACAAATATTCTTTTGTCAGCCGGAACCCTTCTGGTAAACGGGTCTGCCCTTTCCCATGCAGCGTCATTTCTTCACGAAAGGCATCTCTCGCCCGTTCTTTCCCCACTTCCTGCCGATAATCATCCCAGTCAGCCTTATGGCGTACCGGAGGGAGCGTTACCCAGCCATCCACTGCTTTGGCGGCTTTCTCTGCCTGAATACGCCCGGTGTTTTCTTTCCCGTCAGCCAGATCATTATCGCCAGCCAGAATGATCCGGGTTTCCGGCCAGCGTTTCCGGATCTGCTCCGTCACCTTCAGTAAATTGGTGGCAGCAACAGCCGCCACGATCCATCCTTCAGTCAGCAGACTGACGGTAAGCGCCGTGGCAAAACCCTCAGTGATAATCACCTGTTCAGGTGTTTCAGCGGGTATATCGGTCAGGGCAATGAATGCGCCAGACAGCTGGCTACCGGGCAGCAGACTTTTATCCCCGTCAGGATTGATAAGCTGGCCACCAGTAATATTCCCGGAAATATCCGTCAACGGCAGCAGTAATGAACCGGAGGAAAATGTTATTCCGGCCAGATTCAAAGGCTGTGACAGCAAGGGAAGTGAATACCCGTGTAAGCCCTTGTTTGTCAGATAAACCGGTTCACCATTGCAGGACTGCTGTCTGAGTCTGGTATATCGCTCCGCGCCCGCTTCTTTTCCTGCGGCCTTTTTCCTGGCGGGCAAAGCGGGCTTCTCCTGTATTTCTGGTAATGCAAGCGCCTCAGATACCATCCCGGCGACTTCTTTTATCTTTCTTCCTGTCACCAGACGAACCAGATCAAGACCATCGCCATGACCGCACTGATTACAAAACCACGTCCCACGCCCCGCTTTATCGTCCAGCCGAAAGCGATCTTTGCCACCACAGGCAGGGCAAGCCCCATGATGTCCTGCGGACGGTACTTTGATACCTAATGCTGACAGGATATAAGGCCAGCGCCCAATTGCAGCCCCGGAAATCGTGGATACAGACGGTGTTTTCACAGCAGCACCTCCTGACCTTCCGGCTTCACAAATTCAAAACCTTCGGGTAGTTCGCCATCAGGTGCACCGAAAATAATATCCCGGTAAACCTCACGCATCTCTGTGACACCAAAAACTGACAGGCGAATATTTTCTGACATAAAGCCCGGTTTAAGCATTTTTTCCAGTTTCTCTGCGGCCAGTATGCAACCTGCATCAGCCCCAAACTCATTCACCCACGGCATTTCAATATGGTAAATAATATTACTCACCACTTTTTCGTGGGTGAGTTCTATTCGTTCGCCATCTTCAATATAAACAGGTTCATTATGAACACGTTCCATTAAGGAAATGAATGCATCAGCAATGTAATACCGTAAGACTGCTGTTCGTAAAGCATGCGCCTTTAAATTTTGATTATTATTCATCGCGCATCACTCCCTTAATTGTGCTGGTTTCCTTAACAACGCCATCCAGTTGTTCGGCAATACAGGCCACTAAAGCCGCAGCGCCTTCGGCTGAAACAGTTCTCGCTCCATTCACTGTGGGAACGGACAGAACCTCTGCAAGGAACTCACTGGCCAGTGCCGCCCGTAACAGACGACTCTCCCCCAGTTCACTCAATATGCAGCCTTGCTTAAAATTCATGGATTTCATGCAACCACCTCCCCGGCGTTTTTCACAGGGATACGGGCAGCAAAGCTCAGGATAAATTCAGTGGCAAGTTTAAGGCGTGCAGCATGCTCACAGTCTGCGATTACACGCACAGGACGTGGACGGGCATCACGGTCTGTACGGCGGACAGCCAGAAAGACAAAGGTAAATTCAGGGTGAGATAAAGCAGGGACTGTAGCCATAATGGCAACCTCCGTTAGATAGCGGGTAACGCTACCACCGGAGTTTCCACGCTCATGGGTGGTAGCCCAGACGGGGGTGGAAATACCGGCTCTAACGGATACCGGCCTGACCGAGGTCAGCCCCGCCTGAGCCACCATTACACGATAGCTACAGCAGTAAAGAAACCGCTGTACAGGTAACAGGTGCACAAAGGCAAAGACACAAAAAAAGACGCATGGCGCGTCTGGTGTCGCCGTTAGATTACTCGGGTTTCCACGCCCGGCTGCCGATTTTGCGGCAACCTTTAAACTATATCCCGCGTATTCCTGGTGAGGCAAGAAATTTATAACCGAAAACTGATCATTGCCTGGATTAATTAACGCTGGCATGCTTAAGCCTCTGCTTAAAAATAGTTCTTCATTTTTCCTGATGATGTTAACGAGACCCGCCTCTGAGCGGGTCTTTCTGTTGCTAAGTCAATCCGCAAACGTCAGGGCGCCCTCATCGACAGCCGCGTACAGTTCAGGTTCACCGAGTGCATAGCCTTCATTGCGCAGGTAGGAATGCACGTATTCGCTGTTTTCATCATCAAACTCAGCACGGAACCAGCGTGTTATCGCCTGGGTGTAAATGTGCAGATTATCCAG
>ERZ773208.3003-NODE-3003-length-10730-cov-3.361593_pt1 | contig 10730 bp, 8 predicted proteins | sample MGYA00581006_ERZ773208 | MGnify/ENA primary metagenome ERZ773208 (study PRJEB29015, sample SAMEA2737793) | human gut metagenome | biome: human gut; feature: human-associated habitat; material: faeces | place: China | collected 2012 ...
GCAACGGTCATCAATTATACCTTGACGGATACCGACGGACGATTCCGCCTTACGGTTTCGTCGCCCCAAAGTGTCAAGCTGGGTGTGCTCTATATGGGCTACAAAAAAGTACTCCTGCCCATCGACCCAACTCACCCGATGGAGATAGCGCTCGAACCCGAAACCATTTTGCTGAAAGAGGTTCAAATCCGCCCCGGGCGTATATGGGGCCGACAGGATACGCTGAAATATGACCTCACACGCTTTACCTCTTCTCAAGACCGAAACGTAGGCGATGTACTTAAAAAACTGCCCGGCATCAATGTCGAAGAGAACGGAACCATCAAGTATAACGGAAAGGAAATCAGCAATTTCTATGTCGAAGGAATGGACGTGAGTGGAGGACGTTATAATCAGATAAACAATAATTTGAAAGCAGATGCCGTGCAGTCTGCCGAAGTGATAGAAGGACACCAGCCCATCAAGTCCTTGCGGGGAAAGACCTTTACAGATGACGTTGCACTCAATCTGAAGTTGAAACCGGAAGCGCGCTCGCAATGGATTTATACAGCCAACGGAAGCGGGGGGTACGGCGAAGAGGTACTATACGACGCCTCACTCAGCGCCCTGCAACTGAATCGTAAACAGCAGACTATTTATAATTACAAGACCAACAACACAGGACGCGATATGCAGTCCGAACAAGAAGTGTTGGCGGCAGGCAACAGTTTTGATCGTATCACAGACGATGGAGCTCCCTCCTTTCTTCCACTACCCGGCATCACAATGCCTCTATCCCGCCAACGGTTGTTGTTCAACGACACCCATACGACCTCTGCCAACCGACTTTACCGACTGACGGAAGACAAGCAACTGCGCCTGCTCTTCAATTACACCCACGACCGTACTACCCAGCAACAAGGCAGTGACGAGACTTACTATTTCGCTCAAGACACCGTCCGCACACTCCACAATCAGAACTACCGACTGCTCACAGACTGTCTGAACGGTGAACTGAATTACGAAAATAATGCCGACAACCGTTACACACGCGAAAACTTTTCTTTCACAGGCGATTGGCAAAACGGCTTGTCAGCCATTTCAGGTGACAAAAGTGTCACACAACAGATAAAGCATTCAGGACTAGATATGAAAAACTACTTCAGTCAACTCCATACCCGGGATAAATATACATGGGGAATCCGCTCTTTTTTCCGTTATAGCTATCTTCCCTCATCACTGAAACTGACATTTGATGACGACCGGCAAAGTTCCACCCCTCTTCGGGAATATCAAGAAATGAATGTCAGCAATGCCTATACCGACAACTCCCTGTACTGGATGAGAAAGAAAAACGGAGTGAATTACCAACTCACGGGAGGTTTTCGGGGTGAACTTTCTTCCGTGACCGGCCCATATTCCGCCAACCGCTATATGTTCTACGCCACTCCCCATCTGGAGTGGAACCGGGAAAATATACTTCTGACAGCCGCACTGTCTGCCCAATGGAGCCATCTGCCTGAACAGTCCTGTCATTATCTGTTCCTGAATCCTTCCGTGTTCTTCCGCTACACACTCACTCCCCGCTGGAAAATGTATCTGTCAGGCAATATCACCCGTTCTACCGGAAGATTGGATGAAATATATCCGGTTTCGTATCGAAGAAACTACAGGACTATCATAACCAATCCGGGCAATGTCCCCGAAAACACACGCCAACTCTACTCTTTCTATCTGGAATATAAAAATGCCGTCAAGGAGTTCTTTTGGACAGCATCGTTCGCCTATCTTCACACAGACCATAACTTAATGACACGGAGTGATTATAAAGATGGTATCTTCTATCTTTCTCCTTATAAAAAAAGCAACTCTGACGAAAATTACACGCTACATTCTGTCCTGTCCAAAGGAGTATATGACTGGAATCTGAAATCGTCCGTCGAACTGACCATGAGCCGTACAAAAGGAAAACAATGCAATGACGGAGTGGTTCAAGACTACCGTTATGACTATCTGTCGGTTGAACCCAAGATAATATGGGCACCTTCCCGACTGTTTGAAGCTGCGTATCAAGCCAAATTGAGTTGCGGGAGTTCAAAAATAGGCAACGACAGACAGCTGGATGCTCTGTGGAATCTGTCACAGCGCCTGATCCTGAGCATAGGATGGGGCGATACTGATTTACGGCTTTCGGGAGAACATTTTTATAACGATATCGACCGCACAAAGCATCTCAACACATGGTTGGCAGACGCTTCACTGGTACAGCGTGTGGGAAAATGGTGCTTCACAGCTTCCGTCACCAATTTATTAAACAAGAAAGAATATAGTTATACCCTCTATTCGGCTGTACAAAGCTCTACCTCATGGATAAAACTCCGCCCACGCGAATATCTTCTTTCCATCCAATATCAATGGTAGAAACTTAAAAGTAGGACATTTGTGCTTCAATTTCTTTCTTTTTATGTATGTTTGTAAACAAACTATTAGCACACCTACTATGAAAACACGAATAAAGATGCCGATTGGCTTTTGGAGTGTAATACTGGGAGCTATGTGTGTCATTTCTTGTGGTGAAAAACAGAAAAGTTCATTCAATGCTTTTGACACATATCTCCAATTCTATCAAGAAGTCAACGATTCTTTGTCCAAGAATCCCCGATATGTTTGTGCCGAGGCACAGAAGCGTATGACTGCCACAACCGACAGTACCACTTATTATCACTATGTGATGTTGCTGGCCAAAGCCTATATGTTTCGGTCGGATATGGACTCCGCTGCTGTATGCATGAATCAGGCAGAAGCTTATTGCCACCGCAACGCACCCACGCCTCAAATATCCGATTTGTATGCCGATATCTATAATATGCGCGGAAACGTACTCGCACGTCAGGCATTGGTAGACTCTGCGGTCATTTGTTTCAGCAAGGCACTCAACTATCGATTGAACGGAGACAGGAAAGAAGTACTGCCCGACATTTCGATAAACCTGGCCGATGCTTACGTGCGCACAGGACAATATGATAAAGGTGCTCTGTGGTATCGGAAATCCTTGTCTTTTTTTGACTCTCTGGGCACTCCCGAAGCCAAACGTTTTCCGGCATACTACGGATTGGCACAAGTATATATGGAACTGCGCGACTTCGAATTATGCGATTATTATTACGACATGGCTGCCCAATGGTATAGCGAAATGATGCCTTACGAAAAATGTATTTACCTCAACAATCGTGGAAACTCCTATTACTTCCGCAAGGATTATCCGCATGCACTCGAAATGTTCAGAAAAGAACTCGCGTTTGCCCGCAGTTATCCCGATATGGCTTTCGAAGTTCATCTGAGTGAGATGAATTTGGGAGAAACATTCCTACTGATGAATCAGACAGATTCCGCTGCTTTCTATCTGACTAAGTGTGAAGATTTCTTCCGGTCTATCGGAAACATCAGTGCGCTCTATTATCTGGATACACAACTGATAGAACTGGCACTGAAACAGAATAATCTCGCATTGGCGCGCAAACGTCTTGCCGAAGCCGTGAAACCCGATTATGTGGAACCCAACATGCTTCACATCCGTAACCGGTATTTACAGCATTATTACGAGGAAACGGGAGATTATAAGAAAGCTTATTATTATCAGCGGGAAAACCAGCGCATTGACGACTCCACCCGTAATGAACGCATCAAGATGCGTACCGCCGAAATCGACTTGAAATACCGGCAGGACACTACGCTGATGAAGCAAAAGATATTCATCCAGCAGAAAGAGAACGAGGTATTGGGACTTCACCAGCGTATGTATGTGTGGATGTCCGTCTGTTTCCTGATATTAATATTGGCCGTCTTTATCTATCTTTATAATAAGAAGCAACGCCACCTGTTCAGAATGCGCAGCCAACATATGATTAACACGCTGCGCATGGAAAATATCCGCAACCGTGTTTCGCCTCACTTCATCTTCAATGTGCTGAACAGGGAAATAAACAGCCATAGCAACGGATACAGCGAAAATATGCGGCAGTTGGTGAAGTTGATGCGCCGCAACCTTGAGCTGACCGAACATCTCTGTGTCACATTGGATGAAGAACTAGACTTTGTACATACTTACATTGATTTAGAACGTAAATCAATGGGAGATACCTTCGCACTTTCTCTCCATGTAGATAAAACAATCGACCTCACTCGCGAGATTCTTCCTTCCATGATGATCCAGATTCCGGTAGAGAATGCTATTAAGCATGCACTGAGGGAGAAACAGGGGAAAAAGAACCTGTGGATTGACATCAGGCGTGAACCGACAGGAGCTATCTGCATCAAGATAAGAGACAACGGAGGAGGATATAAGGCAAACAGCCATAACCGGGGTACGGGAACCGGTATGAAAGTGATTCTTCAAACAGTTCAGATGCTCAACAACAATAACAAAAAGCATATAGATATCTCTATCAATAATGTGCCATTGGAAGAAGGAGAAACAGGGTGCGAATTTGTTGTGATACTTCCCCAAGGCTACGATTACAACTTTTTAAAAGCTGTTTAATAGCTATTTTCACACGAATAGTTCCTGTTTGACGCCTAATATCCATAAATACAGAATTGTCGGTTTGTATCTTAACAGATGTTTCTCTACTTTTGTTTTATTAATAATAGCAAACAAATTATATGGACAGGCTTTATAAAATATTGATTATAGATGATGATGAGTATTCGGCGGATAACCTTTGTTTGGAGCTAAAACGTTACGGTCAGTTGGTGGTAGAGGGAATTGCCCGTAATGGTTCTAACGGAAAGAAAATGATAGATAAGCTTCGTCCCGATATCTTATTTCTGGATGTAGAGTTGCCCGACATGAAAGGAATAGAACTGTTAGAGCAAATCAACAGTTGTGTCACGTGGAATATGCAAGTGATTTTTTATACTGCCTACGACAAATATATGATTAATGCCATCCGTGAATCTGCTTTCGATTATTTATTGAAGCCGATAGACCGTAAGGAACTGGAATGCATTATTACCCGGTTTCTGAAAAAGATGGACGAACCGGCTACGCCGATGGCTATTCCACCCCAAGTATATTCTACCGGCGAACATACATTTATGATTTCCACTCCCACCAATGATCTGCGTGTTCTCCGTTCGGATTCTTCCGCTATAACTCCGACCGTAAATTATGGGAAGTAGTATTGAACAATCAGGTTCCCCTGCTACTGAAAAAGAACACCACAGCACATCAGATAACAGAGTACGCTCCCTGCTTTGTGCAGATACATCAATCTTATATCATCAATATTAATTATCTGATAATGATAAAGGAGAATCGTTGCGTCATGTACCCTCCTTTCGAGAAGATAACAGAGCTGATTGTTTCAAAGAAGTTTAAGAAAACATTGCAAGACTCTTTCTATCAGTTATGAAAATTGCAAGGAAGAATCGTATGGAAGTGTGTCAAAACTAAACCGGGCTATCCACGTTTTGACACAACTCCATAATTATGTGAGTATCATTTCTTTTTCGGATAGTTAGGTCCGTAGAGCATGGTCTTTTCACGCACCACCAATTGTCCGTCTTTCACAAACTCCTCGCCACGTTCGCTCAGATGGCGCACCATTTCAGAACGCATCTCTGCCAATCGTTTTTTATATTTTTTGTCATTGACAGCATTATGCAGTTCTTTCGGGTCTTTTACCATATCGAACAGTTGTTCTTCCCCGGTATGGAAATACCAAACGTATTTAATCTTACCGTCTGTCAGGGCACACCAATAATTATCGGCACTATAACATGTAGCATGTTCCAAATCGATATATTTGCGCCAGTTGGTTGCTGTACCTTTGGCCAATGCCAGCAACGGACGTCCGTCCATATCAGTGGGAACAGTTACCCCGGCTGTTTCGAGGAAAGTAGGAAGAAGGTCGCGAAGTTCTACAGGAGCATCCACCTTTCCCGGAAGTACCTTCTCTGCTGCAGGCCATTTCACGATATAAGGAATATGTGTAGAGCCTTCATACGGATATGTCTTTCTCCAATGATAATGGTCTCCCATCATGTCACCATGATCGGAGACAAAAATTATCAAGGCATTATCATACATACCTTTTTCTTTCAAAGCCTTAATCACGCGGCCTATCTGCTCGTCTATAAACGTGATATTGGCATAATAATAACGTTTTGAATTACGCGCATATTCGTTACCGAAGTTGCCGTAAGGAGCATCTTTAGCAGCCTTTTCAGGAGCAAGTTCCTTTGCCCATTTACCACACCAATCACCGATAAACGGATCGGGCACCTGAGCATCTTTATACATATCTATATATCGCTGCGGCGGATCATACGGACTATGAGGACGTGCAAAAGATACCTTCAAGAATAATGGTTTCTCACTATTGTCGTAGTTTTGGATAAGTTGGCAAGCCATCTCTCCCGTCCAATAGGTGGGATGAAGGTTTTCCGGCAACTTATAGTTGGAAGCACTGTGGTCGTTCCAGCCGATACCGGTCTCATCGGGATTCTTTCCGGGAGCCTGTATTTGGAACCATTGGCGATAGTCACTGGTAAAGTTAGGGTCTTCTATACGTCCACTTTCATCCAACAGGGTTCCTTCAAAACCGTGTTTGATGCGCTGCGGATGCCAATGCATCTTTCCAATACCGAAAGTGTAATAACCGGCATCTTTCATCATCTGGGGCATCTCATATTTATATTCGGGAGATACTTCTCCATACCCCAACAAGCCGTGATGCCAGGGAGAAAGTCCGGTGAGCATTCCCGCACGGGCAGGAGTACTGCTGGGGCAAGAAGAATACCCATTCATAAACAGTGTTCCCTCGCCGGCCAACCGGTCCAGATTGGGAGAGATGACAGCTTCATTACCCATACAGCCCAAGGCGTCGCCCCGTTGTTGGTCAGTCATTATCAAGATAACATGCGGATGTTTTTGCGCGTAAGCAAACGAAGAACATAGTCCGGCTGTGACAGCCAATGTACATTTCAAATTGGTTACAATACTCATATTTATTTTAGTTTTTCATGGTGTTATGCAGCAAAGATAATAAATTATCAGATACATTGAGCTACAAATTAGAACGGAAAAGGTTTGATATGCATCAAATTGTTTTATAGAAAGCTTTATCGTATCTTTGTAACCGTTTAATAAACCTATAAAAAGATGAAAAAGAAAACTTTACTGAAAAGTATTTGGATTTTATTGGTGATGTGTGGGGTGTCTGCCAATGCCGGAGCTCAGGATTTGAAATCTATATTGTCGGGAGTGGCGAAAGCTGTTGTCGGAAATAAGGCTACAACAGCTTCTTCCATTATCGGCACATGGACATACTCCGGTCCTGAATGTCAGTTCGAAAGTGAAAACCTGTTGGCAAAAGCCGGTGGTGAAATGGCTGCCAAGGAAGTGGAAGAGAAAATGATAGCCGTATATAACAAAGTGGGTATGAATAATATCCGGTACACCTTCAATGAAGACGGAACTTACTCGTATCAGATGAAAAAACGTACGGTCACGGGGAGTTATGTATTTGATGACGCCGCGAAGACAATCACCATGACAGGCAAGCTGGGACTGAAGACAGTGGCTTATGTTACGGTAACAGGGAATGACATGAGTATGGTATTCAAAGCAGACAAGTTAATGTCCATTCTAAAGACCATTACCGGAGCAGCATCGAAAGTGAACTCCACCGCAGCTACCATCAACAGTGTGGCGGAAGCTTATGACGGTCTGATGCTAGGCTTTGAGCTGAAGAAATAAACCATGAAGGCATTTATAGTTTAGGCATGGATTCCACGGAAGATTAGTTCCATAAAATTCATGCCTAAACATATAACAAAGTACTTTATTCTTTATCCTTCAGTGCGGCAAAGATAAGTCCTTCCAGTTCTTCCGCCAATTCCGGATTGTCCTGAATCACCTGTTTGGAAGCATCACGACCTTGTCCCAGTTTGGTATCATTATAGCTGTACCACGAACCGCTTTTCTTAATAATGCCGAGTTCGGCTCCCAAATCGATAATTTCTCCGGCTCTAGAAATACCTTCGCCAAACATAATATCGAATTCAGCTTTGCGGAAAGGAGGAGCCACTTTATTCTTCACCACCTTTACACGTGTCTGATTTCCGATAACTTCCTCGCCATCTTTCAACTGTGTGGCGCGACGGATATCCAAACGTACCGAAGCATAGAACTTCAAGGCATTACCACCGGTAGTTGTTTCAGGATTACCGAACATTACACCGATTTTCTCACGCAACTGGTTGATAAAGATACAAGTTGTGTTGGTCTTACTGATGGCAGAGGTGAGCTTGCGCAGTGCCTGTGACATCAAACGTGCCTGAAGTCCCACTTTATTATCACCCATATCACCTTCGATTTCAGCTTTCGGTGTCAATGCTGCAACAGAGTCAATAACAATAATATCAATGGCTGAAGAGCGAATCAATTGTTCCGCAATTTCCAATGCCTGCTCACCATTGTCCGGCTGTGAGATCCACAGGTTATCACTCCCAGTTTGGAAGCATAGAAACGATCGAATGCATGTTCCGCATCAATAAAAGCAGCGATTCCTCCCGCTTTTTGAGCTTCGGCAATAGCATGGATAGCCAATGTTGTTTTACCGGATGATTCAGGGCCGTATATCTCGATGATTCTTCCCTTCGGATAACCGCCTACACCGAGTGCAGCGTTCAAGGCGATGGAACCGGTCGGGATAACCTCTACCTGCTGAACGTTTTCATCTCCTAATTTCATGATAGAGCCTTTACCGAAGTTCTTCTCTATCTTATCCATTGCAGCTTGCAACGCTTTCAATTTTTCGCTAGCTCCGGAACCCGGTCCTGCTGTGAATGGAATTTCTTCGTTATCTTTTTTAGCCATAAGATTTCTTTTTGGTCTGTTAAGTAAATTATAAAATTTGTTGGGCATGTTCTTTTGTCTTCACCTCTTTGGGAGAAATGACGCGCTCGATTACACCCTCTTCGTTAATAATAAAAGTAGTACGAAAAGTACCCATATATTTGCGTCCGTACATACTCTTCTCTCCCCATACGCCAAACTGCTCCACCAATTTCTTGTCGGTATCTGCGATTAAAGTAAAAGGCAGTTCGTTTTTCTCGATAAACTTCTGATGCGATTTGGCATCGTTTACACTCACTCCGATTACCTCATAACCTTTAGCACACAGTTCGGAATAATTGTCACGCAAGTTGCACGCCTGTGCAGTGCAACCGGAAGTCATGTCTTTGGGATAAAAATAGAGTACTATTTTCTTTCCTTTGTAATTGCTCAAACGAATTTCTTCTCCCTTTTCATTCAGACCCAATATTTCGGGGGCTTTGTCTCCTACGTTCATATTCCATTCCTGTTTTTAAAGTTCCAAGTCTCCGTCCAACACTTCGTGCCAAGGCAAACCCTGCTTATTGAGCTGTTCCATGAACGGGTCCGGATCAAACTCTTCTACATTCCATACTCCCGGTCTCTTCCAAAGTCCTTTCAAGAACATCATGGCACCTATCATGGCAGGTACACCGGTAGTATAGCTGACACCCTGCATGCCGGTTTCCTTGTAGGCTTCCTGATGGCTACAGTTATTGTATACATAGTAAGTACGTTCTTTACCATCTTTGACACCACGGATACGGCAACCGATAGAGGTTTCACCTTCGTAGTTCTCACCCAAATCCTGCGGATTGGGCAATACGGCTTTCAGGAATTGCAAAGGAACTATTTTCACACCGTTATAATCTATTTCATCGATACGTGCCATACCGATATTCTGAATCACACGCAAATGAGTGAGGTACTCCTGCCCGAAAGTCATCCAAAAACGAGCACGTTTAATCGTAGGATAATTTTTAACCAGCGATTCCAACTCCTCGTGATAAATCAAATAGGATTCTTTGGGGCCTATATTAGGATAAGTGAGAGGACGATGAATCTCGTGCGGCTCTGTCTCGATCCATTTTCCGTTCTCGTAATACTTACCTTTTTGGGTTACTTCCCGGATATTGATTTCGGGATTGAAGTTTGTGGCGAAAGCCTTGCCATGGTTGCCGGCGTTGCAGTCGACGATGTCGATGCCGTCGTTGTTCCAGTAAGAGTTCGCCTCCACGTAGATGTCGTCCACATAGACGTTCTTGCATTGGTCGTAGGTCTGGTTCCAGCTGGCCGGGTCACGCAGCGTGATGCCGGTGATCGTGACGTTCGTGCACTCGCGGAAGTAGATGTTTTCCGGGCGGTTCGTCTCGTTGGGGCGGTCCAGTTTCAGCGGGTCTTCATAAATGCCGCGCTGGATGTACTGTACCATGTTGTTGGCGGTTTTGAAACCCTGGCCGTCGATGGTACCCTTGCCGGTGATGCCGATGTTCTCCTGTTTCATGGCGAACACCATGGCCATCCAGCGTACATACGGGTCTTTCACGTAGTCGAACGGGTTGGTCGAGCCGAGCAGCACGGCGCCGCGCTCGAGGTGCAGCGTCACGTTGCTTTTCAGGTAGATCGAGCCGGTGAGGTACTTGCCGGGGCCGAAGACGAGGCGTCCGCCGCCGCGTTCGTTCACCGCGTCGATCGCGCGCTGGATCGCACCCGTGTTCAGGGTGATGCCGTCGGCCTTGGCGCCGAAGTCCGAAACCTGGTAGTCCTTGGCCGAGAGTTGCGTGGCGCCGCACAGCAAGGCGATGGCTAATGCGAGAAATTTGAGCTTAGTCATGGTTTGTTATTTATTGATTTGAATGTTAGTCGTTTG
>ERZ773208.3004-NODE-3004-length-10727-cov-4.497189_pt1 | contig 10727 bp, 9 predicted proteins | sample MGYA00581006_ERZ773208 | MGnify/ENA primary metagenome ERZ773208 (study PRJEB29015, sample SAMEA2737793) | human gut metagenome | biome: human gut; feature: human-associated habitat; material: faeces | place: China | collected 2012 ...
TGGATGCCGACAAGGAGGGCTTTCTGCGCAGCGAGACCAGCCTGATCCAGACCATTGGCCGCGCCGCCCGCAACGCTGAGGGTCTGGTGATCCTCTACGCCGACACGGTGACGCCCTCCATGCGCACCGCCATGGACGAGACGGAGCGCCGCCGGAAATTACAGGACGACTTCAACAAGGCCCACGGCATCACGCCCCGCACCATCCGCAAGGGCGTGCGGGAGATGGTGGAGATCAGCCACAGCGCCGAGGAGGCGTCCCAGCTCTCCAAGAAGAAGCTCAGCGACCGGGAGCGGGCCGAGACCATCGCCCGTCTGGAAAAGGAAATGAAGGCCGCCAGCAAAATGCTGGAATTCGAGTACGCCGCGCTGCTGCGTGACCAGATCATCCAACTGCGAAAAGAGAAATAATTATGAAAAAGACCATCTCCTATCTGTACGTCATTCTGGGCGCGGCCTGCTGGGGTTTCATCGGCCTGTTTAACCGTATGCTGGGCGAGGCGGGCGTGTCCGTCTGGAACCGCGTGTTCATCCGTAACTTCATCAGCCTTGTGCTGCTGACGGTGGTGTTCGCCCTGTTCCACCGGCAGGTGTTCCGTATCAGGCTGAAGCATCTGCCCATCTTTCTGGCAGCGGGCCTGATCAGCGTGCTATGTCTGGCCATCACCTACTTCAACTGCCAGATGCACTGCTCCCTGGCGGTGGCGGGTATCCTGCTGTATCTGGCCCCATCCTTCGTGGTGCTGATGAGCGCCTTGCTGTGGAAGGCGCCCCTGACAAAGCGGAAGCTGCTGGCGCTGGCGCTGTCCTTCGCGGGCTGTGCGCTGGTCAGCGGCATCGTGGGCGGCGACACCTCCGTGTCCGCCGTAGGCCTGCTGCTGGGCGTAGGCGCGGGCTTCTGCTACGCCACCTATACCATCTTCGCCCACTATGGCCTTGCCCATTACGACAGCTACACCATGATCTACTGGACGTTCCTGGTGGCGGGCATCGGCTCGCTGTTTTTCCTGAATCCCACGGAGCTGGCCGCCGCCATGCCCGACAGCCGCCTGTGGTTGGGTACGGCGGGTCTGGTGGTCATCGCCACGGTGCTGCCCTACATCTTCTACACCAAGGGCCTTGAAGGCGTGGAGAGCGGTAAGGCCTCCATCATCGCCAACGTAGAGCCGGTGGTGGCGGCGCTGACCGGCGTGGTGTTCTTCCACGAAACACTCAGTATCTGGACACTGCTGGGCGTTGCCTGCGTGCTGGGCGGCGTGATCCTGCTGGCAAAAGGAGACGACACATGCAAAGAATCCAATTCCTCAACGGCTTCCACCTGAAGCTCATTGCCATCTGCACCATGTTCATCGACCATCTGGGCTACACGCTGTTTCCCGGCGATTTGTGGCTGCGGTGCGTGGGACGGGTGGCCTTCCCCATCTTCTGCTTCCTAATCGCCGAGGGCTGCGTGTACACTCACGACCGGAGGAAGTATGTCCTGCGGCTGCTGGCGTTCGCCCTGCTGTCGGAGATCCCCTTCAACCTGATGAACAGCGGCGCGGTGTGGGACCGCTATCACCAGAACGTGCTGTGGACGCTGCTGACAGGAGCATTGGTGTGCTGGCTGCTGGACTGGGCGCTGAAAAACCGTAGGGCGTTGGCCTTTGTGCTGACGGCCTTGGTCATGGCAGCCGCCTTCTTCCTGCTGGAGCGTCTCAACACCGACTATGGCGGCTGGGGCATGCTGCTGGTGGTCATGTTCTACGGTGTCCACCGCGCTCCCGGCGGAGCGGTCAGCAAGATGATCGCCCAGGCTTTGGGACTTGCGTTTTTCAGCATAGCCTCTATGGGCGGCTATGTGTCCATCGAGCTGTGGTCGCTGGTGGCACTGGTGCCCATCTGGCTGTATAACGGCCAGCGGGGCTTTTCCCCCAAGGCGGTGCAGTACGGCTTTTACGCCTTTTACCCCGTCCATATTCTCGTTTTGTCCCTGATCGCGATGTATCGATATTAACAATAACAAGGAGGCTGTCCCTATGGCAAAGAACAAGGAAGAAAAAACCAACGTCATGCGGACGCTGGAACAGAAGAAGATCCCCTACACCGCCTTTTCCTACGACCCCGACGGGCCCATCGACGGTGTGTCGGTGGCGGCGGAGGTGGGGCTGGATGCCGCCGGCGTGTTTAAAACGCTGGTGACAAAGGGCGCCAGCGGGGCATACTATGTATTCGATATTCCCGTGGCGGAAAATCTCGATTTGAAAAAAGCCGCCAGGGCGGTGGGGGAGAAGTCCATCGCCATGCTGCCCCAGAAGGAGCTGCTGCCCCTGACGGGCTATGTCCACGGCGGCTGCTCCCCCGTGGGCATGAAGAAGCAGTTCCCCACCGTGTTTCACGAGACGGTGAACGAGCTTGACCTGATCGCCGTCTCCGCCGGAAAGATCGGCCATCAGGTGCAGGTGAAGCCCGCCGACCTGCTGAATCTCCTCCGGGCGAAAACAGCGGATGTGATCGTATAGGAGAGTTTTGCGCTTCCGAGCGACGGAGAGTTTCGTGGCTCCGGCCACGAGGTACTTTTGCCCACAGCGGCAATTACCTGTTGCGGTGCCCAAAATTTCGCAGCGGCATTTGCCCTCGTTGTGCCATCCGTTCAGCGACCACTTACGTGCTCGCTGAACGGGGCACTGCCTTGAAAGCGGCTTGCTTTATCTGCCACCGGCAGCGCTGCGCCGCTTTCCCCGCTTCATCCGCTACTGGCGGCGCTCGGATCGCTCCCCCAAAAATGCTGCTTAAACCTGCGGTTTAAGAATCCGCGCACGCTATGCCATAATACAAATCCGCGGCCTTATACCACGCGTTCACGGGACATGTCTGTTGTCGTTTCGTATGACGTATTGACTATCCTCTTGCGCCGCTGCCGCTCACGTTCTCAACGGTAGACACTGAAGCGTTGTTCGGCGTAGGCATGAGCGGCAGCGGTGCAGGAGCAGAGACGATTCGATGACGAAACGAAACAGGACATCTTCTGTGAACGTGCGGCAGGCAGTTTCGACTTGTACAACCCATAGCGCGTCCGGAAGTGAAGGAACCGGAGGTTCCTTCTGGCGTTTTTGCCTACTTTTGCCGCTATTGGCAAAAGTAGGTCGCGCCGGAGCGCGAAATATTTCAAACACATATTGACATTAAAAATTGATTTTACTACACTTATCTGCAACAAATTGGTGCAGAATCGAGGAATACCATGCAAAAGGAAATTTTCATCAAAGGCGCGCGGGAGAATAACCTGAAGAACATCGACGTGGCCATCCCCCGCGATAAGCTGGTGGTGCTGACGGGCCTGTCCGGCAGCGGCAAAAGCTCTCTGGCCTTCGACACCATTTACGCCGAGGGCCAGCGCCGGTATGTGGAGAGCCTGTCCTCCTACGCCCGGATGTTTCTGGGCCAGATGGACAAGCCCGACGTGGACTATATCGACGGCCTGTCTCCCGCCATTTCCATCGATCAGAAGTCGCTCCACCGTGGGCACGGTGACGGAGATCTATGACTACCTGCGGCTTCTATGGGCGCGGGTCGGCGTGCCCCACTGCCCCAAGTGCGGCAAGGAAATTCGCCAGCAGACCATCGATCAGATCATCGACCAGATCATGGCGCTGCCGGAGGGCACCCGTATTCAGGTAATGTCTCCGGTGGTCCGTGGCCGCAAGGGCGAGCACACCAGTGCTGGAGGACGCCCGGCGCTCCGGCTATGTCCGCGCCCGCATTGACGGCGAAATGCACGAGCTGGATGAAGAGATCAAGCTGGTCAAGAACAACAAGCATCAGATCGACATTGTGGTGGATCGCCTGATCGTCCGCCCCGACATCGCCACCCGCCTGACCGACAGCGTGGAGACCGCCTCCAACCTGTCCGGCGGCCTTGTGACGGTGAATCTGCTGCGGGAGGGGCAGGACTTGTCCTTCTCCCAGAACTACGCCTGCGAGGACTGCGGCGTGTCCATCGAGGAGCTGGCGCCCCGCCTGTTCTCCTTCAACAGTCCTTTCGGCGCATGCCCCACCTGCACCGGCCTTGGCATGCAGCTGAAGGTGGACCCCACGCTGGTGATCCCTGACGAGAGCAAGTCCATTCTGGACGGCGCGGTGGTGGCCACCGGCTGGAACTCCATCCGCTCCGACGGCATCTCCCGCATGTACTTCGATGCCCTCAGCAAACGCTACAATTTCTCCCTCCGCACCCCCTACGCCCAGCTGTCCCGCGAGGTGAAGGATATCATCCTCTACGGTACCAAGGGCGAAAAGCTGACGCTGGAATACGACCAGCCCCGGGGCAAGGGAACGCTGCATCAGGCCTTCGAGGGCATCGCCAACAATCTGGAGCGCCGGTATGTGGAGACCCAGTCCGACGCCAGCAAGAAGGAGATCGAATCCTTCATGACCGCCTGCCCTTGTCCTACCTGTCAGGGCAGGCGGCTGCGGCCGGAGGCGCTGGCCGTCACTGTGGGCGGCCTGTCCATCCACGACGCCACCGCCATGCCGGTGGACGACGAGATCGCGTTTTTCGACGGCCTGACCCTGACGGGCAATCAGCAGATGATCGCCGCCCAGATTCTGAAGGAGATCGGCTCCCGTCTGCGGTTTTTGCAGTCGGTGGGACTCAGCTACCTGACCCTCAGCCGCTCCTCCGGCACCCTGTCCGGCGGCGAGAGCCAGCGTATCCGTCTGGCTACCCAGATCGGCAGCAGTCTCATGGGCGTGCTGTATATTCTGGACGAGCCCTCCATCGGCCTGCACCAGCGGGACAACGACAAGCTGCTGGATACCCTGCGGCGGCTCCGGGATCTGGGCAACACCCTGATCGTGGTGGAGCATGACGAGGACACCATGCGTGCCGCCGACTGGCTCATCGATATCGGCCCCGGCGCAGGCGCGCTGGGCGGACAGGTGGTGTCCGCCGGAACGCCGCAGCAGGTGATGGCCGACCCCAACAGCCTGACGGGCCAGTATCTCAGCGGCAAGAAGCGTATTGAGGTGCCCGCCCACCGCCGCCCCGGCAACGGCAAATGGCTGACGGTGCGGGGCGCGAAAGAAAATAACCTGAAAAACATCGACGTGTCCGTGCCGCTGGGCACGCTGACCTGCGTCACCGGCGTGTCCGGCAGCGGCAAAAGCTCGCTGGTCAACGAGATCATCTTCAAGCGGCTGGGCGCTGACCTGAACCGCATGAAGGCCCACCCCGGCCGGCATGACGCCATCGAGGGCGAGGAGCATCTGGACAAGGTCATCAACATCGACCAGAGTCCCATCGGCCGCACGCCCCGCTCCAACCCCGCCACGTATACCAACCTGTTCAACGATATCCGCGACCTGTTCGCCTCGCTGCCTGACGCCAAGGCAAGGGGCTACGGCCCCGGCCGGTTCTCCTTCAACACCAAGGGCGGCCGGTGCGAGGCCTGCTGCGGCGACGGCGTATTGAAGATCGAAATGCACTTCCTGGCGGACGTGTACGTCCCCTGCGAGGTGTGCCACGGCAAGCGCTACAACCGGGAGACGCTGGAGGTGCGCTACAAGGGCAAGTCCATTGCCGACGTGCTGGAAATGACGGTGGACGAAGCGCTGCCCTTCTTCTCCGCCCTGCCTAAGATCGCCGCCCGGCTGCAAACCCTACAGGACGTGGGGCTGGGCTACGTGAAGCTGGGCCAGTCCTCCACCACCCTGTCCGGCGGCGAAGCCCAGCGTGTCAAGCTGGCCACGGAGCTTTCCAAGCGCTCCACCGGCCGCACCATCTATATTCTGGACGAGCCCACCACCGGCCTGCATGCCGACGACGTGAAGAAGCTGCTGGCGGTTTTGCAGCGGCTGGTGGAAGCGGGCAACACCGTACTGGTGATCGAGCACAATCTGGACGTGATCAAATGCGCCGACTATCTCATCGATCTGGGCCCGGAGGGCGGTATCGGCGGCGGCACGGTGGTGGCCACCGGAACGCCGGAGCAGGTGGCGGACACACCCGCCTCCTACACGGGCCAATATCTGAAAAAGCTGCTGGCGCGGTAAGTCACACCTCCGCACCTTCTCTGCATAGGATAGCTTGGGGGAGGGAGCGGCATGGAGCTTTTTCGAGACGGCGTGGCCGCGTTTCTGGAGGCCGTCGGCATCGCAGCGGTCTTATGGGTGCTTTTCGACTGGTTTATGTACCCCAAAAGGGCCGTTAATGTACCCGTTCAGGTGCCTTTATCCGGCGACGCGGAGGAGCTTGAGCCGCTTTTGCGGCGGCTGGCGGGATTAACCGTCGTCCTGCTGGACGAGGGACTTTCTGACGAGGGACGGCGCAAAGCGGAACAGGCCGCGCGGCGCGATCCCAACATTACACTGAAGAAACGGGGGGAGACCCATGGGGGAACGCAGTACCATTGAGGGCACTGTGGAAAACGTGGTGTTCCAGAACGAGGAAAACGGCTATACGGTGCTGAGCCTGCTGACCGATCAGGGCGAGGTGGTGACGGTGGTGGGCTGCATTCCCTTTGCCGCCGCCGGCGAAAGCATGACCGTCACCGGCGTGTGGGTCAACCACCCCACCTACGGCGTGCAGATGACCGCCGAGCTGGTGGAGCGCCGCATGCCTCAGGACGAGGAGGGCATCATCTGCTATCTGGCCTCCGGCGTGCTGAAGGGCGTCGGCCCCGCCACCGCCACCCGATTGGTGGACAAGTTCGGCGCGGACACCCTGCGGGTCATCGAGGAGGAACCGGAAAAGCTGACCACCCTGAAGGGCATCACCTCCAAGAAGGCCATGGAGATCTCCGCCGCCTTCCGCAGCCTGACGGGCCTGCGGCGGGTGATGGAGTTTTTGAGCCGCTACGACCTGCCGGTGACGCTGGCCATGGGACTTCTGCGCGCCTATGGCGACGAGACGCTGGAAAAATTGAAGGACAACCCCTATCTCCTTACCGACGAGCGGTGCGGCGTGGACTTCTCCGCCGCCGACGAGATCGCGCTGGCCATGGGCTTTGACGGCGATTCGCCCTGCCGCACGGAGGCGGCGGTGCTGTATGAGCTGAACCACAACCTGTCCAACGGCCACGTGTTCCTGCCCCGGCCTAAGCTGCTGGCGGCCACCATGGAGCTGATCGGCGTGGACGGCGAGGCGGTGGAAAAGGCGCTGGACGCCCTGTGCGAGCGGGGCGCGATCGTGTGCCGCCCCATCGCCAACGTGCAGGGCTGCTACCTGCGGCGAATGTACGAGGCGGAGGTCTACGTGGCCAAACGGCTGGCCGCTGCCTGCGGCGACGACTGGGACTGCGGCAAAAACGTGGACAGGATCATCGACGATATCCAGAAGCAGCAGGGCGTGGCCTACGCGCCGGAGCAGCGCCGCGCCGTGGCGCTGGCGGCGGAGCGGGGCATCCTGCTGCTGACCGGCGGCCCCGGCACCGGCAAGACCACCTCCGTCCGGGGCATTGTGACGCTGTTCGAGCGAATGGGGCTGAACGTGCTGCTGCTGGCCCCTACAGGCCGCGCCGCCCAGCGGATGAGCCAGCTGTGCGGCCGCGACGCTCAGACGGTGCACCGTGCGTTGGGCATGAGCTGGAACGAGTTGACCGGCGAGGTGACCTTCCGCAAAAACGAAAAAGAGCCGCTGGAGGCCGACGCCGTCATCGTGGACGAAATGAGCATGGTGGATCTGGAGCTGATGGCGTCGCTGCTGCGGGCCATGCGGCCCGGCTGCCGCCTGGTGATGGTGGGCGACCCGGATCAGCTGCCATCGGTAGGGGCGGGCAACGTGCTGGGCGACCTGCTGCGCAGCGGCGTGATCCCCGCCGTGTCCCTGACAGAGATCTTCCGTCAAGCGGAAAAGAGCGCCATTATTCGTAACGCCCACGCGGTGAATACCGGCCGTCCGCCGGAGCTGAAAAACACCCAGAACGACTTTTTCTTCCTGTGCCGCCGTGCGCCCGACCGGCTGGTGCAGACGGTGGTGGAGCTGTGCCGGCAGCGGCTGCCCAACAACATGGGCATCCCGGCGGAGCAAATCCAGGTGCTGTCCCCCACCCGCAAGGGCGTGTGCGGCACGGTGAATCTGAACCGTGCCCTACAGGCGGCGCTGAACCCGCCTGCCGCCGGAAAGCGGCAGAAGCTGTGGGGCGACATGGTGTTCCGGGAGGGCGACCGGGTGATGCAGACCCGCAACAACTACGACGTGGTGTGGGAGAAGGATGACGGCGCCATGGGCGCCGGGATCTTCAACGGCGACGTGGGGGTCATTCAGGAGATCGACCCCTCCGGCGAGCTGATTACCATTCAATTTGACGACCGCACCTGCGTGTACACCGCCGATTTGCTGAACCAGCTGGACATGGCCTACGCCATGACGGTACATAAGGCACAGGGCAGCGAATACCGCTGCGTGGTGCTGGTGTCGGCGGCGGTGGCCCCGGCGCTGATGGTGCGGGGCGTGCTGTACACCGCTATTACACGGGCGCGGGAGCTGCTGGTGCTGGTGGGCGACGACGTAGCGCCCGGCCAGATGGCGGCCAACGACAGGCAGCAGCGCCGCTACAGCGGCCTGCGGAGACGGCTGCGGGAGGAGGCAGCGAATCATGGGATGGAATGACGACCTGAACAAGATCAACAGCAGCTTGATGGATTTCTTCTTTCCCCGGAAATGTCCTTTCTGTGGAAAGACTACCGGCAAGCAGCTGCTGTGCGATACCTGCCGCGATACGCTGCCCCGGTGTGAGCGGGTGCGGTACGGGGCGGACTTTGGCCGCTGCGCCGCGTCGCTGTACTACGAAGGCGCTGTGCGTCAGGCTATTCTGGATTTCAAATTCAAGGGAAAGCTGGGGGCAATGGACTGCTTCGGCCGGATGATGGCCGAAACGGCGGCGGAGGTCTACAGCGGCGAATTTGACGCGGTGACATGGGTGCCGGTCAGCAAAAAGCGGTTGCGGAAGCGGGGGTTCGATCAGGCCCGGTTCCTGACCGGCAGCATGTGCGTGGACTGGCACGTGATGCCGCTGGAGACGCTGCGCAAGGTGCGGGACAACCTGCCCCAGTCCGGCATCGACGATCCGGCGGAGCGTCGGGTCAACGTGCTGGACACCTACGAGGCGGTATCGCCGGAGCAGTTCGCCGGAAAGCGTTTGCTGCTGGTGGACGATATCTGCACCACCGGCGCTACACTGGGCGAGTGCGCCTGTGTCTTGAAGGCGGCCGGCGCGGCGGACGTGATGTGCCTGACATTGGCCATGGTGCGGGAGTAAAACGGAAGTTTTTGGGGTATAGTAAAGAAAAGGTATTTCGTGCTCCGGCGCTAGGTACTTTTGCCAACAACCTGTAGGGGTGGCAAGGGCCCATTGGTTCGTTACGGCTAGAATGGATGCACGGTACCCAAGCCCCCCTGTGAGGGGGCTGGCGAGCGCAAGCGAGACTGGGGGAGAGAATTTAAGATGGTGCGGTGCAAACCAAGATGGATACTACGGCGGCATAGCCGCCGAGATCGGAGGCTAAAAACATGCCACCGGCATGTTTTCTTAACGCCCCGACTCCCTCCGGCGCTTCGCGCCACCTCCCTCGCAGAGGGAGGCGACGGTCTACAGACGGCTTTCCGGGTGTGCGCCCGCTATTAGGCAACTCCTTCCGTCACGCTTTTAACAAATCTGTGAACATTTGCAACTTACTCTTGCAAAACGCAAAAGCTGTCAGTATAATACTTAATTGGATAAAATTCGGCTTATTGCCGCACAGGATAACAAATATAATAATGAGGTGCAGCTTATGTGTTCTTTGGCAAAAGATATCGGTATCGATCTGGGTACCGCTTCCGTTCTGGTATATATCAAGGGTAAGGGCGTTGTGCTCAACGAGCCGTCGGTGGTGGCCATCGACAAAAATACCGGCCGTCTGCTTAAGGTAGGCGCCGAGGCGCAGGCCATGCTGGGCCGTACCCCCGGCAACATCGTGGCCATCCGTCCTCTGCGTGAGGGCGTGATCTCCGACTACGACATGACTGAGCGGATGCTGAAGGAGTTCATCCACAAGGTCACCGGCGGCTTCCAGCTGTTCAAGCCCCGTGTCATCATCTGCGTGCCCTCCGGCATCACCGAGGTGGAGGAGCGCGCCGTGGTAGACGCCGGTATTCAGGCCGGTGCGCGCCGCGTGTATCTGATCGAGGAGCCTGTGGCCGCCGCTATCGGCGCGGGCATTGACATTGCCAAGCCCGACGGCCACATGGTGGTGGACATCGGCGGCGGCACCACCGATATCGCCGTTATTTCCCTCAGCGGCGTGGTGGAAAGCGCCTCCATCAAGGTGGCGGGCGACCAGTTCAACGAGGCTATCGTCAAGTATATGCGCCGCAAGCACAACGTGCTGGTGGGCGAGCGTACCGCCGAAATGATGAAGATGCGCATCGGCTGCGTGTTCCCCAAGGAGGAGGAGACCTCCATCGACGTGAAGGGCCGCTGCCTGCTGACGGGTCTGCCTAAGACGCTGACCGTCACCTCCACCGAAATGCTGGAGGCCTTTGAGGAGCCGGTGGAGCGCGTTCTGGAGGCCGTTCACGGCGTGCTGGAGCGCACCCCGCCCGAGCTGGTGGCGGATATCTCCGACAACGGCATCGTCATGACCGGCGGCGGCAGCCTGGTGGACGGCTTCGACAAGCTCATCACCGCCCGCACCGGCATCCACACCGTGGTGGCCGAAAATGCCATCAGCTGCGTGGCCATCGGCACCGGCAAGAGCCTGGATTCC
>ERZ773208.3006-NODE-3006-length-10723-cov-2.214848_pt1 | contig 10723 bp, 10 predicted proteins | sample MGYA00581006_ERZ773208 | MGnify/ENA primary metagenome ERZ773208 (study PRJEB29015, sample SAMEA2737793) | human gut metagenome | biome: human gut; feature: human-associated habitat; material: faeces | place: China | collected 2012 ...
TAATTCTTGAGGTGTTTGGAGTTAGTTGATGGCATGAAACGAGTTAGTGTACCAGTTATCTACAGACCGATGTCATTTTAGTCATTTGTCCAGCCATGTTTTGATACGTTTGTTCATTGGCTTTTCAAAATAGTAGTAGGAAAGCAAACATATTATAATCGGTTTTCTTTCTCCTTGGTTTTATAGGCTTTTCTTAACACTCTGCGGGGGAGGAGCCGTATTGTTTAAATCAATTATAATCTGTAACTTTGCCGGATAAACAGAATTTGTAATGAAATATAATACAGAAGAAAAGAAATTGGTTATGCCCGAATATGGACGCAATATACAGAATATGGTGGACTATTGCATTACCATTCAGGACAGGGAAGAACGTAAACGCTGTGCAGACACAATAATCAACATCATGGGAAACATGTTTCCCCATTTACGCGATGTAAACGACTTCAAACATATTCTTTGGGATCACTTGGCTATTATGGCCGACTTCAAATTGGATATCGATTATCCGTACGAGATCGTAAAGAAAGAAGACCTTTACTCACGTCCTCCGCGTATACCTTATAACAATTCGCGTATACGTTACCGTCATTACGGCAAGACGCTTGAGAAAATGATCCAGAAAGCAACCGAATTCGAACCGGGTGTGGAAAAGGACCAGTTGATTAAATTGCTGGCTACCCAAATGAAGAAATCGTTCCTTACCTGGAACAAGGAGTCCGTAGACGACCGGAAAATTTTTAAGGACCTTGACGAATTGTCTGAAGGTCGGATCATCTTGGATGAAGAGGTACATAAGCTGGCGGAAAGCCGTGATATACTCGCTCGCAACAATACGAACAACAAGAAAAACTATTCACGTAAAGGCCGATGAGTTCATTTGTCATAGAAGGCGGTTACCGGTTGTCCGGTGAGATTGTTCCGCAGGGCGCAAAGAATGAAGCCTTGCAGGTCATTTGTGCAACATTGCTTACGCCGGAAAAAGTGACAATCCATAATGTACCGGATATCCTGGATGTGAATAACCTGATACAACTCCTGCGCGACATGCAGGTGAAGGTGGAGCATCCGGCTGCCGATACCTATACATTTCAGGCCGATGCTGTCGACTTGAACTATCTGGAAACGGACGAGTTTTTGCGTAAAAGTGGTTCCCTGCGCGGTTCGGTGATGATAGTCGGTCCTCTGGTTGCCCGTTTTGGCAAGGCTTTGATCCCTAAGCCGGGAGGCGATAAGATCGGACGCCGTCGTCTGGATACTCACTTTGTCGGTATTCAGAAGCTGGGGGCTTGCTTCAGTTATGATCCTGACCGCCAGCTCTACGAAATAGAGGCGAAGAAGCTGAAAGGCGCCTATATGCTGCTTGATGAAGCTTCAGTGACCGGTACGGCCAATATCTTGATGGCGGCCGTGCTTGCAGAAGGAAAAACAACGATTTATAATGCCGCTTGCGAACCTTATCTGCAACAACTTTCTTCCATGCTGAATCGTATGGGAGCCCGTATTTCGGGTGTCGGTTCCAATTTGCTGACAATAGAAGGGGTTGAGGTGTTGGGGGGCACTACACATACGATCTTGCCGGATATGATCGAGGTAGGCAGTTTTATCGGAATGGCCGCTATGACCGGTTCCGACATCACGATCAAAAATACAGGCTATGATATGTTGGGGATTATTCCCGATTCATTCCGCCGTTTGGGAATTACGGTCGAACAAATCGGTGACGATATCCATGTCCCGACACACGATTCTTATCAGATCGAGACGTTTATCGACGGCTCCATTATGACGATTGCCGATGCTCCCTGGCCGGGACTGACGCCGGACTTGCTGAGTGTCTTCCTCGTTGTGGCGACGCAGGCTGTCGGCAGTGTGCTGATCCATCAGAAGATGTTCGAAAGCCGTCTGTTCTTCGTCGACAAACTGATCGACATGGGAGCGCAGATCATTCTTTGCGATCCGCACAGGGCGACTGTGATCGGGTTGGGCAATCGTTTCAAACTGCGTGGTTCCAATATGGTTTCTCCGGATATTCGTGCCGGCATTGCTTTGCTGATTGCGGCGATGAGTGCCGAAGGTACCAGCCATATCCATAATATCGACCAGATAGACCGTGGATATCAGAATATTGACAAACGGTTGAACGGCATCGGGGCGCGTATTACCCGACTTTAAACATTCTTGTCATGATTAAGAAAGAAGACGTTTTCAAGATAGGGCAGTTTGCCAAACCTCACGGTATAAAGGGGGAGATCGCGCTGGTTACAAACAGCGATGTTTTTGACGATTCGGACGATCCGTATATTATATGTGAGATGGATGGGATCCTGGTCCCTTTTTTCATTGAGGAGTATCGCTATAAGACGGATACCGTTATCCTTCTGAAGTTGAAGAATGTGGACGATGAGAAAGCGGCCCGTGAATTTTCCAACCGCGAAGTCTTTTATTCGCTCGATGAAGTGGACAGGGACGACTTGGTGGGAGATATGACATGGGATAGCTTTATCGGTTATCGGGTCATAGACGAACATCATGGCGAAATTGGCGAGATTACTGATGTCGACGAGTCAACCATCAATGTCCTTTTGCAGATCGACCATAACGGCGAAGAACTGTTGTTGCCTGCTGCCGAGGAACTGATCTTGTCTGCCGATCATGAGAATAAGACGCTGGCCGTTTCCGTTCCGGAAGGTCTGTTGGATTTATGAAATTGACGAATACACATGGCACAAAAGCAAAGACGAACAAATAAGAAATCATTTTGGCACCGGATTAGGTTTAAATACAAACTGTCTTTCTTCAATGAAGGAACGCTGGAGGAAGTATGGTCTTTCCGGTTGTCACAGCTTTCCGCATTTGCGATGTTGGCTTTGTTTGCTTTCTTGCTGATCGCTTTTACTGCCTTTATCATTATTAAGACACCGATACGGAACTATCTGCCGGGTTATCTGGATGTGGAAGTTCGTAAGGAGATCATGCAGAATGCCTTGCGTGCCGATTCGTTGGAAAGGATGATCCAGATACAATCTCTTTATCTGAATAATGTGGCAGGTATTCTGTCGGGGACGATGCCGATCGATTCGATTCGAGAGATCGATTCGCTGGCACGAGTGAACCCTGACTATGAGATTCCTCAAACGAAGGAGGAAAAGAAGTTTGTAAAGGATTTTGAAGAGGCGGAGAAATACAACTTGGCAGTCTTGGACCCGAATCCGGTTCCTACTGACGGTGTCTTTTTCTACAAGCCTGTAGATGGAGTGGTCTCTTCTCATTATAATGCCAATATCCGGCATTATGGTGTCGACTTGGTTGCAGCCCCGAAGGAAAGCGTGCTGGCTACGTTGGATGGCACGGTGGTCTTTGCTGGCTTCGATCCGAACTCCGGGAATGTGATACAGGTGCAGCATAGGAATGGTTTTTTATCTATTTATAAACATAACGAATTATTGCTGAAAGAGGTGGGCGACCGCGTCGTCGCGGGAGAGGCCATTGCTCTGGTAGGCAATACGGGGAAATTGTCGACCGGTCCCCATCTCCATTTCGAGTTGTGGTATAAAGGTGGCCCAGTCAATCCCGAAGAATATATAGCATTTTAATACGCATGAAAAGAAACTTGGCCATATTAGGTTCTACAGGTTCTATCGGAACGCAGGCTTTGGAAGTAGTCAGCGAACATCCTGACCTTTTTGAAGTATATGCTCTTACTGCCAATAATCAGGTGGATCTGCTGATTAATCAGGCACGTAAATATATGCCTGAAGTGGTGGTAATCGCTAACGAGCAGAAATATCCCGAATTGAAGGAGGCGTTGGAAGATCTCCCTATCAAGGTATGGGCGGGTTCGGATGCCATTGCCCAGGTCGTCCAGTCGGAACCGATCGATATGGTGCTGACGGCAATGGTGGGATATGCGGGGCTGAAACCGACGATCGCAGCGATCAAAGCCGGTAAGGCGATCGCGTTGGCAAACAAAGAGACGTTGGTAGTGGCCGGCGAACTGATCACAGCTTTGGCTGTCGAACACAAAGTGCCGATCCTGCCTGTAGACTCTGAACATTCTGCCATTTTCCAGTGTTTAGCGGGAGAGTGGGAGAACCCAGTGGAAAAGATATTGCTGACGGCTTCCGGCGGCCCTTTCCGTACCAAGACAATGGAGGAACTGGCAGTTGTGACCAAGGTACAGGCGTTGAAGCATCCCAACTGGAGTATGGGGGCGAAAATCACGATCGACTCGGCATCGATGATGAACAAGGGGTTCGAGATGATAGAGGCGAAGTGGCTGTTCGGGGTTACGCCGGAACAGATACAGGTCGTGGTGCATCCGCAGTCGGTGATCCATTCGATGGTTCAGTTTGAAGATGGTGCGGTGATCGCCCAGTTGGGGATTCCCGACATGAAACTTCCGATCAGCTATGCTTTCTCATATCCCAAGCGGTTACACTGCAAAGCGCCCCGGCTGGATTTCACCCGATATGCAACGCTTACTTTCGAGGAGCCGGATATGGAGCGTTTCCGTAACTTGGCGTTCGCGTTCGATGCAGTCAGGAAAGGTGGTAATATGCCTTGTATCTTGAATGCTGCCAACGAAGTAGTGGTCGCTGCTTTCCTGCGTGACGAGATCGGCTTCTTGCAGATGAGTGACGTTATCGAAAAAACAATGGCGAAAGCCACCTTCATCCCTGTTCCTTCTTACGAAGATTATGTGGCGACGGATGCGGAGGCGAGAAAAATTGCAGAGCAATTTTTTAATTGATAGTTAGGAGAGAAAATATTATAAAGAAAGATAATAGATAATAATTAAGAACAAGACGATTGAGGATGGACAAGGGACAAGAAGAAGTATGAAGGTATTTAATTGTCAATTGTTCATTGTCAATTGTCAAGAGACAAAGTATGGAGACATTTTTAGTTAAGGCTCTACAGCTCATTTTGAGTTTATCGATATTGGTGTTGGTCCACGAATTCGGACATTTTATCTTTGCCCGTATCTTTAAGGTTCGGGTGGAGAAATTTTACCTTTTCTTTGACCCGTGGTTCTCGATTTTCAAGTTTAAGCCTAAAAACAGTGATACGGAGTATGGTGTCGGTTGGCTTCCTTTGGGAGGTTATTGCAAGATATCCGGTATGATCGATGAGAGTATGGACAAGGAGGCGATGGCACAGCCGCCGAAACCTTATGAGTTCCGTTCTAAGCCTGCCGGACAACGGTTGATGATCATGGTTGCCGGTGTGTTGTTTAACTTTTTGTTGGCGCTGTTTATTTATTCGATGGTGTTGTTCACTTGGGGGGATACGTTCCTGCCGTTGAAAAATGTGAAGGCGGGTATGGATTATAGTGAGACTTTCCATAACGTTGGATTCCAGGATGGTGATATCTTGCTGAAAGCGGATGATACGGAGTTGGAGCGTTTCGGAGAGGATTGTTTCCGCCGTGTACTCAATGCACAGACCGTAACGGTTTTGCGTGGTGGTGTTGAAACGGTAATTCCCATCCCTGAAGATATGGCACAGCGCGTTATGCGGGATAAGAAAGGATTTGCCTCCTATCGTTTCCCGATGGTCGTGCGCGAATTGGGTAAGACGGAAAGTGGCGAATCACCTGCCGCAGTTGCCGGTTTGCAACCGGGAGACAGTATCGTTTCTATTAATGGCATCGTAACCCCTTCTTTCTATGAGGTAGGTGAAGTGCTTGCACAAAATAAGGATAAGGATGTATTGGTCGGTTTTTATCGTGCCGGTATCCCGCAGACATTGACGCTGCATACGGATACGGCTGGGAAAATGGGTATTTATTCTGTTTCGCCTTTTGATATGTATCAGACGGTGACTCGTAAATATGGTTTCTTCGAGTCTTTCCCTGCCGGTGTTATGCTAGGTGTGAACACACTGAAAGGGTATGTCAGCGACATGAAATATGTCTTTACGAAAGAAGGAGCTTCCAGCCTGGGAGGGTTCGGTACGATCGGCAGTCTGTTCCCGGCGGAATGGGATTGGCATTCGTTCTGGATGAAAACGGCTTTCCTTTCTATCATCCTCGCCTTTATGAATATTCTGCCGATTCCGGCTTTGGACGGCGGGCATGTGATGTTCCTGCTCTATGAAGTGATTGCACGCCGTAAGCCGAGTGACAAATTCCTCGAATATGCACAAGTTACCGGGATGTTCCTGTTGTTTGCTTTACTGATCTATGCGAACGGAAACGATATTTTCAGGTTCTTCTTCAAGTAGTGAAGTAAATGATATATGAATAAACAGCCGCTTATCATTCTTTTAACAGAGATGGATAAGCGGCTGTTCTTGTAAAGAGACGTCTGTTTAAGCTGAGGCATCATTCAAAACACCGGTGTTTTGAAAAGGAGGGGTAGAGGGAGCTTAGAACAGGCTGCTGATATCTATGTCTGCCACTCCTGCCGTTGCTTCCGGAAGTGTGATAAGGGCAGTTTCTGGAAATTCCTTTTCCAGATATTGGGTGAGGTATTCCAGGGTGTTGGCGGTTATCTGTTCGTCTGTTGGCGGATAAAGGTTGTAAACAACCGTTCGGACCGGAATTCCGTATTGTTTGCAGGCGTAGAGACTTAATAATGTATGGTTGATGCTACCTAATTTGCCGGATGTCACCAGGATAACCGGGTATCCTTGTTCTTTTACATAATCGATGGCGAGCGAATGAAAATCGTTCGGAACCATCAATCCGCCCGCACCTTCCAGCAAGACGTACTCATATTTCTCTTGTAGGCGGCGGGTTGCCTCGGTGATGACAGAGAGATCGATTGTCTTCCCGTCTTTCTCCGCAGCCATGTGGGGAGAGCAGGGATAGGTGAAGATGTAAGGACAAGTTAATCCGGCTTTATCCTCTTCAGTGAAAGGAATTCCCTGTATTTTCCGGTGCATTTCGATATCTTCCGAGACTTCTGTGCAACCCGTTTGAATCATTTTCTGGGTGATGACTTTTTTCCCTTTTTCGGCCAATGCGCATGCAATCATGCCGGTGGCGAAAGTTTTACCGATATTGGTATCGATTCCTGTAATAAATAAGACTGTTCCTTTCATATCCTTTTTTATTTTTTGGTTGCTAATATATAAAACGGGCGGTATGTGAGTGTCACTTGGCCGTCGGTTGTCGTGAACTGTTCCGCATATTGCTGGCAGAATGATTCTTGCCGGCCTTTTGTCCAACAGCCGTTTCCGGTCGCTGTGACGCCCGTTGCTTTGAGGTGTCTCAGTACGTCCAGTGGGGTTTTGAAGGTAAGGACGATCGTATCCTCTTCCTGATGCAGCAGATTGAAATCTGCTGCGGATAGCCACCCTACAAGTGTATCGGAGGTTGGGTACACAAGTCCTTTTCCTGTCAGTTTCTTGATCTCATACAGATTGCCGGGGACAAAAGTGCTGAACAGGAGTAATCCTTGCTGCATCAGCAGTCCCGACAGTTTATGGAGAAACGTTTCCGGTTCTTTCATCCACTGGAAAACAGAGGCGGATGCAATCAGGTCAAACTTGCCGGGAAAGGATAGTGTTTCGGCATCCCCGGCTATGAAGCGGGGAGGAGAACCAGGGAAGAGCTGCTCTATCTTTTCCTGGCAGTCCTCGCAAAGATCATTCAGTATCCATTCGTCAATATGGCATTGTTGTTTCAGCATTCCGGTGAATCCGCCCGTGCCACAGCCAATTTCCAGCATCCGTTTGTAACGGACATTCGCCTGATGAGGGAGGAGAGAAGCGAGTTTCCGACTGATACGGTGTTGGGCATCGGCATGGTTGTCGTAGCTGGACAAAGCACGTGTAAAGCGGATATGTATCTGTTTAGCTTCTATTGCTTCCATATTTCGTTCCATTGTTTCCATAAATAAAAAGGATAGTGCGGAGCTTCTATCTCGGTTATAGGACAACGGCCTTGCCAGAAGGCACGCAGATTCTCGGTAGGAAAGATCCGGTCTTTGGAGGAGATGAGAGCCTGTGTCCATCCGTTAAACAAGGCGGAAGCTGGTGAGGCTTTCTTTATTTCGACGTACAGATACTCCAATTCTTCCCGGATGTCGGCGAGCGGACGAGGCGGTATCTGCTCGTAGGCTTGCAGAATATCCCGTTTGCCGCACATGCGCCGGTTGAAGCGTCGCATGCCTTCTTCGGTTACGTTATCCAATGTTCCCCGGAAGATCGTTTCCGGGATACCCCACCGGTCATGGACGGGGCAGGGAGTCCCGTTGACGGCAATGGCTTCGGTGAAAGATACAGGCTTTTTACCAAACACGACCGGAGCAGCCCATACACCTAATGACCAAGCTACCAGTCGGATTTTCCGGTATCCGGAAAGGGTTTCTCTTTCAAAATCCATTCCCCGGTAGTCATAGCAAATCCAAAGATCCGTATCCGGTTCCGTTTCCAGCTGCCGGAATACTTCAGGAGAAGCTGCCCAGCCTGAAAAGACGAGAAGAAGTTGGCTGTTGCCTGTTTTTGTTTGTTTATATATGTTCATGCTTTTGATTTATGAATTTTGATTTATGAATGGTGAATTATAGTTTGTGTGTTTTGATATAAATCATAATTCATTAATCATAAATCTGATCTCCTCTTCAGTTATGTCGGCTGTTAATGAGAAGCGTATCCGCGCTGTCCCTTTGGGGACTGTGGGAGGGCGGACGGGGAGGCAGTAGAAACCTTTCCGCTGCAGGCAGAGGCTTGTTTGTATACAGTCTTCGTTTTCTCCAATAATGAAAGGAATGATGTGGCTTGCCGATATTTCTCCCCCTTTTCCTTTCAAGGCCTCTGAAAGCAAGTGGCTGGTAACGGCCAGACGATGCCGTTCGTCGGTAAAGCTGGGAAGTCTCTCAAACAGAAACTTTGTCCAGGCGATTTGAGCAGGTGGGAGTGCCGTGCTGAATATCAGAGGGCGCATCGTATTGATCAGATATTCCCTAACCGTCCGGCTGCACAACAGATAGGCTCCCATTGATCCCAAAGCCTTTCCGAAGGTACCGACCAAGAGATCTATATCGCGGATGCAATCCTGCTCTTCGGCGACCCGCACGAGAACGACGATGTCAGCTCGGAAAAAGGCAAGGCGAAGCGCGCGGACACGCTGAAATTCCACGAGACCGCGCTCGACGCGCTCAAGCCCGATCTTGCGGTTTATATGGGCGACATATGCGCGGCGTCGCGCGACGACATCGGCATGGAGTCGTTCAAAAGGCAGTTCGAGCGTCTCATTGCACCCGTTGTTGAGCGCAAGATTCCGTTCGCGACAATAATGGGCAACCACGACCACGACTCCGGGCTCGAAGAAGAGCAGACGGAGATTTTCGTGAACACCGAATACTGCGTGCCCCGCCGATGCGACGAGGATATCACGGGATATTCAAACTATTACATACCCATTTTAGACAAGAGCGGCAAGCCGGAGTTCAATCTCTGGTTCATGGACTCGAACAATATTTTCTACGACAAAGAGATTTCATATTACGATGTTGTTCACAAGGATCAGATAGACTGGTACGAGCGAAATGCGGCGAAGCTGCGAAAAGAAAACAAGGGTGCTCCCCTGCCCGCTCTGCTGTTTGAGCACATCCCGGTCGTTGAAGAATATGAGCTTCTCAGAAAGGCGAAGCCCTGGGAGATGTGGAAAGCCGTGCGCGGCTACGGGCATCTCAACAAGAACTGGTATGTTCTCAAGGACGAGGACAACGGATATCTCGCAGAGGGTCCGTGCCCGGCGGACGTCAACAGCGGACAGTTCGAGAGCTGGAAGAAGATGGGCGACATAAAGGGCGCGTTCTTCGGCCACGACCACATGAACAATCTCGCGGGCGAGGTTGACGGAATACTTCTCGCGCAGTGCAAGACCTCGGGATTCCGCGCATACACTGACGGCGGCAGACCGTCCGTCAGGCTGATAACCGTTCACGAGGACGGAAGCTTCGAGACAAGCGTCCATTCGTTCAAGGATTTCGGGCTCAAATGCACCTGCCTGGGACCGATTGAAAGCCGCATAACCGACCGTCAGAGCGTCAACGCTACAATAGCATCGCGTGCGCTTCTCGCCGGAGCGGCAACGGCGGCAGTGATGCTCGGCGCGGGCAAAATCTATCAGATTCTCAAAAACAGGAGGAAATGAAAATGGTGACTCATATAGTATTCTGGGCGCTTAAAGATGAAGCGGAGGGCCACAGCAAAAGAGAAAACGCGGAGCACATCAAAGAGATGCTTGAAGCGCTCGTCGGCGTTGTCCCGGGGCTTATTGAAGCGAAGGTTGGGATAAACGAAAACGGCGGCAAATATGATGCGGCGCTCTTCTCGAAGTTCGAGAGTTGGGACGCGCTGCACGCATATGACAGCCACCCGGAGCACCTCAAGGTGCGCGCTTTCGTCAAGGCGGTTCGCCTCGAGCGCGAGAGCGTTGATTTTGAAAGCTGATTTTTATTTTTAACATTTAAGAGCCGATGCCCGAAAAGCCCGGCTCTTTTTCTTTTGTGTGAATAAGCTGTTAATTTTGCTTTTTTTTGAGAATTTTGTTGTCATATATAGCTTTGTATGCTACACTGAAAGTGCAGAGAGAAGCACAACGGCAGTTATATCTAAAGCTCACTTCAGGCTCTTGAAAGCGAGGTTTTCTTATGGATATCAACGACAATAAATTGAAGAAATTTTACACCGTATCCGCCGCTATAGGATATATTCTTTGCAGTTTGTACGCGTTCATATACTGTGCGTCCTACGGGCTCGTCCA
>ERZ773208.3023-NODE-3023-length-10678-cov-3.775675_pt1 | contig 10678 bp, 6 predicted proteins | sample MGYA00581006_ERZ773208 | MGnify/ENA primary metagenome ERZ773208 (study PRJEB29015, sample SAMEA2737793) | human gut metagenome | biome: human gut; feature: human-associated habitat; material: faeces | place: China | collected 2012 ...
ACTGACAAAAGGGCAACCCATACAACTTTATATTCATTTATATAATCCTGTACTGCTGAATAATTAGTAAAATCTATCATTCCAAACGATTTATCAAACAATCCTGATGCAGCATCCGCAATCATGACTATAAATTTTAAGAGCCCCATTCCAATAGTTCGTAATATGTTGTCTGCCACATTATTCTGCTTGAACAGTTCTCCATAATTATCATAAATCTTTTTAAGTGCATCAGATGCCTGATCTAAATTATTTGAAAGTGCATATACCTGATTCTTCATTAGGAATACAGTCATTAATAATGACGAAATCAAAAAAATCATCATTTTTTTTCTATTATTTTTAGCTTTATTTTCAGTTGAAATCTGTATCATATTTCACTTCCTATCTTTATCATGGAAAGTAATGCATCTCTTTCTTCTGTTCCATTCACTTTTCTAAAAATTAAATCGGTAAATTCAACAATACTCATTGACTTGTCTATATTTCCTAAAATTTTTTCTCCAGCCTGTATTACTTCTTGCGAGTTTGATAAGTTTTCTATTGTCATCTTTTCATTTATATCTTCCATCGCATTTTGTTGTATCCACATAAGAGACACCTTAAAATCCCATATACGTTCTTTTAAATTAATGTGACTTCTGTCTTCACTGTTAATTTCGTATAAATCTATTTCTCCCGGATTTGGGAATGTATCTGTCAGATACTCATATCTGTACAAAAATCTTTTACCGGATTCTTCAGAATTAAATATCGGTGTAGGTTTAATTCTACTTTTTTCTAAATCTTCACGTTTCATAACTCGCTTAACGACACATTCACCGGGTTTTAATTCCATTAGTTGGTTTTTATTTAATAATGGTTTATCCTGCGTATTTTCCATAAAATGTTTGTGAGTTGATAATTTTTCACCGGAACGCTGCATATCCACTATTGTTTCATTACCAAGAAGCTCTGAAAAATCCTGAGCTGTTTCACCATCATTTGTCAGAATATATATCTGATTACCACAATTTCCTCTAATCGTTTTACTTCCTTCTCCATAAAGTTTTGTCATTTGAGAATAACTTTGAATAAAAATATCAAACGAAATATTTCGGCCAAGGCATACCGTAATTATATTTTCCATGTTTTCTATGGCTGGCATATTTCCAAACTCATTAACCATAAATTTAACGTGTCTTGTGCATTTACCACTTTTACTTCTGGTTGCTTTTTTTGCCAAAACAAAATAAAGTTGTCTGATAAATACTGTTGCCATAAAATGTTTAGAACTATCATAATCAGGAAGACCTAAAAACACTGCCACCGGTTTTTCTCCGTAACCTATATCTTCAAGATTAAAACTACTTTCAGCTGTCATTTTAGCCATGTTTTCATATGTAAATGTTGTTAATTTTGAAAGCATAACTGAAAATATTGACGCTTTTGTTCGGTCTCCTGATATCTCAACACCCGCATATTTAAGTTTTGCTCTATTTAATGGTGGTCTCCTACTGAAATATTCATCAAGTGCTGTTATTTCCGAATTATCCGGTTCTATCTTCATACGTGCAAGTTCCGTAAAAGTATTAATAATTGAATACATGTTTACTTTCTTCAGGTTTTCATGTATCAGTTCGTATTCTTCTTCTTTTGGAAGATAACGGATATCTGTATTTAAAATTAATTCCTTATTTTCTTTTTTTGCTTTTCTATATATTTCAAGCGCTGCTTCTTTTCCTTTTTCATTTAATTCATCAAAAGCCTTTCTTTTTTCCATCCATGCCGTGTATCTTCTATTGTTTTTTATTTCATCCAACTTAATACAGTCTTCAAGGTGTGCAAGAATAAGTGACACAAGAAGATTTGTTGATGCATCATTCCAAAATCTGTCCGTATTTGCAGGCTCATCAGGATTAAATATTGAAAACGCAAATGCCTGAGCAAGAAGTTCCGCATTTTCAAAATCACCCTGAATACAAAGTTTTACTATCATGTCTAAAGGATTAAATCCCGCTGAATGAAGCGGATCATCAAAATTTAACAGATACACTTCATATCCTCTTTTTTCCAATGTTTTTTTTGAAGATTTATATGTTTCTAATTTTGGATCATTAACTATAAGTGAAGTCTTTATTTCAGCTCTTGAATACTCATCTACTTCTGGGAAAACATACATTTCATCTTTTCCAGAACGTGTTATTCCTATAATAAGGTTATTTACCGGGCTTCTGTCTATATACAGTTTTTTTCCCATTCTTGAAATAATTGTTCCACCCTGCCCTGGAAATTCTACATCTTTGTCTGGGATTTCTTCATACTGTTCTTTAATTTCTTCATTAGTTGTCCATCTACTGTCACCCTTTTGGCCAATATTAAAGTATTCTTCTGACCACGCCACTTTCATCTTGTAAGCTGTATATATATTTAAAATTGCAAGTACTACAATTATTGTTATCAATAGTGTTAAATATACTGAACTGAATTCTTTTATTATTTTGAAATCAGGCAATATATTTCCAATATTCCAATACCGTCTCGGGTTATCTAAATCCTGCAGTACTTTTGGAATTTTTACAATTGAATTGAAAAGAAAATTTCCCGCAAAAAAGAAAAATATGTCTTCTATCGCAATTATGGTAACTATTACTTCTGTTCTGCTCAAAAATCTCTCTATCTGCATTACTTTCTTTGGCTTGTTTAATTCATGATTTTTTTTCATAGTATCTTTTCCAATTAATCTCTTTTAATTATTTCAACTAATACGTTCCCTTTTTCTGTTTCCAAACTGATATCTCTTATGTTTTTAACTTCTTTTCTGTATTTCAAATACTTTATAATAATTTTCATTTCTTCATTCATACGTATTATCCTTTCTTAATCCTGCCACCTTTTAAGTGGCAGGTTAAATTTTCTAGAATGTTAATTTTTCCCAAACCCAGTTTGCGAAATTCATTGTACCGTATACTCCCATTGTGCCAGCTATAATTGACCACCAGTGATTTTTTGCAAACTCTTTAGTTTTATTACTAGGAATAGCTAACGCTACAAATATTACAAAAAAACCAATGATAGGAAGAACATATCCATATTCTGCCGCTCCTGAAACCATATTTTTAATACCATTTGCAAAAGTATCCATTTTTTCTTCTCCTTTCCACTGTCTAACATGGCATTTAACAAAATTCGTGATATATATTTTTCCAATGCATGTTTCGTATTATGTTTGTTCTCAGACTGTTACTTAATTTTGTGGAATTTATCCACCTTACTTCGCCTTTTTGGCTTTAAATATATAATGAATAGAATACCGGAGATTGTAATTGCCAAAAGGATAATTCCAACCCTGTAAACAATTTTTTTAATTGTGGGTTTATCTGTCTTTATCAATTCCTTATACACTGCTGTTTGTTGTATCGTATATTCATATTCTCCAGTCTCCTGCTTTACTGTTGCCTCATATGTTGAAATATATGAATATTCTTTTTTAACCTCTGACTTACTGTAACCTTCATAGTTAACCCTGTAATGTGGTATCTTTTTCTTTATTTCTACCCTAAGTTTTCTTGTATACATACCATTTTTTCTATGGGCTGTGCCTTTCCAATAACTGTCTCCAACTTTGTAATTTTCTTCATCTACGCCAATACTCTTTAGTATTTCACTCTCATATCCTTTTAAAGGATTATCTGAATTACCATCTATTTCATTTCCATTCCACTCATAGTAATTCTTATTTGATGATGTAAATGCGAAATCAATGTAACTTTTCTGCCAGCTGCTTGCTTTCAATTTTTTCATTCCTGTCTTTTTACAAACTGCTGTTACTCCGTTCGCACTAAATGATTTACTTGTTGGTGCACTCAATGCCTCATTCTTATTGTCAAAATCAAGATACCCTGTTACAAGTCTTCCTTTTTTTTCACTTACAGTTTCTTCATTTCTTTGTGTATCAATGAGCTGATATGTAACATCATCCTTTACAATTTCTTTCCGTGGTTCATATTCTTCATTATCCGTTTTCTTTGTTAATGTAATTTTTTTCTTTGTTTCCTCTTCTATTGCTTTCTTATCAATAACTTCATATATAATGTCTTGTAATTCATATTCTTTTCCATTTTCAGCAATCTTTTCTTCAGGATTGTTTCCCTTATCGTTTTCGTCATTGCTTGTATATGAATATTGTCTTGTAATTGTTTCAGCCTCACTGCCATAGGTGCCGATGGCACCCATGACAAATGTGGCAAATATTAAAAGGGGAAAAATTGAAACCTTTACATTATTTAACATTTCTTTCCTTTCTTAATTTGATTCCTGTATAGCCTGCACATGCTGCTGAGCCCATGAAACTCATAAGCCAGAACCATATATTACTCATGTCTCCGGTCTTTGGTGCTTTAGCTCCCGAATCACTCCAAGTTGGCGTTGATGGTGTTGCATCACCGCTTCTTTTATCTTTGATTTTGATAATCTGCTCTTTATCTGTGTCTTTTACCGTAAATTTAATTTTCTTAGCCTTGTCATATCCTTTAGGGGCTTTTGTTTCTTCAACTACATATGTTTTTCCGGCAATAAGTTTTCCTTTAATTGTCGCCTCGCCTTTTTTATTTGTTGTTACCTTTGCAACGATTTTGCCTTTAAGTTTAAATACAAACTCTGCTCCGGAAAGTCGTTTCTTTGATTTACTGTCAATCTTAATCAGCTTAACCTTTATCTGCTGATCAACCATATGCACCTGTTGAACAACACCTGTATCTGCAATGGTAAATTCAATGCTGTTTGCTGTAGCGAATCCATTAGCCGGAATTCTTTCTGTTAATATGTATGTTTTTCCAACAATTAATTTACCTTCAATCATGTGCTGTTCCTTACCTGAAGTCCATTCATCTATGACCATTCCTGTTTCCTTATCCTTAACATTAAGAATTGCTCCGACAAGTTCCTTTTTGCCTGTTACTCCGGTTTTAGAAATACTAACCTTAGTTGTATCATCAGCCATGATTATCTTATTTTCCTGATTTGTTCCATAACTTCCATCTGCATTTTTAATTACTGCGTCTGTCTTAATGTTACCTTCTGCGTCTTTACCTTCAACGAGCTTAAATGTAATACTTTCAGCTGTAACAAACCCATCAGCCGGTTTTGTTTCTGATAATGTATACTCTTCATCATGAAGTAAACCACGTACCACAAGATATCCTTCTGAATTAATTTCAGTTCTAAGATTTGAATAACCTAATTCATCTGCTTTATCAGTAACAACAATGCTTGTACTGTCTCCGGTAATCCAACTTATAATTACATTACCCTGCTTATCTGTAATATTCATTGTTGCACCGGGAAGTAAGCCACTGTCTGCAAGTTTAACTTTAAGGAACTCTGCTTCTGTAGATAGGTTTTCTTTTACCTTCTCTACAGTAATTTCCTTTGTGTTTTGATCCTTGTATTCCAAATGAACCGGTATCGGTTCTTCATCTATGTAATAACTGTTAGAAATCTTACTTTCCAAGAAATAATAATCTCCACTGTTAAGCCCCTTGTTATCCTTAGAGTCCTTATCGTATTTTTCACTCATAAGTGGAAGATCCATAGTAACCTTAGCAATGCCGTCCTTATCAGTCTTTACTGTTGTAAGAAGTGTATCTGCCTTTACAATCACTTCTCCATCAGCATTGTATATGTCATCTTTTGTGTATAAGTTAAACATTGTATTTGGAACTGCAATATTTGCTTTTGCATCTTTCTTTACAACCTTAAGTGCCGGTTTTGCTCTGTCATTTTTAACATTAAGTACACTGTCTTCGTCTGTATCTTTAGTGCTGTTGTAAACTACGTCTTTAGTTGAATCGTCCCACTTAAATTCAATGTCCCATGAATTTTTATCAGGTATAACAAGACCATAGAGTGTTTCTTCTTCCTTTACTGTATACTTGCCAAGTGGAAGATATATGGTTTCTGCTCCATTTTCAGAATCAACTGTTGCAGTTGTGATGTCACTGCAGGTTTTGGTAAATTCTGCTCCCTCTCCGGTTACTATTGATGCTACTTTTTCTCCTTTATCAAACCAGTTAGTTCCCTGATTATCCTGAGTTACTATGTCCTCTGCGGCGTAAATGACAAACTTTTGTCCTTTGACATAATCAGTTTTAAAATTAAATTTGTTGTTTTCAGGTTCTGAAACATCATGACTAAAACTCTTTAATACTTCTCCTGACTTAGTTAAGGTAAATCTTCCTTTAGCTTCCTTATTAACGTACTCAATCGTAATTAACGCATGACTGTTTCCTTCGGAATCGGTATAACTTGTATAATTACTGTTCTTACTGTTAATTTCTACTTCAATATACTTATCCTTAATGTATAATCCTGAAGCAGAATCAACTTCATATATTTTGTATTTTCCTGGCTTTAATGCCTTAACAGTCATTACTTCACCGGATTCATCAGTCACATATGTATCTACATCAACAAGCTTGTTTCCATTTGAATACTGCTGAATTATCTGTGTTTCACTTCCATCTTCTCCAACCTTAAATATCTGATACTTGGTATTTGCTTTCAGGACTGTCTTATCTGTATCTCCGTCTTTTTTTATAATCTTAATAAAGGTCTCAAACGGCTTATTGTTATAAAGTTTTACATATGTCTTTCCATTTAAGTTTAAATCAGTAATGTCTTTAGCAATTTCAATTTCCTGATCGTCTATCATTTCCGTATCATTTCCACCTGTGGAAGTCTGATGAATAACATATGTTCCATAATAAAGATATCCGTCATGTGCATTAACTGATGTTCCACTTCCATCCTTACCAATTGTAAGAGTGGCTCTTTCATATTCATCACACGCTTCATAGCTTCCCTTGCTTTTTAGATAAATCTGAAATTCTGCACCCTCCTCGAACTGTGCAGGCCCGGTCGAACCGTCCGTTGTTGTTTTAAAAATCTGAACTTTTCCAAATGTAGGCTGTTCATATGCTTCAACCGTCTGTGCATTTGCTGTATATTCCTGAACATACTGTGTTGCATCTGCCTTAATTTCAAAAATCTGTCCTGATATAAAATAACCTTCAGGATTTTTTATTTCTTTTAAATAATATGTTTTTCCTGACTGAAGGTAGTCAGTTTCAAAATGACCATTAACCACTGTGTAAGGTGATGCTACTTTAGTAGTTCCGTCTGCATTATATACAGTAGCTTCATAACTGCATGTAGGATTTCCATACAACTGATATACTGCACCGTCTAATACAGCATCTCCATGAGCCTTTCCATCAGATGAATAATTATCCTTCTTAACTACATTTACAGATACTTTTTTGTAATTGTTTCTGATTTCAAGTCTTGCCTGAAACTGATCTTCAATGGCTCCCTCATCGTCTGCCCACCAACTGTTATTTCCATTTATGCTAAGTGTAACCTTTTTGCCTGCAACATTAATACTGTCACCTGAAAGAGATGTTGCAGTAAAATATCCGTCATATATATTTGCATTATTAGCAGATATTTCTTCAATTTCATATGAACAGTTTGCCACAGCCTTTTGGTCAATTGCATCGGCATATGCCAGATCCCATGCACTGTTTTCAGTCAAATCAGATGCAAATAGATATCCATTCTCTTTCAATTCAGCCTTAGCTGCTTTTTTGTCATCTGCACTCATTTTTTTCAAATCATCTGCACTATAATAATAGTAATCTTTTGACTGAATGTTATAAGTGAAGTAGCAGCTGATGTTACCGGATGAATCCGTATTTAATGTCATTTCCGTTACAGCATCTTCTCCGTTTTCTGCACCGTCCGTCATTCCATAGCCCTCAAATTTTTCGAGTTCCTTTGTATTAAGTGCTGTAATTTTAAATGTCGCATTAGCTAACGGAACCCTCGTTTCAGAATATTTTGTAAAATTAATTTTCTGCTTATACTGTTCCTTAATATTTAAAGATTTCGGTTCATAATTTGCTGGTGTACCCGTAGCCTTAATATAGAGTAATCTCTGTATGCTGTCCTTTTTGGAACTGGTTCCCGAATAAGTCCATGTTTTTATGGTTGCTGTAACTTCCCCATTGCCTCCAAAAATTTCACTGTATAATTGTTTTGCAGTATTACTGTCATAATATCCTGTATTGGTTCTCACCTGTCTGATAACACCTGTTAACTGTTCTTCCGAAGTCTGTCCTTCTTCAATAGCCCATATAAGTGTTTGAGAATAAACATATGCTTTATCAGCTCTTTTTTTTGTCTGGTCAAACCAATATGCAACTCTCGCTTTCAGAGCTCTTCCTGTATTGCTGCTTGAACTTGAAATAGTTTCTTCTTCGGATGACGTATATGAATATCCTGTATAACATGCTTTTCCAAGATCCATGCAAAATACTGCATCATTTCCAATTTTAATTTTATGCCATTGTCCGGACTCGCTTTTACTTCCAATATTAACGGTTCCCAGATTTCCAAGATTTGCGAATGCAGCCGTGCCTGTATCAGCTGCTTTAACATTCTTTAAATCCAAGCTTCCTGCCGGAACAACTCCAATAATCAGCATTATTGCTAAAATCATTGCTATCGCTTTTCTTAACTTTCTTATGCATTTCATTTTCAACTCTTTCCTTTCTCAATAATTATTGTATTGTGACTTAGCAAAGGAGAGTCTCTCCCCTTTATCAGATATCGTTTTTCTTTCTTCATCTCTTACTCCTTTTATGAAATAAAAAAAGCAGTCCATTTCTGAACTGCTTAAACTCTCTTTATTAACTTCTTATTATATAATTAATACAGAAAACTGTAATCTACTGTATAATATTCTCCATCATTAGACTTATGAATATTTCCTTCTTCCTTTATATCACCAAACAATGAACTCCAATAATTTCCACTATCACTGCTCATACAACCTATTGCTCCTATTTCATATCTCACATTTAGTAGGTTCTTATAATGTCCTGCTGATGCTTTCCACGCTTTCATTACTTCCTTTGGAGTAGTGAATGCACCCGCTGCATTTTCTCCTATGTTTCCATATGCTAAAAGTCCCGCACTATTTCCATTTGCTTTATATTTGTCTGTAAAAACTTTATATACAGTACTTGCTACATGTGTATGTGATACTTTTTTTGCTTTATACATATCTTTAGTTCTTTCAATACACGCATCATATATAGCATCGCTCCACTTAAGTTCATTACTTCCTTTTGCACTTCTATATTTATTTTGGATAATAAAAGCATCTTCTGAGGCAAATTTATCATAATAATTTTTTGTTGTTCCATCCTTGTTATAACTACAATATTCATATTTCGTAATAAAGCTCATTATTTTTGAGTATTTACCATATTCTATTCCTACAGAAGAATTTTTATAGGCTCTTATTCTAATTTTCACATTTGAACTTTTCAACATATTTGTAAATGTATAATTCGTCTTTTTTGTTTTTTTAACTAAAGTCCAACATTTCTTAGCATTTTCGTATCTATATATTTCATAACCATCTGCTTCTTTTATTGATTTCCAGTACACATTTATACCATATCTATTCTTATCATTTTTATTTTTTATATATCTTCCTTTTTTTCTTATATACCCATATTTGTATACTGTTTTCTTTTTTAATCCAGTTACTTTTTTTAGTGTTACATTCTCAGAAAATTTTGTTGTTGATTCTTCTGTTGTATTTTCACTTACAGTCTTTTCATTATCTATAATAATTTCCTTTGTAGCTCTGTTTACAAGTCGTATCAAATTTCCATTATTATCAAAATAAGCTATTGTACCTGATTCCTCTGAACTGATGAATCTGTACCCTGTTGTTTTTTCATATCCACCTGCATATGTTATTACGTCTACCTTATTTCCATTTAAATCATATGTCTCTTGTGCTTTTACCTGACAGTTTAGTATTAAACTAATTACAAAAATAAATGTAATTCCTGTTAGTATTTGTTTTAACTTCTTCATGTAAATCCCTCCCTCACAATCGGTTGAAAATTCATATCGATGTGTTATAATGAACTTAAACAGAGAACTGAAAGCTGGGTGAAAACCTAGCCGCCGGTTGATTGTTAGTTACAAAAATAACGTCCCACATCATGCCGAGACAGGGGCGTTATTTTTTGCATTAATGACAGCTAATACAAGTGTAATAACAGTGCAAATCATAATTACAAAGTTGAATAAATCTCCATATGTAACCATTGGCATCAGCTCCCTTCATATGTATTCCGGCAGCCGATATATCGCCCCTTCAGTTCCCCATCTAAGTTCACTATTGTTTCAATCTGAATCTTATCTAATTTCTGTTATCCAATTATAATATATTTTGGTGTTAAATAATAGGTATAGATTATCAGTTTAAACAATTCATTCTATTCTGTTTTCAATGTGCATTTATGTTAATTATTTCTTTGGCTTATCGTTTGTTACTTTCACTTCTTTATTATTACTTAAAAGTGCATCTATAACTTCCTGTTTTGTTAATTTACTGTTTCTCATTGCTTACTCCTTTTATTTCAACGAAAACTGCGCCTTCTCTGCGCTATATCGTTTTTCATTTTTTATCCACCCAAGATTGTACTCTTGTTGCAGTTCAAGAGATGTTATACCCACTGCTTCACATATTTCTTTTCTCGAAGCTCCAGTGCGTTGCATGTCTTCAATCAGAACTCTTTCGTCATATGATAATTTTGCTCTGGACATTGCTATC
>ERZ773208.3028-NODE-3028-length-10665-cov-4.011687_pt1 | contig 10665 bp, 9 predicted proteins | sample MGYA00581006_ERZ773208 | MGnify/ENA primary metagenome ERZ773208 (study PRJEB29015, sample SAMEA2737793) | human gut metagenome | biome: human gut; feature: human-associated habitat; material: faeces | place: China | collected 2012 ...
CAGCGGTCGGTGTTCGTGATCTCAATGCAGTCCTCAAACTGATTGCAGGCGTCGTTCTTCGTGGGCATGATGTAGGGCATGAACTTGTAAAACGGTGCGAGGGACTGGATCAGGCGGCCGTCCTTGCGGTCGCCGAAACGGCGTTTGCTTTCCATGAAAGTACCTCCGAATATGCGAATATAGTTCAAACTTTTTAACTTTAGCAAAAACATTATAGGCTATTTCCGGCACAATAGCAAGTGGAAAAACATTTTAAGTGTTGAAATCTTGCATTTCCCAACATTTTGTTCATTTTTTCATCAGAAATTATGAATGTTCCCATCGCGAGAAATCATGCAAATCCGATAACGTTAAATTTTCGTCAATGACGTGAAAAAGCTAGCAGGATCAATAGTTTTTTAACACATAGGTGTTTGAATTTTGACAGACAATTTTGGGCAGTTTTACTTGATTAACAGCGGTGAATAAGGTAAAATACCTACATTATGTAGAAACAGTTCGTGAAAACGGGCGTTGCGCGGCATAATAACAGTTTGATTCGTAGGGAGGTGTACGGATGTCATTTGAGGCGATAACAACGATCAGTGACGCAGAAAACCGGGCCAGACAGATCAAAGCCGACGCGCAGGCAGCCGCTGCGGCGGCAGTGGAAGCGGCCCAGGCCGAGGGAAAGGCAGTGATAGAGGCTGCCGTCGGTAAGGCGCAGCAGGAGCTGCAGACGCTGCGGGCCAAATCGGATGAAAAGGCGAAGGCGGATGCGGAAACGCTGGCGGCGGAGACCAAGAACAAGGAAGCTGCCATGCGCATCAAGGCTAAGACCAATCTGGATCGGGCTGCATCACTCATCGTGGAAAGGATTGTGAACGGCTGATGGCCATTGTACACATGAAAAAGCTGCGGCTCATGGTCGTTCGCCGGCAGAAAGATGAGCTGCTCCGGGATCTGATGCTGCTCGGCTGCGTGCAGATCTCGGAACCGGACGCCTTGCTTGCGGACGCGGAATCTGCCGCAGTCCTGCGTCAGGAGAGCGGCAATGTGACGGAGGTGCGCAGTGAACTCACGCGCCTGACCGCCGCGCTCAAGCTGCTCGACAAGTATGCGCCGGTCAAGTCCAGGCTGCTCAGCTCCCGGCCGGAGGTCACGGAGGCGGATTTCCTGGATGACGGTGCGTACCGTCAGGAGCTCGATGCAGTCGCACAGCTCGAGGAGCTGGAGGTGGCCGTGCGCCGCTACAACGGCGAGGAGGCTAAGCTCCGCAGCAATATGGAGGCCCTGCGCCCGTGGCAGACACTCGACCTGCCGCTGGATCTGGGCGAAACCGTAAGGACCCGCATTTCTCTGGGTATGCTGCCCGCGGCAGTGGATCTTGCCGAGACTGCAAAAGCGCTGGCGGACGCTGCGCCCGAGTCGCAGCTGTATGAGATCTCTTCGGACAAGGAACAGCACTATGTGCTGCTCATTTGTTTGAAAGAGGAGCTGACGGAAGCCATCACGGCGCTGCGCGCGTCCGGCTTCACGCTGGCAAACCTGAACGGCGCGCCGGGCACGGCAAAGCAGAACATTGAGGACGCGCAGCAGCAGATCGCGGACGTCATCCGCAGGCGTGAGCAGGCGGAGACGGATATTGCCGCCTTTGCCCCGCACCGGGATGCGTTCAAGCTCTGCATCGACCGCGCGAGCGTGAAGCTCGGCCGCGCGGAGGCGGAAGAGCGCCTGGTCGGTACCGAGAGCGTCGTGTGCATGCGCGGCTGGCTCACGGCGCCGGAGGAGGCCAAGCTCACCGCGGTGCTCGCAAAGTATGACTGCGCCTGGGATCTGGCCGATCCCACGGAGGACGAGTACCCCGAGGTGCCGGTCAAGCTCCAAAACAACAAATTTACCGAACCGCTGAACATGGTCACGAACATGTACAGCCTGCCGGCCTACGGCACGGTCGATCCGAACCCGCTCATGGCGCCGTTTTTCATTTTGTTCTACGGCATCATGATGGCGGACATGGGCTACGGCCTTGTGATGATGATCGCGGCGCTCGTTGCGCTCGGCAAGATGAAGCCGAAACGCGGCAGCAAGTATTTCTGCGAGCTGCTGTTCGCCTGCGGCGTGTCGACGTTCCTGCTCGGCATCGTGACAGGCGGCTTCTTCGGCAACGCCGTGCCGACGATCGTGAAGATGTTCGGTCACGACGTCAAGCTCGGCATTCTGACAAGCCCGCTGCTCGACCCGCTGACCGATACGACGCAGATCCTCATCGGCGCCATGGTGCTCGGTTTCATCCAGCTCTCGACCGGCATGGTCGTGAACATGGTCATGGAGTGCCGTCAGGGCAAGGTCGGCGATGCGATCTTCAACGAGGGCACCTGGTTCGTGATCTTCGCGGGCCTGGCGCTGTTCGTGCTCAAGATCGGCAACATCGGCGGCGTGCCGGTCGTGCTGTGCATCGGCGTTCTGATGCTGATCTACGGTTCCGGCCGCGATGCCAAGGGCTTCGGCAAAGTCACCGCCGTGTTCGGCGCGGTCTACAACGGCCTGACCGGCTGGTTCGGCGACATTCTCTCGTATTCCCGACTCATGGCTCTGATGCTGGCCGGCAGCGTCATCGCGCAGGTGTTCAACACCCTCGCCGCGATGCCGTCGAGCGGCGGCGTGACGGTCGTGTCGATGTTGATCTTCATCATCATCTTCCTGTTGGGCCATCTGCTCAACTTCGGCCTGAACCTGCTCGGCTGCTTCGTGCATGACCTGCGTCTGCAGTGCCTGGAGTTCTTCGGCAAGTTCTATGTCGACGGCGGAAAACCGTTCCGCCCGCTCGAGATCAACACGCACTATGTCGACGTGGAAAATCATAATTTCTAAACATTCGTACTCAAGAGATATTTAAGGAGGAAATTGAAAATGGCATTTCTCGAATCCATCGGTGGTCTGGCTCTCGGCCTTCTCGGCGCTGCGCTCGCAGCGGCGCTCGCGTGCATTGGCTCTGCAAAGGGCACCGGCATCGCCGGTGAGGCCGGCGCAGGTCTCGTTTCGGAAGATCCCAGCAAGTTCGGCAAAGCGATGATCATGCAGGTCATCCCCGGCACCCAGGGCCTGTACGGCTTCGTTATCTGGTTCCTGGCTCAGAGCCAGATCTTCGCCGCCAACGCTGCCGCTCCGCTGACCGTCGCTCAGGGCCTGCAGTACTTCGCAGCCTGCCTGCCGATCGCGCTCGGCGGTCTGATCTCCGCCATCGCGCAGGGCAAGGTCGCTGCCGCGTCCCTGAACATCCTGGCCAAGAAGCCCGACGACTGGTCCAAGGGCATGATCTTCTGCATCACGGTTGAGTTCTACGCCATCCTCTGCCTGCTGGCATCCTTCCTGATGCTCAACGGCTTGAAGTAATCCCCATCCTCTTCCGACAGAAGGGAACAAAGATCTATGAATGGTATTGAAAAAATCACCGGCCGCATCGAGGCGGACGCGCAGGAGCAGGCGAAGGCCATCGCGGCCGAAGCCGAGGCCAGGTGCGCCGAGATCCGTGCCGATTATGACAAACAGGCGCAGGACCAGTACTGGGCCCGCGTCCGCGACGGTGTGAAAGCGTGCGAGGACCGCGTGCAGCGCATGGGCCGTCTGGCGGAAATGGAAGCCAGAAAGAGCGTCCTTGCCCTCAAGCAGGAGATGGTCGACGCGGCGTTTGCCGCCGCGCTCGATAAGATCTGCACCATGCCGCAGGCGGACTACGTGGCGTATCTGGCCAAACTCGCCGCGCAGGCTGCGACGACCGGCACCGAGACCCTGGTGTTCAACGCCAAGGATCAGGCCGCGTGCGGTCAGGCGGTCGTGGACGCTGCCAATGCGCTGCTCGCGCAGCAGGGCAAGCCCGGCCGGCTCACCATGAGCCAGGCCACGCGCGACCTGCGTGCCGGGTTTGTGCTCCAGCAGGGAGATATCGAGGTCAACTGTGCCGTGGAGACGATCGCAGAGCTCTGCCGCAGTGATCTGGCTGCTCAGGTTGCCGAGGTCTTGTTCGGCGCGTGACCTGCCCCGCCCCGTGCGGGGGGAATGAATTATCCTATATGGGGCGCAGAGTGCTGCGCCGCATGAGGGAGGAACCGAATTGTCTAAAGTAAAAGATACGAATTACCTTGCGATTACGGCAATGCTGGCAGCCCGCGAGACCAAAATGCTTTCCGCTGAGCGCATGGAGCGCATGATCGACGCGCCCACGAACGACGAGGCGGCCAAGATCTTGGAGGAATGCGGCTACGGCGACCTGAGCGGCTTGTCCGCGAAGGAAGCCGGCGCTGCGCTCGAGGCGCACATCGCGGCGCTGTTCGATGAGGTCGAGGGCATGGTCCCGGAGGCGCAGCTCGTGCAGCTGTTCCGCCTCAAGTATGACTACCACAATGCCAAGGCGCTCATCAAGGCGCGGGCGATGGGCGTGGAGTGCGATGCGATCCTGTCGCAGCGCGGCACCGTGGCGCCGCAGAAACTGCTCACGGCGTTTCTCGAGGAGGACTACCGCGACATCCCGCCCGTTCTGGCGCAGGCCATGGTCAGCGCCGCTGCAATCCTGGCGCGCACGACCAATCCGCAGGCAGCGGACTTCGAGCTCGACCGCGCGTATTTCGCGCAGATGCTCGCACTTTCCGACGGCCTGAGCGACGGCGGCTTTGCCAGAGGCTATGTGCAGCTGCAGATCGACAGCGCGAACCTGCGCGCTGCCGTGCGCACGCGCCGCATGGCCAAGGACGCGGACTTTCTCAAGACCGCGCTCATCCCGGGCGGCACGATCGGCACGGACCGCGTGCTCGCGGCGTTCGACTCGGCCGAGGCGCTCACCGCGCTCTACGGCAACACGTGGCTGGGCAATGCGGCGGCTGCCGGCGCGGCGGCCATGAGCGGCGGCGCGCTGACGGCGTTTGAGCTGCTGTGCGACAACGCGCTCATGGACTACATCCGCGCGGCCAAGCTGCGCAGCTTCGGCGCGGCGCATGTGTCCGCTTATCTCGCCGCCATGGAAAACGAGACCACGGCCGCCAGAATGATCCTGACGGGCAGACTCGCCGGGCTTCAGCCTGCGGTCATCCGGGAAAGGCTGCGTGAGACTTATGCTTAAAATTGCAGTTGTCGGCGGTGCGGAGACCGTCATGGGCTTCAAGGCGCTCGGCCTCGAGGCCTGCCCGGTCGCCAATACCGAGGAGGCGCGCGAGACGCTGCGCCGCCTGACGAAAGACTCTGAGGACTACGCCATCATCTATGTCGAAGAGAATCTGGCGCAGGAGCTTCAGCATGAGATCAACAAATTCAAAGATGTTCCCAAGCCGGCCATCATTCTGATCCCCGGCAGGGAAGGCCCCCTCGGCCTCGGCCAGACCGCGCTCAAGGCGGCCGTCGAGCGAGCGGTTGGCTCCGATATCCTTTAAGGAAAGGAAGAATGAAATTGAGCGGAACCATTACAAAAGTTTCCGGTCCGCTGGTCGTGGCCAATGGCCTTGCCGATGCCAACGTCTCCGACGTTGTGCGTGTCGGCGAGCAGCGCCTGATCGGCGAGATCCTGAATATGACCGGCGACAGCGCGTCCATCCAGGTCTATGAGGAGACCTCGGGCCTTGGCCCCGGCGCGAAGGTCGAGACCACCGGTATGCCGCTGTCCGTGGAGCTTGGCCCCGGCATGCTGGAGAATATCTATGACGGTATCCAGCGCCCGCTGCCCGAGATCCGCGACCTGACCGGCTCCAACATCACCCGCGGCATCGAGGTGCCCGCGCTCAACCGCGAGCGCGTCTGGCACTTTGACCCCGTTGTGCAGCCCGGCACCGCCGTCACCGGCGGCGACGTGATCGGCACCGTCCAGGAGACGACGGCCATCCTGCACAAGATCATGGTGCCCCCGCAGATGAAGGGCACGATCAAGAGCATCACCGGCGGCGACTTCACGGTCGACCAGACCGTCGCCGTGCTCACCGACGCCAACGGCGTCGACCACGAGCTGAACATGATTCAGCGCTGGCCGGTGCGTATCGCGCGCCCCTACGCGCAGAAGTTTGCCCCGAACAAGCCCATGAACAGCGGCCAGCGTATCATCGACACGCTCTTCCCGATCGCCAAGGGCGGCACGGCCGCCGTGCCCGGCCCGTTCGGCAGCGGCAAGACCGTCGTGCAGCACCAGCTCGCCAAGTGGTCGGACGTGGACGTCGTCGTCTACATCGGCTGCGGCGAACGCGGCAACGAGATGACCGACGTTCTCATGGAGTTCCCGGAGCTGACCGACCCGCGCAACGGCGAGCCGCTGATGAAGCGCACCGTGCTCATTGCCAACACCTCCGATATGCCCGTGGCAGCGCGTGAGGCGTCCATCTATACCGGTATCACCATCGCCGAGTACTTCCGCGACATGGGCTATGACGTCGCCGTTCTGGCTGACTCCACCTCCCGCTGGGCCGAGGCCCTGCGTGAGATGTCCGGCCGTCTGGAAGAGATGCCCGGCGAAGAGGGCTACCCCGCTTATCTCGGCAGCAGACTTGCCCAGTTCTATGAGCGTGCGGGACGTGTTATTTCCCTCGGCTCGGACGGACGCGAGGGCGCGCTCTCGGTCATAGGCGCTGTTTCGCCTCCCGGCGGCGATATTTCGGAGCCCGTCTCCCAGGCGACACTCAGAATAGTAAAGGTCTTCTGGGGACTCGACTCGGCGCTCGCATATAAGCGCCACTTCCCGGCGATAAACTGGCTGACGAGCTATTCGCTCTATGCCGACTCGCTCGGAAGCTGGTTCAACGAGAATGTCTCGGATGAGTGGACCACGCTTCGCGCAAGGCTCATGGCTCTGCTTTCCGATGAAGCTTCGCTCGATGAAATAGTCAAGCTCGTCGGTATGGACGCCCTCTCTCCGACCGACAGACTCAAGATGGAGACTGCCCGCTCGATACGCGAGGACTTCCTGCATCAGCTCGCTTTCCACGAGGTGGACACATATTCGTCCCTGCGCAAGCAGTATCTGATGATGAAGCTCGTCCTGCGCTTCTATGACGGTTCTCTCGATGCGCTCAAAAAGGGCGCGGATATTGAAAAACTCGTCTCGATACCCTCGAGAGAGAGCATCGGACGCTTCAAATATGTCCCTGAAAAGGACATTGAGGACACATATAAAACAGTCTGCGCGGCGATAGATTCCGAGATAAAAGCCGTTGTTGACGCAAGGGAGGAATACTGATGCCTAAAGAATACAGAACTATTCAGGAGGTTTCGGGACCTCTTATGCTCGTGCGCGAGGTCGAGGAAGTCAAGTATAACGAACTCGGCGAGATAGAGCTGGCAAACGGCGAGACCCGCCGCTGCCGCGTGCTCGAAATAGACGGCACGAACGCGCTCGTTCAGCTGTTTGAAAATTCCGCCGGAATCAACCTCGCCAACAGCAAGGTGCGCTTCTCTGGCAGGCAGATGGAGCTCGGCGTTTCGCCCGATATGCTCGGCCGCGTCTTTGACGGACTCGGCAGACCCATAGACGGCGGCCCCGAGATAATCCCCGAGAAGAGAATGGATGTCAACGGCCTGCCGATGAATCCGGCAGCCAGAAGCTATCCCCAGGAGTTCATCCAGACCGGTATCTCCGCTATAGACGGACTGAATACCCTCGTCAGAGGTCAGAAGCTGCCGATATTCTCGGCCTCCGGTCTGCCCCACGCAAACCTCGCGGCGCAGATAGCGCGTCAGGCTAAAGTCCTCGGCGATAACGAGCAATTCGCCGTTGTCTTTGCGGCTATGGGTATAACCTTCGAGGAGTCGAACTACTTTGTCGAGAGCTTCAGAAGCACCGGCGCGCTCGACAGAACCGTTATGTTCTCGAACCTCGCAAACGACCCCGCCATCGAGCGTATCGCAACGCCCAAGATGGCTTTGACCGCCGCGGAATATCTCGCGTTTGACCGCGGGATGCACGTCCTTGTTATATTGACCGATATCACGAACTACGCGGACGCTCTGCGTGAAGTCTCGGCGGCGCGAAAGGAAGTTCCCGGCCGCCGCGGATATCCCGGCTATATGTACACCGACCTCGCGTCTATATATGAGCGCGCAGGCAGGCAGAAGGGCAAGCCCGGCAGCATAACGATGATTCCGATCCTCACCATGCCCGAGGATGATAAGACCCATCCCATTCCCGACCTTACGGGCTACATCACCGAGGGTCAGATAATCCTCAGCCGTGAGCTTTACAGAAAGAGCATCAATCCGCCTATCGACGTTCTGCCGTCCCTGTCCCGACTTAAAGATAAGGGTATCGGCGAGGGCAAGACGAGAGCCGACCACTCGAACACGATGAACCAGCTGTTCTCCGCGTATGCGCGCGGTAAGGACGCAAAGGAACTCATGGTTGTTCTGGGCGAGGACGCGCTGACGGATATGGATAAGCTCTACGCAAAGTTTGCGGACGAATTCGAGAAGGAATATGTCTCGCAGGGCTTTGACACCGACCGCAGCATCGAAGAGACGCTCAACATCGGCTGGAAGCTCCTCTCGATACTTCCGCGCAGCGAGCTCAAGCGTGTCAGTGACGAGTTCCTCGACAAATATTACGGCAAGTTCTGAATCCATATGGGAAGAAGTGATAGACTATGGCGGTAATGAACGTGAACCCCACGCGAATGGAGCTTACAAACCTCAAGCGCAAGCTTTCCACGGCGCGCAGGGGACATAAGCTGCTCAAAGACAAGCGCGATGAGCTCATGCGCCGCTTCCTCGATCTCGTAAAAGAGAATAAGGCTCTTCGCATCCGTGTGGAAGAGGGGATAAAGCAGGCGAACGTCAACATGGAGATAGCGAGAAGCGCCATGAACGACAAGAGCCTGAGCGTCGCGATGATGCTCCCCACGCAGGAGATGAGCCTCGAAAGCTCGGAGAAAAATGTGATGAGCGTTATGATTCCGGTTTTCGATGTTCAGTATAAAACTGCTGACAAGAACGATATTTATTCATACGGAACGGCGTTCACCTCGGCGGAGCTTGACAATGCAGTCAGCGCACTTTCGGAGATAATGCCCGATATGCTGAGACTTGCGGAGATCGAGAAGTCGTGCCAGTTGCTCGCGGGCGAGATAGAAAAAACGCGCCGCAGAGTCAACGCCCTTGAGCATGTTATGATCCCTCAGTATGAGGAGACGATAAAGTATATCTCGATGAAGCTCGACGAAAACGAGCGCAGCACAACAACGCGCCTGATGAAGGTCAAGGATATGATGCTCGAACAGGCGCACCACTACGACGACCCGTTCGGAATGGAAGCGTGAAAAGCACAAATTTGTTGACAAACATCGGATAATACAATATAATAATAACCGCCGGAAAAGCCTCCGGCGGTCATTATTAATATGCGGGCGTGGCGAAATCGGCAGACGCAAGGGACTTAAAATCCCTCGGTGGTGACACCGTACCGGTTCAAGTCCGGTCGCCCGCACCATGAAAAAAGCATTTGCGGTTGCAAATGCTTTTTTCAGTGAAATTCGTTCCTTTGGAACGAGTGAAATATCTTCGATGTGAAATATTTGCTCCGCAAATGTGAAATACGCCTGCGGCGTGTGAAATCGCTGCGGCGGTGAGGTTTTGTTTCACATTCACTTGATGCGAAGCGTCAAATTTCACAATTTGCAGAGCAAATTATTTCACTGTGAGCGAAGCGAACAGCAACATTTCGGAGCACAAGCGACATCATCGGGCGCACAGCGTCGGCGTCATTGAACAATGTTCGGATTTAGGATATACTGTCTATATAAACAGGTGATACGAATATAAAAGAAAAATAAACTTGCAGAATTATCTGTGACCTTCTCCGTTCAGATTATTAAACTTGTAAAAGGCCTGAAATAAAAGCACGAAACCGTGATTCCCAATCGGTTCGGCCGTTCAGGTATCTATTTCGGCGCGAACACCCGGAAGTCGGAGCCGATAGGGGAGTAATGCGTCCTAAAAGGCAGCGTCAATGCTTTAAATTGAAATTCTGACATGCTTTATCCCGATGCGGTTATGCACTGCATCGGGATTTTTCGCGCAATAATTTGTATTTTCCGCCGCCAAATAAAAATCGAGCGGCCGCCGAAGCGACCGCTCTTTTCAGTGTTCCGAAAGATTAGCTTTCTTCTCTCTTCTTTTTCTTGCTGACAACAGTGCCTATCGCAGCACCGCCGCCGATTACCAGAGCTGCAGCCCAGAGGAGTACGTTAGTCGTATCACCTGTGTCGGGTACGTCGGTTGCGCCGGGCTTGTCAGACGTGCCGGGCTTGTCGGGTGTACCGGGCTTGTCGGGTGTACCGGGCTTATCGGGTGTATCGGGCTTGTCGGGTTTCGGGATGTCGGGCGGGGTGGGCTTGTCGCCCTCGGTGCCGTCGGACTCGAATATAGCCTCAAGTATAACGTTCTCTGCGGGCATTTCGAAGGTGGCAATGCTCTTGTTCTCTAACTCAACGCCGCCCTTGACGACCTTCCACTCCTTGAACTTGTAGCCGGGCTTCGCAATGGCAACGACCGTTACCTTTGTGCCTGCCTCGGAGTAAGGCGGATATGCAACGCCCACGCCGTTTCCGTCAGTCTTGACCAATACGAAATGTATGTCGCGCTTAACGTTCATGTCGTCATCGTTCGGAGCGTCCTTGATCTCCGCAAAGATAGCCTTAACGGTGACATCCTCGTCGGGCATAA
>ERZ773208.3030-NODE-3030-length-10659-cov-2.788287_pt1 | contig 10659 bp, 5 predicted proteins | sample MGYA00581006_ERZ773208 | MGnify/ENA primary metagenome ERZ773208 (study PRJEB29015, sample SAMEA2737793) | human gut metagenome | biome: human gut; feature: human-associated habitat; material: faeces | place: China | collected 2012 ...
CCGGTAATAGATGTGGCGGCTATGACCGATGAAATATGAGAAGATTTCAAGCAATCAAAGACTTCTAATTATACTCATTATAATATAACTTATCACATGAAAAGCAAATTAATAACATTATTCTTACTATTAGTTACTATTGGTTCGATAACCTCCGCTCAGGGAATTAAAGAAGAAATCTCTTTAAAATATGGAGCAACGAATGAGGGGAAGCGACAGGATCCTGCAATGCAAAAATTCCGGGATAATCGTTTGGGAGCCTTTATTCATTGGGGATTGTATGCCATTCCTGGGGGTGAATGGAACGGAAAAATGTACGGTGGGGCTGCTGAATGGTTGAAGAGTTGGGCAAAAGTACCTGCTGATGAATGGCTGAAACTGATGGATCAATGGAATCCTACCAAATTTGATGCAAAGAAGTGGGCAAGAATGGCTAAAGAGATGGGAGCTAAGTATGTAAAGATAACAACGAAGCATCATGAAGGTTTCTGTTTGTGGCCGAGTAAATATACTCAATATACGGTAGCGAATACTCCTTATAAAAAAGACTTGTTGGGTGAAATGGTAAAAGCCTACAACGATGAAGGTATTGATGTACATTTCTATTTTTCAGTGATGGATTGGAGCCATCCGGATTATCGTTACAGTATAAAATCTGAAGAAGATAGTATTGCGTTCAGCCGTTTTCTGGAGTTTACAGACAATCAATTGAAAGAACTGGCCACACGTTATCCTACAGTGAAAGATTTCTGGTTTGATGGTACATGGGATGCAAGTATTAAGAAGAATGGTTGGTGGACAGCTCATGTGGAACAAATGCTGAAGGAGATGCTTCCGGGGGTTACTATTAATAGCCGTCTGCGTGCCGATGATAAAGGAAAACGTCATTTCGATAGTAATGGTCGTTTGATGGGAGATTATGAATCAGGTTACGAACGTCGTTTACCCGATCCAGTAAAAGACCTTAAGGTTACACAATGGGATTGGGAGGCTTGTATGACTGTACCCGAAAACCAATGGGGATATCATAAAGACTGGTCATTGAGTTATGTCAAAACTCCGATTGAAGTACTTGATCGTATTGTACATGCTGTTTCTATGGGAGGAAATATGGTTGTAAACTTTGGTCCTCAAGCAGATGGAGATTTTCGTCCGGAAGAAAAAGCTTTGGCGACTGCTATCGGCAAATGGATGAGTCGTTATGGAAAGGCCGTTTATGCCTGTGATTATGCCGGATTCGACAAGCAGGATTGGGGATATTACACACGCGGTAAAAATGGTGAAGTGTATATGGTGGTATTCAATCAACCATATAGTGAACGTTTGATAGTAAAAACCCCGAAAGGAATTTCAGTTGAAAAAGCTTCTTTATTAGGTACTAACGAAGATATCAAAGTTGTTGAAACAGCTCGTAACGAATATAATGTATCTGTTCCCAAGAAGAATCCGGGTGAACCTTATGTTATTCAGCTTAAGGTGCGTGCAGCTAAAGGAACAAAAGGTATTTATCGGGATGCTTTAACATAAATCAAAAGAGGATTGTAATATGAAGTTCAAATTTACATTCATTTTGTTAGTATTGATCGGGCAGTTTTTCTCTCTCACTGCCCGGGAAGTGACCTCTTTTAATGAAGGTTGGTTATTCAAACGCGGTCCTTTTTCGGAAGACCCAGTAAAAGTTGTTGCTCAATGGGAGGGGAAATGGGAAACTGTAAATCTGCCTCACACATGGAATGCTAAAGATATGCAGGTAAAGGCTGCTTCTTTTTATGAAGGAGTTGGCTATTACAAGAAAAAACAATTCTTTAATGAAGAATTGAAAGGGAAGCGTGTGTTTCTTCGATTTGAAGGTGTGGGCGCAAACACCGAGGTATATGTTAACAGTAAGCTTGTAGGAACCCATAAAGGAGGTTATAGTGCTTTTGCTTTTGAGATAGGAACAGCTTTGAAATTTGGAGCTGAGAATGAGATCATGGTAAAAGCTGATAATACCGCACGACCGGATGTTATTCCGGTGAATCATAGCCTTTTCGGAGTGTATGGAGGTATTTATCGCCCGGTATGGCTAATTGTTACTGAGCAAAATAATATAACAGTTACCGATTGTGCTTCTCCAGGTGTTTATATTACTCAGAAAAATGTTTCGAAACGTTCTGCAGATATTACTGTAAAAGTAAAATTAGACAATGGCAGCCTTACTCCTGCGAATTTAGTACTTGAAAATACTCTCTATACCCAAGAAGGAAAGAGAGTTGCTTCACATCGCCTTCCTTTGGAATTAACTCCTCAAGGAACGCAAACTTATTTTTCAACTTTTAAATTGAACAAACCTCATCTTTGGCAGGGACGTAAAGATCCTTATTTGTATAAAGTAGTTTCACGTTTGGTAGCAGAAGGAAGGGTCATTGATGAAGTTATCCAGCCTTTGGGTGTTCGTAAGTTTGAGGTTGTTGCCGGTAAAGGATTTTATTTGAATGATGAGAAATATCCGATGTATGGTGTAACCCGTCATCAGGATTGGTGGGGATTAGGAAGTGCTTTGACTAATAAAGAACATGATTTTGATTTAGCACAGATAATGGACGTAGGGGCCACAACTGTCCGTTTTGCCCATTATCAACAATCAGATTATCTCTATTCTCGTTGTGATTCTTTGGGATTGGTCATTTGGGCTGAAATCCCTTTTGTGAATCGTGTGACAGGCTACGAAGCGGAAAACGCGCAGTCTCAGCTTCGTGAGTTGATTCGTCAGAGTTTTAATCACCCTTCTATCTATGTTTGGGGGTTGCATAATGAGGTATATCAACCTCACGAATATACAGCCGGGCTGACGCAAGCACTTCATAATCTTGCCAAGACAGAGGACCCGGATCGTTATACTGTAGCTGTCAATGGTTTCGGACATGCTGAACATGCAGTGAATCAGAATACAGATATTCAGGGGATGAACCGCTATTTCGGATGGTATGAGAAGAAGCTACAAGATATTGAACCATGGGTGAAAGGATTGGAAGAAAAGTACCCGTGGCAAAAGCTGATGTTGACAGAATATGGTGCGGATGCCAATTTGGAACATCAGACTGAATATCTCGGTGATGCATTGAATTGGGGAAAACCTTTTTATCCGGAAACATTCCAGACTAAAACGCATGAATATCAATGGAGTGTTATTTCGAAACATCCTTATATCATTGCTTCTTATCTATGGAATATGTTTGATTTTGCTGTGCCGATGTGGAGTCGGGGTGGTGTACCTGCTCGTAACTTGAAAGGCTTGATGACTTTTGACCGGAAAATCAAGAAGGATTCTTATTATTGGTATAAAGCTAACTGGAGCAAGGAGCCTGTATTGTATTTGACGCAGCGCCGAAATGCGGATCGTGAGCGGAAACAGACCTCTGTGACAGTTTATTCTAATATTGGTACTCCTATAGTATATCTTAATGGTAAAGAATTGACTGGTATTCGCAAGGGATATACTGATGTACATTATGTTTTTGATAATGTAACACTGGAACAAGGTAAAAATGTAATAAGAACCGTTGCAACACATAACGGAAAAGAATACACGGACGAAATTGAATGGAATTATACAGGAGAAAAGAAACGCAATGCTGACTCGCGTGAGAATAAGAACGAACATGCTGGTTGGTAATTGTTTGTTTAGAATATATAAAACAATATTGTTGAATCTTTAAATATGAAAGCCTATGTGAAACTATGATCTTACATCAATTCGAAAAACACTTAGAATGTTATGGAATAAAAAACATCTAAATTACTTATGGAATACAAGAAATTTTATTTATTAATTATCGTATGCCTCTTTTCTATAGGAATATTCGCTCAGAGCGGTACAGAGAAGATTAGCATTTCGTTTAGTAAAATACCTTTAAAAGAAGCTATGGCAAGAGTAGAGAAGGCTTCGGGGTATTTGTTCTCTTATGATGCGACTGAAATAAATGCAGAACAATTGGTAAGTCTGAACTGCAAGAATGAAGAAGTGCGTCTGGCGCTTCGTAAAATGTTTGAACCGACTAATATTACGTTCAAATTTCAGAATAAACAAATAGTATTGTCGCTTTCTTCTAAAGAAACGTTGAGTTCTAAGAAAGGAGCGATCAAAACTGTCACTGGTACCGTTTCCGATGGAGCAGGGGAGCCTATTATTGGTGCCACAGTAATAGTGAAAGGCACTATTAACGGTGTATTAACGGATATGGATGGTAAATACACTATTAAAGCAAGAGAAGGTGAAGTTTTGGAATTCCGCTATATTGGTTATAATAGTGTTGAACAGAAAGTGAAGGATAAAAGTGTTATCAACATTGCTATGGCGGAATCGAATGTAAATTGTTGTTATTGGTTACGGTTCACAAAAGAAAGAAAGTGTAGTATCTTCTGTGAATACAATGAAACCTGCAGAGATTGCTATACCAACGCGTAGTTTATCAAATACGATTGCTGGTCAGGTTGCTGGTGTGATTGCTATTCAACGTTCTGGAGAACCGGGAAATGATGATGCCGATTTTTGGATTCGTGGTCAAAGTTCATACGCAGGTGGTACGAGTCCGTTGGTGGATGGTGTTCCTCGTAGCATGAATGATCTTGACACAGATGAAATTGAGACATTTACTGTCTTGAAAGATGCTGCTGCTACTGCTGTATATGGTTCTGAAGGTGCTAATGGTGTAGTTTTGATTACAACAAAACGTGGGCGTGCACAAAAAACTATTATCAGCTTCAACGCACAATATAGTATTGCTACTCCTACCCGTATGCCGGAGTTGATGAACTCTTGGGATTATTTATCAATGTGGAATGAAGCGTCTTGGAATGATGCGGGTAATCCTAATTGGGATAATTATGTGCAAAATAGCGCTCCATACAGTGCAGAAGCGTTGGCAAGGTATCGGGATGGAGTTGATCCGGATTTATACCCGAATTCTATTTGGACCGACTTATTATCTAATAACACGCAGAATCAACGTTATACAGTAAATCTGCGAGGAGGTTCGGAAAAAACTAAGTTCTTTGTATCAGGAGCTTATTATAAGGAAAATGGTATGTTTAAATCGAATCCATTGGATGACTACAATGCCAATATCGGATTGGAACGTTATAATTTGCGCTCCAATGTAGATATGGATATTACTCCGACGACCAAACTTTCCGTTGATATGAGTGGACAATACAGAACTCAAAATAACCCCGGAAATTCTTCTGACCAGATTTTTAAACATATCATACTTTTCCCGACTCATTTGGTACCTTTTACATGGTCGGACGGGACTGCTGCAGTTTGTGATACAGATGCAGACGGACGTTATAATCCTTATAATTTACTTAATTATTCCGGTTATTCTAAGAAATGGTCTGTAGCAATGCAAACTAAGGCAACTTTGAGACAAAAACTCGACTTCATAACGAAAGGACTGTCTGTTCAAGGTAGTATAAGTTTTGATGCAGATTTCAGTTCTACTTTAAAACGTTCGACGAGTCCGGATAAATATACCGTCACAGGTAGAGATGAAAACGGTTTGCTTATCAAAAAACTATTTGACGAAGGTAGCCCGCTTGGAGAAGCTTCTGTCAGTACAAGTAGTGGTACTAAAAAAATATATATTGAAGCACAATTGAATTACGAACGTACTTTTGCTAAAAAGCATGCTGTTACAGGAACTTTTGTATATAATCAAAAAGAAACTCAATATCAAGGTTCCAGAAAATCTAACGGAGCAGAAGACGTTGGTGGTTTGAAACTGTTGCCTTATCGTAAACAGAATATTGTAATGCGGGGTACTTATGCTTATGATAATCGTTATGTATTAGAAGCTAGTTTTGGTGCAACAGGTAGCGAAAATTTCGCTCCAGGTAACCGTTGGGGTGTTTTTCCTGCAGTAGGAGCTGCTTGGAATGTACATGCCGAGAGATTTATGCAAAAGGAGAATATCTTGAATATTCTTAGTAAATTACGTTTGAGGGCTTCTTATGGTCTTACAGGAAATGACAATACAGGAGGTAACCGTTTTGTATATAGAGAGTTATTGACTGATAGCGGTAGTCAAAATGTAGGCTTGAATCCCGGAACTAATGGTGGCCCTACTAATGATATGGGAAGAATTTATGAAAACACATTTGCTGCTCCATATATTAGTTGGGAAATAGAGAAGAAAAGCAATTTCGGTATTGATATGGGATTATTCCGTGGTCGTGTTGATATTACTGCTGATTATTTTCATAATCGACGGGAAGACATTTTGATTCAGCGTGTAACTATTCCTACGGCTACTGGTTTCCGTCAAAATCCATGGCAGAATTTTGGTGTAACGACTAATGAAGGTTTTGATGCTAGTATTACAGTTAAACATAATATCGGAAAAGACTGGGTGCTTTCAGCTAGAGGTAATGTAACATATGCTGTTAACAAGATTATAGAAAAGGATGAGATTCCACAGGCTTATCCATGGCTTGCTCAAACTGGTACTTCTATCGGGACAAATAAAATATATGTAGCGGAAGGATTATTTACCAATCAGGATTTTATTATTACTGAAAAATCAGATGGTAGTTATAATTACAAATTAAAAGATGGAATTGCTACTTATGCTGCTGATGTGAAGCCTGGTGATATTAAATATAAAGACTTGAATGGTGATGGTGTTATTGACGATAATGACCAGACTTATTATAGTGGCATTTATCCAAATAATCCGCAACTTGTTTATGGTTTCGGACTTAATGTACAATATAAAGGTATTTATGCCGGTGTATTTTTCCAGGGAGTAGGTAGAACATCCGTTAACTTGAAAGCAAACACTAGTTATTTTGTCCCATTTGCTAATGGAAAAGATCAATCTTCTGCACGTGTACAAGCTGCCGATCATTGGAGTGCAAGTGATCCTAATAATATGAATGTTTTATACCCTCGTTTACATACCAATGAATATAGCAATAATACGCTGAATAGTACATGGTGGTACAGAAATGGAAGTTTTCTCCGTCTGAAGAATGTGGAACTTGGTTATCAGTTTGATAAAAAATTGGTGCAGAGATGGAAGATGCAGAATCTTCGCATTTATGTGCAGGGAAGTAATCTTGCTGTGTGGGATCATGTTAAAATGTGGGATCCGGAAATTGGAAACAGTGGTGCAAGATATCCGATTAACGCGACTTGGACTTTTGGTCTTGATGTGACTTTTTAACCAATAATCAATTATAAGAATAATCAATTATGAATATTATAAAAACAGTATGTACAGCAACCGTCGTATTAATGGCAGGTATGTTGACCTCTTGCTCAGATTATTTGGATGTTTCTAAAGAACTTGCTCAAAATTTGGACAAGGAAGAAGTGTTTTCCAAAGCTAAATATATCAAACAATGGTATGGAGAAATCTATCAAACCTGTCCGAACTATTCGGAAGCAGGTTTGGATGTGCAAAATTCAAATGGAACCGTTAATGCGCAAGCTATCTATTCAGGAGAAATCGTTTGTGCTCATCCTAAGGTGTTGAAATTCGGACAGAATACTTTTACTCCTAGTAGTACCACTCACAACCGTTGGTGGAATTGTTATAAACAAATTCGTCAGGCAATGATCTTTTTGGATATGGCACCTGAAAGCATAGGTGATCCGATCAATGCTGACGGTTATATTTCAGTAGAAGAGATGCGCCGTTATAAGGCGGATGTTACTTATCTGCTTGCTTATAACTATTTCTTGTTATTTGAATTCTATGGTCCTACACCTATTATTCCCGAGACAGCTGATCCATCAGATGAGAGCCTTGATTATGCACGTGCATCTGTTGATGAAATGGTAGGACACATTGATCAGTTATTAGAATCTGTTATAAACGGTGAATATAGGGATGATCTGCCTGAAACGATAAAAACAGGGACAGGGGATGATACCAGCCATGACAACAGTATGTACAATCTTCGTGAAATCCTGCGTCCTACAAAAGCGGCTGCTTTAGCATTACGTGCACGTTTGTGGGTATATGCAGCTTCTCCTCTGTTTAATGGAGGCTATAAAGAAGCGTTGAGTTTGACAAATCATGATGGAAAGCGTCTTTTCCCCGATCGTGATGATAACAAATGGCAAATTGCCAAGACACATCTTGAAGCTTTGTTGAGATTTGCCGAAGCACATGGTATGGATCTTTATTATTCCAAAGAGAGAGATCCTCATACATCAATATATGAATTGTTCCAATATTATAACGATGAGATTCTTTGGGCTAACGGAAATAACGATTATAATGATGGCGTCACTGCTAAAATGGAAGCTCGTACAATCCCTGGAGATATTCCTAGTGCTATGGGTAATGTAGGTTTTTATCAGAATATTGTCGATTTGTTCTTTACGAATAGTGGATTGGATATTAGTGAAGATCCTGATTATAATGAAAACGGATTTACGAACTGGGTAAATGTTTGTAATAATAAGCAACATGTAGACAAGCACATCTTCAATATGTATGTTAATCGCGAGCCCCGTTTTTATGCTGATGTTACATACGAAGGAAAGAGCTGGCATATACAAAGAAGCAGTTACCCAGATTGGGGAGCTCATTTTAGTAAAGGTGGTGCAGGCTATAGAGATAACACTATGCATGCACGCGCAGGCTATTTACTTTATAAGTTTAATAACCGTACGTTGCTGAAAGAAGGATCGTATCCAACGGATTGGGGACGTCCTTGGATCTATTTCCGTTTAGCAGACTTCTACTTGTACTATGCAGAAGTATGTAATGAGATAAATCCGAACGATGAAAATGTAATTAAGTATCTGGATTTGGTACGTGAACGTGCTGGTATTCCCGGATATAAGGAACTGGCTACGAAACCTGCACCTTATGGAAAGAACATAATAGGAAATCAGGATTTGCAGCGTGAAGCTATCTATCGTGAACGTATTATTGAAATGTTGGGAGAAGGGAACTATTATTTTGATATGCATAGATGGATGCGTGCAGGATGGTCACAGGATGAGGCTACTGGTGAATGGATTAAAGATAATGAGAATAAACTGTTGATACGTTATGGTATGGACATCAGTAAAGAAGCAGTAAAAAAGTACAATAGTGCTAAAAACACTGCAATTGAATTTTATGATAAAATTGGTGAAGATTCATACTACAACCGTATTGTGGTAGATAGATATCCATGGTCAAAAGCTATGTTGCTTTATCCTGTACCTTACAATGAAATGCAGAAGAGTAAATTGACGGTTCAAAATCCGTTATGGAATTAATCGTATGACAGTTTGATAAACAAAGGCAGAGACCGGGCTCTTTTGTTCCGACTTTGCCTTTGCTTTACATGTTATTCATACTGGACTACCTTAAATATAAACTCTTGCATAAAATAAGTTAACGTAAAATATCGAAATGAGGTCATGAAAAATACAAAAATACCTATCATAAAAGGCCATTGGTGTAAGTTGAGGGTAATCTTATTATCTTTGCTTTATCCTTGTTTAGGCTATTCATGTAGTGACAGTGCAAGTTCGGCTATTCCTGATGATTGGATTACAATTTCTACAGAGTCCGTGAGCTTTCCTTATGAGGGAGGGACAGAAAAACGTGAGTTCGTATTGGGGCAAGGATTGGACATAAACCAGATAGCATCAACTTTAAGTAATAAGGGAGAAGATTGGTTGACCGCCCTTGTTGAAAATGGTAAAATGACGATTGTATGCGAACATTCTTTTGCAGAGAGAGTCAGAAGTTCTGTATTGACATTGATGTATGATGACAATCATAAATGTAATATCACAATTTCTCAAGAAGCAGCTCCCAGTTCTGCTGACAAATTAATAAAAGTAATTGGCGGCGAGGCCACTTCTGAGGAAACGCAAGGTAAAGATACAGACCAGAATCCGTTGACCTTAAAGATGTCCTATGATGGAAATAAGAAAACATATTTTAATTCCGCGTTTGGGCAGGTCTCATATCCATTTTCTATCAGGTATGAACTGGAGAAGGGGCATACACTGAATAGTATCGTTTATACTCCACGTACTGACTCTGGAAACAAATGGGGTTCATTCGATCAATTTACAGTGGAAGTTTCGACAGCCGATAAACCGGATGATTTTGTGAAAATAGGTGATTATGCAAGAGGTAATGGGGTGCATACGCCATTTACTATAAAATTGTCTAAGCCTGTGGAGGATGCCAAATTTGTTCGTTTTATCATAAATAAAGCCTATGAGGATAGAGTAAGCTGTGCTGAGATGGAATTTTATGAAGCTAGTAGTAATAAATTTGATCCAGCTACAATTTTTGCTGATAATATGGGTTTACAGCTTAAAGCTGGCGTGACAGAAAAGCAGATTAAGCAAATCCCTAATGAATATTTGAAAGAATTGGGACTTGCTTTGCTAAGTGGAAACTATGAGTCTGCTTATCGATTGGCGGATTACCGTCCTTACCAGAATCCAGCAGTAATGGCTACGGCTAATAAGACATCTAAATACAGCCTGAGAGATAATCCGACTGGAATTTATGCAAAAGCGGGTGAGACCTTGGCTATATTTGTCGATGATATTTATGAGGGTGGTAGAATTTCGATGCTTATTCAAGATCTGAACGGTGGTTACAACAATTCGAAAACCTACGAGTTGTCGGAAGGATATAATGAGATAAC
>ERZ773208.3031-NODE-3031-length-10654-cov-3.472686_pt1 | contig 10654 bp, 9 predicted proteins | sample MGYA00581006_ERZ773208 | MGnify/ENA primary metagenome ERZ773208 (study PRJEB29015, sample SAMEA2737793) | human gut metagenome | biome: human gut; feature: human-associated habitat; material: faeces | place: China | collected 2012 ...
GGGGGTATTGTTCTCGTCCTCCCCCGCCAGATATTCTGCGGCTCCTTTTCCGAAGCCAGCCAGCGAATGGGTGGGATGGAGAGACCTTACTACGCCTGCTCTCTGCCGGAACAGATTCGTCAGCAGCCCCACGCAGGACGGTGTGCTGCGATAGTCATACACCGGATGCTCTGCATTCACATTCGCCCAGGTATGGGTCGGAAGTAACAATAACCCGTCCGCGAAATATTCCATCCAGGCATCCAGCACAGTATCCGCTCCGCTCTCCACCTCTCCGATGGCTTTCATGGAGGAATGGATCAGGATCGTCTCTTTTCCGGTGAGTCCTGCGTTCTGTAACTGCTGTTTCAGTTCCGCTTTCGTATACATGATTTTTCCTCGAATATCGCATATAGTAAAAGGCCGATTTCCAAGATATCATGGAACCGACCTTTTGTGTTATTTTCCTCTACTTTCTTGCCTCCGGCACGAAGCTGTCAAAAATGAAAACATCAAAGTGTTTCCTTGCTTCATCCAGCTCCTGCTGGCTCTTAATAGTCCAGGCTGCTGCGGTATTATGATACAGGCCTCTGCAAAGCTTTCTTGACAGAATCTCGGGATAATGGTGATTGTATGCCACAAAATCCGGCTTCGTCACAAAGTTCAACAGCAGATTCTGCAGGACAAAATACAATACTCCCACATACTCTCCTTCCTTCAGGAAAGCATCGGACAGCTGACCGCGCACCAGTTCCGGATGATTCTTACGATACCACTGCACTCCCAATGGATTAAAAGACTCCATGCAGTACATTCCCTTGTAGGCCCGAAGCATCTTATCTGCAATGGGGCACAGGGACAGGTCGGTACGCTCGATCTTGAACTCCACGATCAGAGGTACTTTTCCGTCCACCATCTGAAGCACATCCTCGAACTTCGGAATCTTCTCCGTGGACTCACACAGATGGAACTGCTGCAATTCTTCATAAGTGTAATCACAGATTTTTCCTTCGCCGCCGCAGACTCTTTTTAAGGTAAAATCATGGAACACCACGGGAATCTTGTCCTTCGTCAGTTGGATATCCAGTTCGATACCGAATCCTGCGTCCACTGCCTTGCGGAATGCTGCCATGGAGTTCTCCGGAGCCTGTGTGGCATTGTCATGCAGCCCTCTGTGGGCATAGAGCCATTCTTTAAAGCAAGCCGTATCGGGCTTATGCGCCATCCGGGGCATGATCATAAGGAAGTAAAGAATCGCCAGCACTACAATGACGATCAGTATGATTGCTAAAACTTTCATTCTCAATTCAACCTTCTATCTTATGTTTTGATTCACATACATCTTTTCTGCGCCCTCTTAGTCTCCGCGAAAAGCTGCTGCATCTTACTTTAATCCACTGCCCCGCAATTTTCAAGTAGCTATTTCTAAAGATTTTCTAACGATTTATTGTCTATTTTATTAATCGTCCACGTCAAAGTTCTCCAGAATGCTCTCCTTCTTCTGGGGCTTCACATCGCCGTGGCGTACCTGGGTCATGGTCAGGAATGCCATCAGGGAGAAGAACAGCGCATAGGGAAACAGGGTGTTATAGGACACGTTTTCCAATAGGAATCCGGATAGTACCGGAGTCAGGATCTGCGCTGCCATGGAGAACGTATAATAGGTTCCGGTGAATTTTCCCACATCGCTGCCACTGCTCATGGCCACGATCATCGGATAGGAATTCACATTGATGGCTGCCCATGCCACACCGATCAGGGCAAATGCCACATTGATGATGGGGTGATATTCTCTGGCAAAAATTGCGCCACCATAGCAGGCTGCCATCAGCAGAACACCGCCCATGATAGTCTTCTTACGACCGATCTTCGCAGAGATGTTTCCAATGGGAATATAACTCAGAATAGCAGCTACCGTCGCTACCATCAGACAGTTGGCGAAGCTTCCGCCCTCCATCTTCCATACTACCTTCGTGTAGCGGGAAAAGGCTGTGGTCACGGCATTATATGCGGTAAACCATAAGAAAATAGACGCCAGCATGAAATACATACTCCGCTTCACTTCCTTCGGCATCCCCTTGGTGCCTTCCGTCTTTCCTGTCTGTTTTTTCCCGTCGGAAGCTTTTACCGCTCCGGTATCTCCCACTGCCTCGATCTCACCGACAGCTTCCACGCCCTCAGCCATCGCTTTTTCTTCTATTGTTTCTGCAATTGCCGCCTCTGCCTTCTCGACTTCTTCCCGCAGCTTATTTTCCCGGATGGTCATCACGAGAATTCCCACAGCGATCGCCATGACTGCTGCAATACTTGCAAATAAAGGCAGATAATCCGGTGTTTCACCTTTGCCCACCAGAACTTTGATCATGATCAGAGCATAGACACCGCCCACAGCTCCCATGAGATTGATCACCGCATTGGCACGGCTGCGCAGATGGTTCGGGGTTACATCCGGCATCAGTGCTACTGCCGGGGAACGATACAGTCCCATGGACACCAGGGTGAAAAACAGCACCGCCAGGAAGATCACCTGGTTACTGAAGGACTCTACAGTGCCCCATCTTGCCTTTTCTGCATTGTCGATCATCGGCAGTAACATCATGAAGATCACTGCCAGGATCGTACCCGACACGATAAAGGGCATTCTTCTGCCAAGCTTCGTATGTACCTTATCTGACAACGTACCGAACACCGGCAGCAGAAAGATCGCCAGCACATTGTCTAATGCCATCACCGCTCCCGTCATGGTCTCGCCCAGATGATAGGTATTCTGCAGGATCAGGGGGATGATGTTGTCATACATCTGCCAGAAGGAACAGATGCTAAGAAAAGCCAGTCCGATCAGAAACGTTCTTTTGTAATTTAATTTTGTCTCCATAAGAAAACCTCCCTTTGATAAATTCATTTTATCAAAGGGAGGTCCTCCTAGCAATCATTACTATGTAAAATTTATGTCTTTAAAATCTATATTGCTTATCCTTTCACACCGCCTGCCACCAGTCCACTCTGGATAAATCTCTGCAGACACATGAAAACAATCATAATTGGCAAGGATGAAATCACCGCTGCTGCTGAAAACAGCGTCCAGTGAGCAGCAAACTGATCACTGATAAAAGACTGTAATCCCAACGCCAGCGTCATTTTTCCCGGTGTCTGCAAAAAAATCGATGTGATTACATATTCGCTGTAGGTTGCTATAAAAGAAAACAGGAAGATCACCGCAAGCTGCGGCATGGCAAGCGGAATGATAATCTTGTAAAACACCTGAAACTGATTCGCCCCGTCTACCATTGCTGCCTCATCCAGTTCCACCGGCAGACCATCAATATAGGATTTTAACAGCCAGATATTGTATGCACTGCCTCCCGCCAGCACAAAGATTAACGCAAGACTGCTGTCAACCAGCCCAAACCTATAGATCAGAATATAGTAGCCTGCCACTGCCATACTGTTGGGAAATACCTGCAGCACCAGCAGCGACATGAGTCCATATTTTCTCCCGATAAAACGCAGTCTCGCGAATGCATATGCCGCCAGAGAAGTGATCACAAGCTGGATCGTCGCCACAATAACGCAAAACTTTAGGGAATTCCATACCCATACAGTAAAATCCGTCTCCCGAAACAACGTCACATAGTGTTCCACACTGAACTTTTCCGGAAAGAGAGAGGACAGAAAAAAACTGTCGCCCGCCGAAAAAGAAGACATTACGATCCACACTACCGGAAACAGCACCAGTATTATGGTGATCCAGATTACAATACGGCTTCCCCAGAGCGCACGCATTTCCGAACCGTTCATTTTCTCTCTGCCAAGCATTTAATCCACCTCCTTGAATGAGCCGGACAAATGCATGTTCACCAATGTAAATGTTCCGACAATAATAAAGATCAGTACACTAAATGTAGCAGACAACTCGTACCGGTTAGACCATGTAGTCATTTTGTAAGTCGTACTTGCCAGAATATCCGTATAACCGGCGAACTGGTTGTCTACTCTGGCAGGACCGCCCTGTGTTATCATATAGATATTTCCGAAATTGTTGAAATTCGCCGCAAATGAAGAAATCACCAACGGGATAGAAAGCTTCGTCACCATGGGAAGTGTAATACTTTTAAAGCATTGAAACTTCGATGCCCCGTCAATCTCCGCCGCTTCATAATATTCCGTGGAGATGGATTGCAAACCGCCCAGACAGACATTCATCATATAAGGAAATCCCAGCCATACATTGACAATGATCAGCCCAATCCTCGCCCAAAGGGGATTCGTCAGCCATGGGATGTTCCATGCAATTCCGATTACATGAAGCAGATTATTGATCCCGCCGTATTGCTCATTTAGCAATCCCTGCCATGCAAGAATAGCGATTGTGGACGGCAATGCCCACGGTACGATCAGTATTGCCCGATATATTTTGGATTCCTTCATATGCGGATTGTTCAGAAGAATTGCCAGCAGCAGTCCCATAGCATAGGAACCCACCGTACTGAATATCGCAAAACATATCGTCCACCCAAGCACCGGGAAAAACACACTTTTAATACTCCCGGAAAAAACTGTCAGATAATTGTCTGCTCCCACAAAAGTGTAATCTCCCAAATGGTACATATTATAATTCGTGAAAGACAAAATAACCGTATACAGAATTGGCAGACAAGTCACCAACAATATGGTAATCAGTGTGGGTGCCAGATAGGCATATGCCATACCATTCTTTTTCTTCTTCATATCTTCACTACTTTCCTGAATTCATCAATTCAACAGCTTCTTCCAGTTGCGCCACCATATTTTTCGCCGCTTCCTCTGGAGTCTGCTCACCTGACCACATGGAACGGATATTATTGACATGAATGCTCCATAGCTGACCCATCTCGGATACGGTAGGCATCGGTTCTCCCTGATTGATCTGTACGATAAATGCTTTCGCGTAAGCATTCTCCCTGATCTCTTCCAGTTCCTGATCGGACAGTCTTGCAGGAATGCGGTCACCTGCTTCATACAGATCTTTTGCACCGTTTTCAATCAGATATTTGATAAAACTCCATGCCGGCTCCTGTTTATCACTGTCCTTACCCACAAAGCTTACCTGGGTTCCCACCGGTGTTACGAATGCCTGACCGTGAAATGTCGGCATCTCCGTGATGCCAAAGGGTGTCTCTGCCGAAGTAAAACCGTCAATATCCCAAGGGCCTCCAATATAGTACGCACATTTTCCGTTCTGGAAATTGCTTCTGGCAATATCTGCCGTGACATCTGCCGTAATCAGGCCATAACGGTTGCACAGATCATCAAGGAAATGATACGCCTGTACTGCCCCATCATTTGCCAGGCCAATGTCCGACGTATCATAAGCACCATTCTGATAATTAAAAATATAGCCGCCGCAGGCTCTGACAAATCCCAGATCATAATAGATACTGGTGGCATCAAACTGCACACCGCCGTTCTCCACTGCCTGTTCCACCAGTTCCTCCCAGGTCGCAGGCACTTTTTCTACCATGTCCGTATTATAGAATAAAGCGGTTGTCTCCACAGAAAGAGGTGCTGCATATCTTTTGCCGTCCACATAGCATGCCTGAACTGCAGCTTCGGAAAAATCCGCATCATTATAAAGTTCTGCCGGTACTTCCGCTGTCAGGCCTGCATTCACATAATCCGCAAGCTGGTCATTTGGGATACCCACTACAGCATCCGGTCCTTCAGCACTTTTCACCGCCTGTGCAAACTGTTGCACCGACGGGGACTGGTGGATCACCTCCACCTCATATCCATTCTGTTCTCCCCAGGTATCTGCATATTTCTGGAGCGTATCCACTTCCACGTTCATATTCGTCCAGATCACCAGTCTGTTATCCTCTTTTTTACTTCCGCATCCGGTCAGTGTCCCCACCGCCAGTGCAATGCACAACATCGATATGATTCCTTTTTTCATAGTCATTCCTCACCTACATTGTTTTCATATGCAGCAGGGCACTGTTGGCATTGCCGGCTGCATCAAATAATGCCATATTCGCCATGGCGTTGCCGGCTGCCATTTTTTCCTGCATATACTGACTTCCGCTCGTGCTCGCCCAGGTACAATCCGGAATCGGGAGCCATGCGGGTTCCCAGTAAAACACACCGATTCCTCTGTCCTCCTTGACCTTCCTGACTGTAGCCATCAGATCCCTTAAGAACTGCTCCTGTCCTTCCTGTGTGGCAGGATATCCGGTAGCCTCTTCTTCCTTCTCGGAATAGACGATTCCTTTACATCCCAGGGTATCCGTAGTATAGCCGATGGAAGTCTCTACCACCAGTACATTCTTGCCGTAACGGGCACTGATATCGTTCATATTATTCTGCAGTTGCTCCAGAGAGCCGTTCCAGTGCGGATAGTAGGACATTCCGATCACATCATAATCCAATGCAAACGGTGCGATCCGGTCGAACCACTGCCTGTAAAGCTCATTGTTGGTGCCGAAATCCAAATGCAGCACAATTCCTGCCCCGGGGCACTCTTCCCTCACTCCCCGGATCCCTGCCCGCAAAAGCCTTGCCATATTCTCCGTCTGCTCCACATAACCGTCCGGCCAGAGAAGACCCTTGGTAATCTCATTGCCGACCTGCACCATTTTCGGAATTAGCTTGTGATTCTTAAGTGCCTTCAGCGTATTCACGGTATGCAGATACACTGCAGTCTCCAACGCTTCTCCCCGCAGCTTCTGCCATGCCTTCGGCTTGATCTGTTTGGCGGGATCTGCCCAGAAATCGCTGTAATGAAAGTCTAACATAAAGTCCATTCCGTTTTCCACAGTTCTTCCGGCAATTTCTATGGTAGTCTGTAAATCATTGCCCCCGCCACCGTAGGAGTTACCCATCTCATCAAACGGGTCTGACCAGATCCGGAGCCGTACCATGGTCGTTCCGCACTCCTTCAGGATACGAAACAGATCCTCCTGTTTTCCATTTATGTAATAGGACGCTCCGCTGACTTCCAGTTCCTTCACCATAGAGATGTCCATACCCTTGATAAATTCCATGATCACTCCTTCACCAGCGTGAGATCATCGATGGTGCCCCATCCGCCGGGTGCTGTAGTAACACGTACACCTACCGTGATTTCTCCGTCCGCAGGCTTCAAATCCGGTATCTCTGCAGTGTACCAGTTCACATAGCCGTTCAGTTCTCCGTCCACTTTGATTTCTTCCCCGTTTACCACAGCGTAGAAATACACCGTTGCGTTTTTATCCCCTGCAGCATCTCCCTGGATATGTGCCGTCAGTTTGTAAGTGCCTTCCTCCAGTCCGTTCACCGTCTGTTCTGCGGAAAAATCCACATTACTGCTACCGGAATAAAAATGCAGGGACTGTACCCCCTCGAAACAGTCAGTATCACGATCATAGATATCCAGTTCCTCTGTGGAATCGTTCACATTATTTACCGTCCATCCGGTAAAATCAGCCTCTTCAAAGCTACCATTAATTAGATAATTACCATTCTCATCTGCTGTTGCTTTCTCACCGTCTACATTGTTTGTGCTTCCGCATCCTGTCATTGCCGCGATTACTCCTGCCGCCAACAAAATCCCCAAAAATTTCTTTCTCATTAATTTTCTCCTTTCAATCTTTCTAAAGTTAATGTTTTACTTTTATTATAGTAAATTATTTACCTTTAGAAAAAATATAGCATCATTACCTCTTTTCGTCAATGCCTCTTGTTCTTTTTTTACCCTATTGCCAAATTTGGCAGGTATCTTTTGTCAGTTTTATACAAAATAAGCATACAAAAAGAGAGGTCTGTTCCGTCACCTCCCTTTTAACTTTTTTCTATTTATTGTTCATTGACTTATTATTGATTTAGCAGCTCTTGCGAAAAATTGGAATCCCGTTCACAAAGATAAGCTTTGTCACTTTGCCACCATACAGCACCCGGTTTCGCAGCAGATCCAATGCCGTCTCACAAATGCAGGGAATATCAATATGTATGGTTGTCAACGGCGGAGACAGATATTTGGCTATATTCACATCATTGATGCTGAAAAGCGCCATCTGCTCCGGCACCTGTATCCCTTTTTCATTCAGTGCCTGCAATACTCCCACTGCCAGTGTATCGCTCGCAATGCACAATGCGGTGGGCAGGGAACTTTTTTTCAGTAATTCTTTTCCCATGCGATAACCTTCATCCACGGTGAATTTCTCCGAGATCAGGATATATTCCTCCTCCAGACAATGATAATATGCCACACTTTGCCGAAAGGACCATTCTCGGATATCCATGGAGGGCTTCCCCGTATCAATATTCCGGTCGCTTCCGCCAATAAATCCGATTTTTTTATGACCCTTTTCCACAAAATAATCTACCATCTGTGTCACGAAGGAATCCATATTGGGTCTAACCGCATCAAACAATTTTTCATCCGGTGATGTGCCGATGAACACTCCTCTGGGGCAGATTTTATACAATTGATTGATCTCTTTGCGGGTCAGCCAGCCTACGGCAATAAAGGCATTCAGATCTCTGGGGATCACGCTCATGCCATCTCTGCGGTCATAAATCTGCAGTCGGATATTCATTTTTTTTGCCTGCTTTATAACTTCCTCCCTGACACCGCGGTAAAACACATCCTCCAATTCATCCTCATTATCTGTAAAATACAAAAGTGCAACGTTTTCAATTTTCGGATAAATAACTTTTTTCTTATAGCCAATCTTCTCCGCTGTGGCAAAAATAGCCTCTCTCGTTTCCTCACTGACGGAAATTCCTTCATCGTAATTCAATACTCTGGAGACCGCTGCGCTCGACACACCCACGATCTCTGCAATCTCTTTAATCGTTGCCATGCAAACCTCCATTATGCCAATGAACCTTGTTCATATCTTTTAGTAATCATTTTACATAAATATTTTACTCTGTCAAGATTTCACACTTTTTCCTTGAAATATGTGGGCTTTTATGTATAATGGTAAGGGTGGCTTTGTAACACATTTAATAAGAAGAATAACAAGAGGTTTAAGAATGATCAGTGCAAACAACGTAACTTACCGTGTGGGTAAGAAAGCTTTATTCGAAGATGTCAACATCAAGTTTACCGAGGGCAACTGTTACGGCCTCATCGGAGCTAACGGTGCCGGTAAATCCACCTTTTTGAAGATCCTGTCCGGTCAGCTGGACACTACCAAAGGTGATATCGTCATCACCCCCGGTCAGCGTCTCTCCGTGTTGGAGCAGGATCATTTCAAATATGACGACAACGTGGTTATGGATACCGTTATCATGGGTAACGAGCGTCTCTTCCAGATCATGAAGGAAAAGGATGCCATCTATGCCAAGGAAGATTTCAGTGACGAGGATGGTATCCGTGCCAGCGAACTGGAAGCGGAATTCGCCGAGATGGACGGTTGGGAAGCAGAGTCCAATGCCGCCATGCTGTTAAACGGTCTGGGCATCGGCACCGAGTTCCACTACTCTCTCATGAAGGATTTAGACGGCAGTCTGAAGGTGAAGGTCCTGTTAGCCAAAGCACTGTTCGGTAACCCCGACATTCTGCTGCTCGACGAGCCTACCAACCATCTGGACTTAGACGCGATCGCATGGCTGGAGGACTTCCTGATCGATTTCGAGAATACCGTTATCGTGGTATCCCATGACCGTTATTTCCTGAACAAGGTATGTACCCAGATTGCCGACATCGACTACGGCAAGATTCAGTTGTATGCCGGTAACTATGACTTCTGGTATGAATCCAGCCAGCTGCTGGTGAAGCAGATGAAAGAAGCCAATAAGAAAAAGGAAGAAAAGATCAAGGAATTACAGGAGTTCATCTCCCGTTTCTCCGCAAATGCTTCCAAATCCAAGCAGGCTACTTCCAGAAAACGTGCCCTGGAAAAAATTGAGTTGGATGACATTAAGCCCTCCAGCAGAAAATATCCCTATATCGACTTCCGCCCCGAGCGTGAGATCGGTAACGAAGTACTGGCTGTGGAGCATCTGTCCAAGACCATCAACGGAGAAAAGGTATTGGATGACATCTCCTTTACTCTGGGCCGTGAAGATAAGGTTGCTTTCGTAGGAAGCTGCGAGCTGGCGAAGACCACACTGTTCCAGATCCTTGCCGGAGAGATCGAGCCGGATGAGGGAACCTACAAGTGGGGCGTAACAACTTCACAGTCCTATTTCCCAAAAGACAATACGGAAATCTTTGATACGGATTTAGCGATCGTTGACTGGCTGACACAGTTCTCCGAGATCAAGGATGCAACCTATGTCCGCGGTTTCCTGGGACGTATGCTGTTCGCCGGAGATGACGGTACCAAGAAAATGCGTGTCCTCTCCGGTGGAGAAAAAGTACGTGTCCTGCTTTCCCGCATGATGATTATGGGAAGCAACGTGCTGATCTTAGATGAACCGACCGACCATCTGGATATGGAGTCCATCACCGCATTAAACAACGGACTCATCAAGTTCCCGGGCGTTATTCTTTTTGCCTCCCGTGACCATCAGGTTGTCCAGACCACAGCGAACCGTATCATCGAGTTCCTGCCGGACGGCACCTTTGTCGACAAGGTATCCACCTACGACGAATACCTCGAGAATGATGAGATGGCAAGAAAACGTCAGGTATACTCCATGTCATCGGATGACGAGGGCGATAACTAAGACCCGGTCTTTTTTACAAAATCACACGGGAGCGCTGTGT
>ERZ773208.3035-NODE-3035-length-10639-cov-11.523432_pt1 | contig 10639 bp, 5 predicted proteins | sample MGYA00581006_ERZ773208 | MGnify/ENA primary metagenome ERZ773208 (study PRJEB29015, sample SAMEA2737793) | human gut metagenome | biome: human gut; feature: human-associated habitat; material: faeces | place: China | collected 2012 ...
CAAACAAAACAAATAGCTCAGAGCTTGTTTCCCCTTACATAGGCTTCCTTTCCATTTTCTGTACGGAGTTATCAGCGCCTATCGGCCGTGATGCGCTCTGCCAACGGCCGTCAACCACTCGACTAACGACCGTCAACAAGGTGCTTCATAACCGTTGAACACCTATTATACTCATAGTTTCCCCATACTGTGCACCTATCTTATTCCTATTATGAGCCCAGCTGCAGTCTATCGGTAAACGGTCTTTTACGAAGTTAATACCGTGTTTACACGAAACGCATATCGTGTAAACAAGATATTTGCAAAATGCTGTACATTCTATTAATACACTAACAAACAAGATATTAACTTACTTTTCGGCGTATTTCCGCTGTGGAAGCAAAAGTTGCTTCCACCTTTTTGAGTTGCTTCCACAGCACTTGTAATGCCGATGAATAAAGGGATGCAGGAAGTAGGTGGAAGTGTGGAAGCAGAAATGATAAAACTAAGCAGAGATAATTTTCCCTTAAAAGCAATAAAACTCCAGAATCTGCTGGAGCAAAGCATCCTGCTTTCCCAGACCTTTTTCCAACTCCACACTTTTCAGGTTATAGAGTTGTGCCAGCAAAGCTGACGACTGCTTCTCGCAAAGACGGGAATCATGTACCTGCTCCATCCAGCAGACGGTCTCTCCCCAAACATCTACCGAAAGATGTGACAAGACTTCTGTCGGGGCTCCCCCCTTCTCCACCTTACGGAAGATTTCGACCAAAGCACACAACAAGCTGGACATTATCTGTTTACAACGGGAATGGGAACGGGATTCCCGGTTTCTGAAACGTAGCAGGAAATAGTACCCCAGCCATAAATAAACGGTGGTGACTTCTGCATGGATTTTCTCTATCCTCTTCCAATGCGCAACCAAGGCAGCATCAATTTCTTCCAGAATCGCATCCGTATCATCTTCTATGTAGTATTTCTGCGCAAGACACTCTATCACGCACCCCCATTTCGCCATATCCACACACTCTTGCGTACGCCCCATCCATACATGGGCTTCCTCCAATATCCGGAATGCCTTTTCTCCACATTCTGGAGCATCATAAAACCGATACTGACGAAACAACAGAAGAGACTGACATAATAACTCATCCAAAGAGTACTCCGCACTTTCCATATTTAAAATTCAAGTATCCATTCAGGTAACAAAATCGAGCAAAAGTAATCATTTCCTAAGAAAATCACGCTGTTTCAGCACAAAAACCGGCAGGAAAAAGAAGATACCGATGACGGACATCACCAGTCCGCCAATGGTACCCGCCGCCAATGGAAACCAGAAAGCCTCCTTGTCCTCACCTATCATGAAAGGGATAAATCCCAGAATGGTAGAAACTACCGTGAGGAAAATAGGAACGACCTTCGCATTCCACGCCTTGACGTAGGCACGAAGAGCGGAAAGACGGGGGAAACGACGTCGGATGCTGTTGTACTCGTTCAGGACATAGATGCTGGCATTCACCGTGATGCCGCACAGCAGGACGAACGAGGCAAAACCGCCCTGGTCGAAGTTCAGCCGGAACCAATAGAAAGTAAGAAATACCCCGATATAAGAAACCGGAATCACAAAGATGATGGCAAGCGGCTGCTTCAGGGAGTTGAACAGAACGCTGGTCGTAAAGAAGATGATGGCTATCACCACCAGCAGAAGCAGGTATTGGCGGTTGTCCTTCTCGCCCCATGACCAACTGTTGCTGTCCGACTCGGCTGTATAACCCATCGGCAACAGTTTGTTGAACTCCTCCAGGTCACGTTTCTGTATCTTGTTGCCCATCTCATTGGAGCCGATATATTCGTATTGCAGGCAGAGGCGGTACTGCTGGTTTTCTTTGGCAATCTCCTGCGGCATCTGTCCCTTTTCCACAGTAGTCAGTTCGGAAAGCTTGTAATGCTTGCCGTTTCCTACTCCATAGGGGAAGAACTGCATCGCCCAGATGTCATATTCGGCAGACTGGCGGGAAGAGAGCTTGATTTTCTCCATCCCCTGCTCGGCCGCTACCGAACCAATCTCCAGATTCTTGCCAAAGATGGGGCGCACCGCAGAGAAAAGCACTTGCGCGTCGATGCCCTCTTGCGCCATGCGCTCCTTGTTCAGGTTGAAGTAGAATTCCTGATAGTCATCCTTCCACCAGGAGAACTCCGAATTGATGAGCACTTCCTTGATACGCCGGTGCGTCAGCAGCTTGGCCTTCAGCTTCTCCGCCCACTCATAGAGTTCGTCGTAGTTGTAGCCGTACATCCTGATGCGATAGGAACCCGCACTTTCACGGACATCGTTGCTGAATCCCTGGTCCTGCAATCCGTAGATGCCCCAGCTGCCGCCTCCCAGTTCCAGCGCCTTGCTTATCATATTGGCTTTCAGTGTATAGGGGAAACCGCTGTTCCGGGCTTCCTTCTTGAAATAAATCTGCATACTGGCACGCCGGGGGCTGTAGATGGAAGTATGAAACTGCCTGATTTCCTTGAACCGGCTGAGGTAGGTCTCCATACGTTTCATCAAAGTGTTCATCTGCTCAAGGGTGCTGCCATTGGGAAGGTTGGCGTTGGCATAGAGCACCACCTCCTCATTACGGGTGAAGTAACTGCCTTCGTACACCTTCTGTATGAAAAGCCGCAAGCTGCCGCCCAGCGCCTTGTCCACAACGGGTTTCACCGACTCCTTATAGGTATCCGAACCGAATACCTTATTGTAAGCAGCTTCCCATTTTCCCCCTCCTTCCAGTTTGCCGGGCAACAGAAAAACGGGCAGACCGAAACCCAACAGTAACAGCAGGCATACAGCCCAGCGCCAACGGCACAGAAAACGGATGAGAGCAGAATAGCAGCAGGAGAAATAAACGGGGAAACGTCTGAAAATCCGTCCCAACCTTGTTTTGAATGTTTGCGTCAGCCCCGGCAAGACAAGACGCCTCTTCTTCCCCGTAATCCGCCTCACCAGTCCTATCTTCTCAATCATCGACGGAACAAAGAACAATGCCACCATCAAGGAAACAGCCAGATTGATGATCACTACCGCTGCAAAGTCCTGCAGGTTGAGCCGTATCTTCTCGTCAAGGAAGAAAATGATGACAAGCGCACCCATCGTAGTGAGGGTTGCCGCCAACACCGACAGGAAGGCCTTGAGATTACGCCGATGCAGAATGTGGTCGGTCATGACAATGGTGCTGTCTATCACCAGATTCAGCGAGACAGTGATACCCGCCAGCGAATAAAGCTGCATCTCAAGTCCGAAGAGGTAGTAGAAGATAAGTGCCACCGCTATATTTACAGCCAGGCTGGTAACTATCAGAAAAAGATATTTCAACTTACGAGTAATGAGCCATACAAATACAAGCAGGATGAGTACCGTCAAACCGGTACGGAAGTAAATCTTGTCCAGTTCTTCCCGTATGTACTCGGTCGCATCATAGCTGGTATGCACTTCATATCCGACAGGAAGTACCTGCCGAACAGCTTCCATCTCGTCCATCACGGCACGGTTCAGTTGCAACTGGTTGGCAGTTTCTTCCGCAGTAATGGATAGATAGACGGAATTCAGCCCATTGATGCGGTAATAGCTTTGCGGCTCCTCCTCCATACGGACAGCCGACACCAGTTCGTCCAAGCGGAGCAGTTTCCCGTCGGTAGCCGTCACGGTGATGGCAGCAGGATTAAAACCAAGGGAGTTGCTCTCCGGCACCAGTGTCAGGCGTATCCATTCCCGGCTACCGTTACCTGTATCCACATTGTGCGTACCCAGAAATTCCTTCCGGTAATGCCGCTGTACTGCCTCGCTGATGTCCGATAGGGTCACACCCAGCAAGCGCAACTGTTCACTGTCATATTCCAGTCTCCACTCCATGGGCGTGGCACCGCTGAGTTCCACCTTATAGATACCCGGAATATTTGCCAGCCGCGGCTTGATATGCTCCTCGGCATACTGCTGAATCAATATCGGAGTGGAAGGGGCATTCAGTGTGAAGGACATGAAAGGGCGTGAGGCGTTCTCGTCGGGCACTTTCATGTGAATGGTGGGATAGCTGACACCTTCGGGCAATTGGGGCCACGTCTGCCGGATGATGGTGGAAGCTTCGAAGCGGACTGCCTCGACATCGGCATGCTTGTCCAGCTCCACAGTAATGTTGCCGTAGCCGTTGCCCGAAGTGGAGTTCAGCCGCTTCACTCCGCGGATACGCGCCAGCATGGATTCCAGCTTGCTGGTCACTTCCATCTCCACCACCCGCGACGAAGTGCCAGGCATGCTGAAACCCACCGTGAAGCCGGGCAGGCTGCGTGACGGATTCAGCTTGACGGGGAGCAGCGGTATCAACGCCACCCCTACCAAAGCAAGGCAGACAAACGCCACTATGACGGTGAAGGAAGAAACTCGTTTCATCAGTTATTATAATCAAATTTTTCCGACAGCGAAAATCCGCTGGCAAAGTCGTGCAACGTCAGTTTCCGTATCTTGTAATAATTCAGCCAGTAGTCCTGCAAGGCGGAGATGTAATTGCGTTGCGCTTCCTGCTGGCGGTTCAGCGAGAGGGTCAGGCTGTTGATGTCTGCCTTGCCGATAATGAAGCGCTGGCGGGTTTCGTTATACGCCAGGATGGCAAGGTCGAGGGCCTCTTCGGCACTGGCGACGAGGGCTTGCTGGACGTTGAAGTCACTGACGGTCATGATAACCTCCTCCTCAATGCTGATTTCACTCTGCCGGGCAGAAGTCTTCACCACGTTCAGATTGTTCCTCGCCATGTTGTATTTGCCTTTCCTCACGCCCCAGTCCACCAGTGGAATGGAGACACTGACCGACACCATCTCCTGCTGCATGGGATGCCTGTATGCTTCACCAAATTTCTCTGCCACCTGGTTGAAGCCGACGCTGGCGTTGATGCTGGCGTTGAAGCGCGATTCCTTCTTCGTCTTGTCTACTGTCTGCTCGGCTTCCAGCACTTCCTGACGAAGCCCCAGAAATTCCGGATTGTTTGCTTGAGCGGCCAGCAAAGCCTCATCAACCGGTATGGTCAGCGCCCTCGGACGTCCCGGAAGCGACACCCTGATATCCGTGTTCTTCTCCATATTCAGGAAAGATGCCAACGAAAACATGGCGCGCTTCAAGGCACTGGCGGCATTCTGCAAAGTATTGCGGGCGTTCACCACGTCGAGTTTCAGCGTCAGCAGGTCGGCACGGCTGATGGCGGCTATTTTCAAGCGCTGCATGCCGATGCGGTAGAGGGTATCGGTGGAGACGGCATTGTCCTTGGCCAAGTCATATTCCGCCTGTGCCATGGCAAGCGCAAAGAAATAGGTAGTGGCCTGCTCGGATACTCGCTCTGCATTGTAAATATACTCCTTCTTCACCTTTTCGTACTTCAGCGGCTCAATCCTGCGTTCCCAACGGAAAGGATTGTAACCGACCAGACTCTGCGAGTAGCCCAAACGAACCGGAACACTGGTGAACTGGGTATACTTGTTTCCACCGAAGCTCCGCATATAGCCCAGCTCCGTATCCAGATAGAACGTACCGCCCGTCAAGTCGAAATTCTGTCTGACGGCAAGATTGCCGTATGCATAGAAGGATTGCTGGCTGCGATAGATGTCAAGGTCCTGTTCGGAGTCGTAACGCTTGGTGATATCGCGGTTGTACTGTGCCGGAGTCATGTTCAGCGTCAAGCTGGGAAGGCGGTTTGCCTTATAGGTGCGGTATTCCCAATAACCGGCCAGATACATGTTCTTGGTGCGGAAGGCTTCCAGCGAACTGTCATTCGCCAGGGCAATGGTCTGCTGCAAATCGAGCGTTATCCGCTGCTGGGCAAAAGCGGAAAGGGCTCCCAGACTGAACAAAAGTATAAGACTTAATTTCTTCATGCTCTTTCTTTTCTATAAATAAACCAATATATCAACGGGATGATGAACAGACTGACCAGTGTCCCCACGAACATCGCCCCAATCATCGCTATGGAAAGCGGCTTCTGCAACTCCGAGCCCATGTCGAACGAGAACAGCAGCGGAACCATAGCGAAAATGGTGGTGAGCGATGTCATGATGATGGGCCGGAGCCTTCTGCGCCCCGCCTCGTGGATGGCCTCGAGCAACGGCATACCAGCCCTCCGTAATTCATTAATGGCATCCAGCTTCAAGATGGAGTCGTTGATGATGATACCGCACGTCACAATCAGTCCGATGGCGGACATCAGGTTCAGGGTATGCCCGCATATCCACAACAGAAGCAGGGCAAACGCCACATCTATCGGAATTTCCAGCAGCACGATGAGCGGCTGCACGAAGCTTTCGAACTGGGCGGCAAGAATGAAATACATCAGCAGGATAGAGATGAAAAGAATCACCACCAACTCGTCCAGCATCTGGCGGTTGGAGAAGAAACTGCCGGAGAAGGCCGTATCCCAGTCACCCGTGGCATCTGCCTCCCGCTTCACCTTTTCCATCAACTCCGGAGCATCGTCCACTTCATAGAAACGGAACGGTATATATTCACCGTTGCGTCCTGCCGTAATCGTTTTCAAATCCTCGGCCGGACGCACCTTTACCAGCTCCCGAAGCGGAATATGCTCCACTTCGCCCTTACTGTCCGGACGGGTCTGTATCAATGTCTGCTGCAGCACCTCGTTCACTGTCCGCTCCTCGCCCACAATGCTGATAGGCAGGTATTGCTGGTAGGAATGGAGCATAGCTACGCTGTTCTCCTTGAACGCTGTCCGCAGCGTACGGTAAAGCTCGTCATACGAAACGTCATAGAGCAACAGCTTTTCCTGCAGGATGCTTATGTCAAGCTGGTTCTCGAAAGCGATACCTACGGGCGCTGTCCCCGTAAGCTCCGCAAACTGTTGTTCCAGTCCGCGCAATTCTTCCGCCGCCGGCGCCTTCTCCTTATTGCGGGCATAAAGTCCCGCCACCACATCGGCCTCCCCGGTCACGAAAAGCTTCTCGAACACGGTTTCGGGTGGAGAAAAGGAGACTGTCGCCAACGGATATTCCCGCATCAACCACTCGCCCGCCTGCTTCTGCAAGGGAGCAATCCCGTCAGGCGAGGAAGTCTTGAAATACAATTCTGCCTCCGAAGAAGAGAGAGCCTGCTCACGGTTCAGCAGATAGTCCTGCTGGCCTATGGCAGCCGTCTGTTCCACAGTCTTGTCCAACAACTGTCCGAACAGCACATTCACACGATGCCGGTTCTCGTCCACATGTATATTTTCGTTCCATTCCACGTGGACTATCAGTTCATTCTGGTCTATCTGCGGCATACGCTCCTTGGCTATGGAATAAAACAGAAAGACACAAAGAGGAATAGAAACCACACAGAATATGATACTTACCGTCTTGTGGGAAAATACCCAGTCGATGCCCACATCATAAAAACGGTCCAGCGTATGTTCCTTCAACGGATTGTTGATGCGGATGCGGGAGAACCACGACCTGCCGCGCAACCCCGTCCGGTAGACCAGCATATAGAGGACCGGCAGCAGCATGATACCCGTGAAGTAGGAAACCAGCAGCCCCACCGTAACAGAGAATGCCTGGTCATAGAAAAGCGCTCCCGCAATGCCGCTCATAAATATCAGCGGCACAAACACGGCAACCGTGGTCAGGGATGAGCTCAGCATCGGCGTCACCACCTCACCCGTACCCGCCACGCAAGCCCGCCTCAACGAATAACCCCGTTCGCGGTACTGCGAAATATTTTCCGTGACAATGATGCTGCTGTCAATCATCATACCCAACGCCAGAATCAATCCGGACAGAGAAATTATATTGAGCGACATCCTGAACAGATAGAAGAACAAGAAACAGATTACAATGGACACCACCATGCTCAGGCCGATGATGAACGGCGACTTGACATCCCCCAAGAAGAGTACCGCCACAATGCAGATGAACAAGAAACCCAACGACAAGTTCTGCTGCAGATTGGAGATGGTATAGTCCAGCAACTCCGTCTGGTTACGGCTGATGCTAAAATCAATGTCGGGATATACTTTCTTGAAGTAGTCCATCGTGCTGTTGATGGCAAGCTTCATGTCTTCCATATTCTCGTCCGCCTGCTTGATGACGGCAAGGGTAACGGCACGCTTGCCATTGCTCATGGAGACACCTTTCTCCTTGGCAGGAACAATCTCTACCCGGCAGAAGTCTCCCAAGCGGATGATACGTCCTTCCTTTCGCAGCAGGATGCCCTTCACGTCCTCCTCTGTCCGCAGCAGGGTGGAGAACTTGATGTTGTATTCGTAGTAGCCGTCGCGCACAGTCATGCTGCCCGGCTCCACGTTGTTTTGCGCCAGCACGTTTTCTATGTCTTCAATGGAGAGCCCCAACACAGCAAGCTTATCCGGGTCGGGCACAATCTGTAACTGGCGTTCGACCAAACCCGTGACATCCACCATTGCCACTTCTGCCAACTGCTCGATGCGACGCTTTATGACATTTTCGGCAAACTCGCACAAATCAAGAAACGCACGTTCGTCCGTCTTGCCGTATGCACTGTCGTTTTTTAGGGTCAGGTTGAGGTAGAAGACAGGAATGTCCGTCGCACTTGCCTTTATCACCTTCGGGCGTTCGGCATCCTTGGGCAGATAGTTCATGGCGGCGTCAATCTTCTCGTTCACTTCTATGAAGGCAAGGTCGGTATTCGTACCGAAGTCGAAGCCCAGGCGGATGATGCCTGCACCATCGCGCGTCTCGCTGTCCATGTCCTTCAGTTTCGCCACCTGGATGAGCTGCTGCCGCAGAGGTTTCACCACCGTATTCTCTAATTCACGCGCCGAGGTATTCTGCGCCGACACCTGCACTGTAATTTCCGGGATGGCAATATCGGGCAGCAAGGATACCGGCAGGGTGAAGTAAGTCACCAGCCCGACAATGAAGCATGCTGTAAATGCCATCAGTACGGCAATAGGCCGCTGTATCAAAAACTTTATCAATTGAACTATGAATTTTGAATTACCACTTATCACTCATTATCTATCAACCACCTTCACCGATGCTTCATGTGCCAGATTCACATTTCCCGTCACAATGACCGTATCGCCTTCTTTCAGGGCATCGTCGGCCATACTATAGCTTTCCGCATTCTCCAGACCGGTCTGCACATAGTTCCACTGCGCCTTTCCGTCTTTCAGGGTAAACACCACCTGCTTGCCCGAACGCAACACCACGGCACTCTTCGGGATTACAAGCTGTCCGCCCAGAGAGCGGTGCACGTTCACCCTCACGTTCATCCCACTGAACAGCCGTCCCTTGCCATTGACGGCAGCCTTCACCTTAACCATCCCCTTGTCATCCACCAGAGGATTGATTTGGGTGATGCGCCCCTCCTGCCTAAAGCCGGCATCCGAATAAGGGGTAACAATCACCTTGTCGCCACTCTTTATCAACGGCAGTTCGCTTTCCAGCACCGTGAAGTCCACCTCCATACCTTGAGTGCCGATAATGGAGCAGAAGGCTTCCGAGGTACTTGCCTCGTTGAACGGTTTGGAGAACAGGTTCGCCACTACCCCGTCAAAAGGCGCAACCAGCGTGGCGTGTTCCTCTTCATACGCGGCAAGCTCATACTGGGCGAGGCTCTGGTCGTAACCGCTCCTCACGCGGGCCAGCTTCATGATGTCAGCAGGTACTTTGGAGGCATCCCCCACCGGATAGCCTTGCCCTATCAATACATCCTGCAACTCAAGTTCCGCTTTTTCCAAGGCATCCTTGGCCTGCGCGGTCTTGTTCTTCAGGCGGAACTTATCCAGTTCGGCAAGTTTCTGCCCTTTGCGCACCGGGTCACCGTTCTTCACGTAGATGTGTGCCACTACACCGGTGGTCTCAAAACGCAAATCCGCCATGGCACCGGCGGTTACTTTTCCGTTGCTCACCAGTTCATGCTCAAAGGTCGCCCGCTTCAGGACTTTCACGGTCACTTCATTGCTTTCACTTGGCAGGACGGTTGCCACCCCTTCCTCGGACTCTTTTCCCTTTCCGGCATCGGAGCAGGCGGCAAGCAGGGCAACGGCCATGCATAGCAGGTATCGATAGTTCTGTGTCTTCATATTCATACTCAATTATAAATTGATAAAATTAATCGTTTCAAAAAAACGAACCGATATTTGCATGTGGACACTTTTTTCATAGCACTTTAGCAATTAGTTCGCTCATTATTAACACTTTCCGTTTTTATTCATCTTTTTTGATATGGACAAAAATAAGCTGAATCTTTTTTATTTCCTCCCTCATCTGTCGTATTGCCGTAGAATGCACTTTCGGCTCTTTCGTCAATACCATCCGCTTCATTTTTTCAAACTTGTCCGGTTGCCTGAAGCTTGGTTCCGCATAAAGCTTCGCAAGCAGATAATAGGGATAAATACGTCCCGGCAAACGATGGGTGGAACGGATAAACCAGTCTTCCGCTGACAAGCAATCACCCATCTGCTGATAGTTCTTGCCTATCACATTCAGTATCATGGGGTCACAACTACGCTGTAAAGCTTCTTTCAAAATACGGTTGGATTTACTGAACTGCTGCTGCTTGTGCAATCCATGCCCATATTCGAACAAGAAAGATGCCCGGTCTCTCAACAGAGGATAAAGGCGCCCGTACTCTTTCTCTGCCGATTGATACGCACCTGCA
>ERZ773208.3036-NODE-3036-length-10637-cov-6.689473_pt1 | contig 10637 bp, 4 predicted proteins | sample MGYA00581006_ERZ773208 | MGnify/ENA primary metagenome ERZ773208 (study PRJEB29015, sample SAMEA2737793) | human gut metagenome | biome: human gut; feature: human-associated habitat; material: faeces | place: China | collected 2012 ...
AAGTCCTTCTCGGTTGCAGCGATGAACTTGTCCATGTCCTCAAACAGCTTCTTTTGGGTTACTCTCGCATACCGCTGCGTCATCTTCACATCCTTGTGACCGAGCATCTTGCAGATGGTCTCCATCGGCACACCAGCCTCCAGCGTAATGAGGCTGGCGAACGAGTGTCGTCCCGAATGGTAGGAATAGGTCTTGCTCGTTTCCGCCAACTTGCAGATGGTGATGAGATCGATACGAACACGATTCGTGCTCAGCAATGGGAAAAGGGTATCTCTTGCCCCGTCCTCGTATTTCGCCATCAGCTCCAACGCCTCGGGCAGGAGTTTCACCCTGGCAAGTGTTCCGGTCTTCTTGCGGTTATAGATGAGCCATTTGTCGCCATCCTCCAACACCTTGACATTGGCTTTCGTGATGGAAACGGTGTCTATGAAGGCTGTTCCTGCATAGCAGGCGAAAAGAAACAGGTCACGGCTAACGGATAGTCTCGGCTTGTCTTCGGGCAGTTCCGCATCACGGATTTTTATGAAATCAGACATGCTGAGAGACTTGGGTGTCGTAACCTTTGGAGTGCCAACCCGATAATGGGCGAACAGCAGGTTCTTGCACAAGCCTCGCTCAAAGGCGATGCGGCACATCTTCTTGAAGAGCGACACATAGATGGTGATGGTTCCTGATGAAAAGCCTTTCTCGTCAAGCAGGTAATGGTGAAAGTCACTGATGAAAGGCTCGGTCAGCTGTCCGAAAGCCAAATCAGTCAACCTATACTTCTCCCCGATGAACTCAGCGAGATTCTTGCGAATCTTTCTGTAAGTCCAGACACTGCTCTTCGACATATCGATGCCCTCATGGGTGCTGAGTTCACTGATATGCTCGTCCACGAAGGAGAGAAGGGTGGTCTGTGTCTTGACGCTGCCCTGCAAAGCCTCCTTGACATCCTTAGCCTCGAAGTCCGTTCTCTTTTCCACAAGCACATCGAAAGCCTTTTGGATGGAAAGCAACAACTGCTCGATGTCCTTGTTGGTCTCCACGGCTTCCTTGCTCTTGCCCTCCAATCGGCTGGCACGAGGATTCCAAAGCGATGGAGTGCAAGACAACTTGCAGGAGAACTGCGCCATAGTCCTGTTCACCGTGATGCGTCCCATGATGGGAGCTTTTCCATTCTTGTCCATTCCGCTCTTTTTTAGGTAGAGCAACACCTTGAATTTTTCGATTTTCATAACGCTTACATTTTGAGTGTGCAAATATAATCATTTTGTAAGCGTTCCTTGATACGCAAAACATTGAGAATCAGCGCAATAAAATCCGTTGATGCACAAAGTTGCCTTTCCGCATTGTTACCTGCTTTGCATAGGTAACTGTGGCTCACGATTTAGTAACTGAACTACTTCAATATTCCTCACTCGCTTGCTTTATGCCGATTTGGCAACTTTGTGCAAATCTACTCATTCCCAACTGTTTACGTTCCAACCTCTCTTATTCTCCTTTGGCTGCTTTAGAGCTTTATGTTAATAATCCTAAGTCATAGTTTTCTCCCCCACAACTCATAGTTTCTTTCATCATAACTCATAGGTTTCTTCCCAGCATCTCATAGGTTTCGGCATCATATCCCATTGTTTTCAAGCCAAAAAGGGCTAAAAAAACAACACGGACAAATTCAATTTGTCCGGACAAATTGTCCGCAGCCTCACAAGTTACTTATTTTCAAGAGCTTACAAGCTATCGGACAAAAGAGCCGGACAAATTCAATTTGTCCGTGTTTTAAAAATCGAGGCTATTCCAGCGTCAGCCATCCATCTTCCGTCCAGTTGATTTTCTTCTGAACCAGGATGCTGGCGCCATTCTTTGGCACGCTGTAACCATGACAGAAGAAGTAATCGCCATCAGGGAAGGAGTAGGCAGAGCAATGACCCATCGCCTCATATTCTTTCTTATCGCCTTCCAGCAGCAAGGTACCACCGCCATTGCGCATGTCCTTGCCATCCTTATCCAGATAAGGACCAGCCACCTTCTTGCTCCTGCCTACGGCAACACGATAGTTGCTCTTGATGCCACGGCAGCAGTAATCCCAGCTCACGAAGAGATAGTAATAACCACCATGTTTCATGATGAAAGGAGCCTCGATGGCATTGGTGCCGGCAAACTTAGAAGTAGGATTCGGTTCTGCTGATGCATCACCCACGGCATGACGACGGGCGATAGTCTGAGGCTTGGCGCCCTTCTTGACATGCATCGTCTTCTTATCCAGCTTGATCATCTGGATGCCATCCCAGAAAGAGCCCCAGGTAAGCCAAGGGTTCCCCTTCTCATCAACAATGAAATTCGGATCGATGGCATTCCAGTTGTCTCTATCACCCTTGGAGGCGACGAGGCAGCCCTCATCCTTCCATCCATCCTTATCAGATAAGGAAGTATTGCTCAGCAAACCGATGGCAGAAGTATTCTTACCAAAGGTAGAACAGGAATAAGCCAGATACCACTTGTTCTTGAATCGAATAACATCCGGAGCCCAGATATGCGTGGTAAAACCCGGCACACTATCATGCGTCCATGCCGGAATTTTCTCATTTGGCAGTACTCCTTCCCTACTTAAGGTCCAATGCTTGCGGTCGGTGGAAGTCATCTGCGTGATGCCATGACCTGTGCAGTAGAGATAGTACTTGCCATTCTCATACGCCATCACAGGGTCGTGGACAAAAGGAGTATCTACAACCAAAGGCTGTTGTGCACGAGACACAGCTGGCGCTAGCATCATGGCTATCGCCACAATGCCAAAATATTTCATTGCAGTTTGTTTCATCTGTATATCTTCTCTATTTTTTTAACAAAAAAGGGGAGTCATAGCTTCACTGCTTAACTCCCCCAAAGATTCTACTTAGATTCTTTTATACCTTAAAAACTAACTAACATTTATTTTTTCTTGCCCCAGAAGCTCTTGCTACCACTGACGCCAGAGTATACGATAGTCAACTTGCGAGGACTAGCCTCCCAGTCTACCTCACGCTGTACCTTGAGCTTGGTAGTACCGATGGTGAGAGTGTTGGAAGAAGTATCGAAGTTCCATACCTTCACATTAGGCCAAGCCTTACCACCAGTCATTGAGCCGTCGGCATTGAGTGTAAATTCGGTGCTGACGCGCTGTTTGCCATACTCATAAGCGAGGTCTATACCTTCCCAAGTGCCAGCCAGTTCGCTAGCCTTGATAGCCACTTGCGGCACAGCGCCATAACGCTCAGGCATGACAACAGGCCATCCGTTCTCATTCCACTTGATACTGCGCACGCCACCCATCATCAGGGCGTTGCTATAAGCATTTCCACCTACATTCTGTGGGAAACGCTGCTGGGATACATAATACCAGTTGCCCGCGCCATCGTCGAAGACGGCACAGTGGCTGATGCCTACCCAACCATATCCCTGGCTGAACTTATAAGGATGAGTCAAGACGGTAGGATTGTCACCTGCGCCATTGGCTGCATTCGTCACTCTGTTGTTCATCGTCTCGTAAGGACCGTCCACATTCTTGGAACGAAGCACACGGGTGTTGTAAGGAACATCCAAGCCATCGTAAGCCAAGAAGAGATAATAATATCCATCATGGTATACAACCTCAGGAGCCTCAGCTCCCTGCCAACGACTACCGTTGGTACGAGTGAAGATAAGCTTTCCGTAAGGAGCAATCTCATCTGCTGTACCATATGACTTAGGAAGTTCTTTCAAGGTCTTGCCTGTCTCTGGGTTCAACTGCACGGCAGCGATACCGCTGTGCCAAGAGCCATAGATAAGCCAGTGCTCGCCATTAGGTGTGATGATGAACGAAGGGTCGATGGCATTAAACTTGAAGTAGCCGTCCCAGTCGCTGGTCGAGTTGCGAGTCCAGTTCTTACCCTTATCAGAAGAAGAGCAAATCACGAAACCCTTGTCTGTCCACTTGTTGCTGGCTGGGTCCGTAGTCTCTGCCATACCGATGAAGGCACGCTCCGTCCAAGAGCCATCATAAGTAGTGCCACCTGTCTTGATGTAGTTGTTCACCACGATGGCATAGTACATACGATAGAGATTATCCTTCACTTTTCTTACGCAAGGAGCCCAATAGCCATAGCTTGGGTTGGCGATAGGAGCCAAACCTTGCTCAGCACGAATCTCGTTCAACTTAGTCTTCACCCAAGCAGGAGCCACCGTCATCGTACCACCGCGATATTCCCAGTTTACGAGGTCTTTGCTTCGACGAGCATGGAAGTGTCCATGACCTTCGTGGGCATTGCCATAGCTGGCATCAGTCTGATACATATAATAATAGCCGTCGGCTGCCTTCATCACCGATGGGTCGTGCACATTGGCAAGATTCCACTGGCTACGCTTACTCCAGTCGGCTATGGATACATAGTTATCAACATAGGTTGGGCACTTGTAGTTTGCTAAGTCGGCATCCGTTGGATCACTAGGTGTTGGAGTCGGCGTAGGAGTAGGTGTAGGCGTAGGCTTTGGATCGTCAATTGGGTCATCGCCTCCACTGCTACAGCCTACCGCCAAAGTACAAGCGAGCAATAGTACTAAAGTATGAAGTTTCTTCATTGTTTCCTTACGTTTAGTTAGTTTTTATATCCTTTATATTTTCTTTCTAATAAAGGCAGGTCTATGGAAGCCTGTTAGCATCAAGACCTACCTTTATTATTATAGTTTTGCCAAAGATTTCTCTTCGAGGATTATCTGCGGTGAGCACGAGTATAGTGCTTGCGAGCAGAAGATGCAGAATCGAACTTCAAGCAGCTGCTATCTACGGTGAAGTCTACAAAGAGGTCGTTTGCATCAACTCCATCAATACCATAGTAATACTGAGTATTTACCTTGCCATCAGTACCTGTTGTAATAGCTAAGACGTCAGCAGTACCATTATTATTGTTGGTTACGTAAACAACAACCTTAGCGCCATTCATACCTGCCAACCAAGTTGCCCAGTCAGCCGCACCAGTAGAACCAGCAGTACAATTCTTCCATCCATAAGGACCAGAGTTGTCGCCAGTCCAACCATAGTTATCCGAACGAACTACAACATACTCAGCTAAAGCTGCATTGCGGAGTACTACTACGTAGTTGTTCCAGTTAGCTGCACCAGCCAAGTTAGTGAAAGAGAATGCGCGAGTCTCGCCAGCAGGAACCTTCACGTCTGCATCGAGGTGAGCACCCCACCAACCAGTTGTACAATCCTCAGCACCCAAGATAGCTGGGCTAGGAGTTACGAATGTTGCAGCATGCTTCTCTACTGTTACATCAAATGTTGTCTTCACACCATTCTTAGCAGTTACAGTAACAGCCTGCTTGCCTGCCTTCATTGGAACATTTGAGATAGTCAACTTATCAAGTGTGATGTCGCGAGTCTTACCATCCAAATAAGTAGCCTGAACCTTTAAGCCTGCAGTGTTGGTTGCAAACTCAGCATTAGCAGGATTTGTGATGCCTGCAGCCTCATAATACTTATAGACAAGTTGTGGAACACTTGCGATATGGAGAGCTGTGATGGCAGGTACTACCTCGAATGTCTTCTGTGCAACGATAGGAGTAGAAGCATTCTCGCCCTTGAATGTCTTGTTATAGATGACGATGAGGTTCTTGGTGCCAGAAACATTCATATCGTTGATGGCAGAGAAATAAAGTTCCTTGGCAGGAATTACCTTGGTTACACCTTCCTCGAAGGTTACGGTAGCAGATACATTCTCCATTGCCTTCTCTAGGGGTGTATTCTCGTCTACTTCAGCTGGTACATTGTTCAACACCATAGAAACCGGAGCCTTATCCTGGGCAGATGTATAACCGCCGATAGGTTCTACGTTGCTCTGCTGGAAATCGATGAATGATCCCTCAGGAACCAGGAAGCAACGGATGTTGGTATTGCTCTCGTCTGCATTCAGATTAGCAATCTTAGATGGCTGAATGTAGGTCTTGGTAACAGTACCATTGGTAATCTTCACCATGAAAGTATCTACACGGGAACGGTCAACCGTCAATGTTACCTTACCACCCAATTTATCTACACCCTTGTCTTTATCAGTTTCAAAGGTGAGATTACTCTGCACGCAGCTTCTGTCGATATGGTCACCCCACTCAGAGTTACCGCTTGGCTGGTTATCAAAACGGATAGCACCATACTCGGTATAACCTGTTCCGCCACGATCCACATCATTGGTGATGACGAGGGCGAAGTTCTTATAGGTGTTAGTTGCAGAAGGATTGATGTTCAGATTGAACACGGCATTCCATTTCTGGTTGTCTTGAACCACATAATACTTTGAGAATGAAGTCCAAAAGGCTGAAGAGAAATCAGTATTACCTACAGTATAAACATCCTCATTCATACCTACTAGCACTTCCTCTGTAGATTGGTTAGCTTTTTCGATTGAATCAATCTTTTCAGAGAGCCAATCAGGAGAGTTGACGCTAAACATGTCACTTCCCTCGCATCCTGTCATCGCTGTCAATGCCATGGCTGCCACACAGAAGACGGATGCTAATTTATTTAGACGTTTCATATTATATCCTATTATAAATATGTAAATGTTATTTTGGTTTCCCTATGGGGCTATCGTTAAGAAACCCCATAGGAATAGATATTATTAGTTGCCCAAGTTAACTACAGGATGAACAGTCCATCCTCTACCGAAGAAATCGGTTGAGTTATCTGTATTCGTATTAGCCGAGTTGCCTACCAGATTAGGATTGTCGTTCAGTAAGCCCTGATAGATAGGCAGGAACTCATGACCCGGTACGTATGTATCGTAAGAGCTCTTCAACTCTGGATCAACGCCTACCATAGAGTAGCTTACCGGCTCCTTGACATCGTATTTAGAACGACGGAAGGTTCCATGCTCCTTCAACTGAGCCAAACGACCCTGATCATAGAAGAATCCCCAACGAATCAGGTCAAGACCACGACCATTCTCGCAACCGAACTCCTTAGGACGCTCTACATTGGCAATCTGCTCGAAGAGCTTATCCTTGGTATCGAAGTCTGAGAGACTCAAATCCTTCAGGTTGGCACGCTCACGAACCTGGTTAATCCAGTCGATAGCCTGCTGTGTAGGACCGTTTACCTCGTTCTCGCACTCTGCTGCACGGAGCAATACATCTGAGTAACGCATCATGCGGAGGTTGATACCGCAATGAAGACCGGTTGTCACCTTATCATAAAGGTTGGTACGGAAATTGGTCCACTTAGCAATAGGAAGACCACCAAAGTTGTTGTTGGTTATGATGGTATCAGTAGCCGTCATCTGACTGGTATAAGCCACGTTGCCATTCTCAAATCCTTCCCAATCATTCTCGTAGGTACCGATGGTCCAGTAGAGACGTGGATCCAACTTACCAGCTGTGGTACGCTCCTGCTTGAAGAGGTTGTACAACCATGGAGAAGCTGAGAGGTCAGCCCATCCACCGAATCTACCTGGAGCGAAGTTAGACTCAACGGCATGTCCCTGTGTAGCGTTAGGGCTTGTATTGACTGGAGTCCACTCATCATCCACACCCTGTGAACCGTAGTCGAGATACTGGATTTCGAAGAGGCTCTCGGCATTGTTCTCATAAGCAGAACCCTCACGGAAGTTGTCGCCATAGTTGGCCATCAGCTTGTAAGAGCCATACTTCTTGTTCATGATGTCCTTGAGTACGGCAAGAGCTTCGCTGTACTTATGACGCTGCATCAGAGTGCGGGCATAGTAACCGGCAGCAGCACCGCAGGTTGCACGACCCTTTGCCCACTCGCCACCTGCATCGCGAGATGGGAGGAGAGTCATAGCCTCTGAGAAGTCCTTTTCTACCTGATCGAGCACCTCATCATAAGTACTGTTCTTGCCATAGAGACCATCCAGAGAAGAATAGTTGGCATAATCAGTAATCAGCGCAGGATTCTGATAGTATCCTGCCAATGTATAGTAAGAATAACCACGAAGGAAGAGAGCCTGTCCCTTGATCTTCTTCATGGTCTCTGAGAGCGAAGCATCGTCGCCTGTAGTACGTGAAAGGATGAAGTTACATACATTAATAGTATAGTAAGCCTCACGCCAAGGCCACATGGAGATTTCGTCTGTTACTGGGTCGTTCATGTCGTCGAATGACATGTACCATACCTGTGATGAGTTCCATACCTCATCGCCACGAACAGCGTCTAGGGTATAACCTACACGAGCAGAAGAACCTTCCATACGAATATGGTTGTATGCTGCGATAACGCACTCCTCCAGATCATCAGCATTGAAACCGAAGGTACCGGTGGTCTGCTGGTTAGGATTGGTAACATCCAACTTGTCCTCGCAAGATGTGGTAGCCATAGCACCGAGGCCAAGGAAGAGAGCTAATGATAATTTATATAGTTTCATATCAAATGTTCTTTTAAATAATGATTCTTATACTTGTCTATTCTCATTATTAGAATGTAAAGTGGAGACCACACATGAATGTTCTTGCACTTGGGAAAGAGCAGAAGTTGTAACCTGGGGTAAAGGTACCGCCAGCATAGTCTACATTATATCCATGATAGCCTGTGAAGGTGTAGAGGTTCTGTGCTGATACATAGAGACGTACACCACTTACATATCCACCAAACCACTTGTCTGGGAAGTTGTAGCCCAACTCTACGTTGGCTATCTTCCAGTAAGCAGCATTCTGAATCTTGCGAGAGCTGAAGAGGTCGTTCCATGCCAATGTTGCATTGTTGGCTGCGTAGGTACGTGGAACACTTGAAAGGTAGGTACCATCCTCTGACCAACGGTTGGCATCCAGCATGCCTACCTCCTTGTTACCATAGCCGTAGCAAGAGTTCAAGCTATTATAGATATCATCTGATACGTGATAATTCAATACTCCGTATGTAGAGATGTTGAGGTCGAAACCCTTATACTCCAAGTGAGTGCTCAAACCGAAGTTTACCTTTGGAAGACCACTGCCCAATACGGTCTGGTCGTAAGCATCGATTACGCCATCAGGAGTTCCGTCAGGGCCTGAGATATCCTCATAGAGGCAGTCACCGACATTGGCACCCTGCTGAACAGCATTGTTGTCCAAATCTTCCTGAGTACGGGCGATTCCCTTGTAAACCCAACCGTAGAACTGACCAATCTCCTGACCTACGTAAGTAGCGTATGGACCAGAAATGTATGAATCCTTACCGATACCCAGAGAAGTTACCTTGTTCTTCAGGGTACTTACGTTGGCGCTGATATCATACTTGAGGGCATGATCGCGGTTGCGATAGGTTGCGCTGAACTCGAAACCACTGTTCTCCATAGAGGCTGCGTTCATGTATACAGAAGTGTTGGAAACACCGGTCTGTGCTGGCACAGGAACTTGGTAAAGCAGGTCTTCTGACTTGTTCTTATACCACTCGGCAGTGAACTCCAAACGGTTATTGAACATCGCCAGGTCGATACCCACGTTAGTGGTCTTCTTCTTCTCCCAAGCAATGTTGTTGTTCACGAAGGTAGAAACGGCAGAACCGGTTACAGGACTGTTGCCGAAGCTGTAAGTCATGTTGTTACGGTTCATGCTAGCCATATACTGGTACTCACCGATGTTCTCGTTACCGAGCTCACCGTAGCTGGCACGAATCTTGAACATGTTAACGATGTCGCGGCTGATAGGGAAGAACTTCTCCTTATCGAAACGCCAACCTAAAGATACAGATGGGAAGGTTGCCCAACGGATGTTCTTGCTCAAGCGAGAGCTACCATCACGACGTACTACTGCAGAAAGCAGGTACTTCTCATCATAGTTATAGTTCAAACGACCTACGTATGATGCCAAGGCATGCTTGTACTCAAATGACTCAGAGTAGGTGTTCTTGGCATTCTGAAGCTGGAGGAAGTAAGGTTCTGTGAAGTTGATACCCCAACCATTCAGGACATTAGTATTCTCTTCCTCGTAAGTCATACCGGCGAGCAGGTTGATGTTGTGCTTGCCGATTGTTCCATTGTAGGTAATGGTATTCTCAACCAAAGCATCGCTGTAGTTGCGAGAGCCCTTGGTAAGGCGCTCATTCTCCTTGGCGAGGTATACACGGTTGCTCTGAATCCAGGAAGGAATCCAAGTCTTGTCCTTAGCCTCGGTCTTGCTATAAGAGAGGTTCACGTTATAATGAAGGCCATGGTTCTTGCTCTTAATGCCTACCATCTTGAAGAGGTCTACATCAGCAGAAGCTGTACCTACGAAGCGGTCCACCAAAGTGTTGCGCTGCAAGAGGTTATTCACCAATAATGGGTTGGATGCAGAGATATCACCATGGATGCCATCATAGTAAACACCATAGCCATAGGCATCGTAGCGATAACCATTAGCTGCACCTACCTTGTCATCGAGAACCCATGTTGATTTATCATAAGCCTTGATGGTTGGCTGCATCAAGAGTGTACCACGGAGCACGTTAGTTACATCGCCATAAAGACCCTGAACATACTCGCCGGCATTAGAAAGACCCATATTGTCCTGGTCTGAGTGAGAGTAAACCATGCTGGTGCGGAACTTCACGAATTTGGTGTCCATAGTGTTGTTTACACGAGCTGTATAACGCTCATAGTTAGGACCTGCACCTTCCAAGGTACCCTTCTGGTTATAGTAGTCGAGAGATACATTATAAGTACTGTGAGAGCTACCAC
>ERZ773208.3040-NODE-3040-length-10629-cov-2.385852_pt1 | contig 10629 bp, 16 predicted proteins | sample MGYA00581006_ERZ773208 | MGnify/ENA primary metagenome ERZ773208 (study PRJEB29015, sample SAMEA2737793) | human gut metagenome | biome: human gut; feature: human-associated habitat; material: faeces | place: China | collected 2012 ...
AACAACAGAATCGTGGTTGCCATTGTGTCCTGTATCGGAGCAGTCATTGGAAGTGCCACACTCAATATCATTATTGGATATTACCAGTAAAATAACACTATCCAATCATGGGAAAGGAAAAGAATGGATAAGAACCAAAATGAAGCGCAGGGACAGGCAGAATTAGAACTAAACGATGACCAGATTGCCAGAAATGATGAGATATGTAATGCGGTATTTGAGTTGTGCAAAGTCCTAACAGAAAATCAGGAATTAGAGTGGGACATGGAGTATATCGGGGATATTGCAGATTATGCTTCAAATGCACTAACACTCTCTGGGATGAAGGTTAGATATCCAGCAGTTGTTACCTGCAAAGATGGCAGTCAGTATATTGAAGAATATGTGAACTGTGAAACCAATCTGGCGGAAGAATCTCTGAATGCAGGAGAAGAACGTTAGAGTAAACCAATTAACGAAACCAAAACTGAAAGGAAAAAATTATGATGAAAAAAATTAATGAAACCATGAACCACATGACAGTAACCGCTTATGTAAAAGGAAACCAGATGAAGAACAAAGTAGCAGATATCCTTCGCAGAAAAGAAGGGGAAGGATTTGTGGATACCGCATTAAAAATCCTGATTTCTGTTGTGGTTGGAGCGTTACTCTTGGCAGGTCTTTATACCTTATTCAAAGACAACATCCTTCCTACCCTTACCCAGAGAATCACGAACCTGTTCAACTACCGTGGATAGTTAGGACCAAGATACACAGTCTGCCGGATTGCATATGCATCCGGCAGTATTCATGTAAAAGAAGGGAGATTACAATTTGAAGATTACAGCAAAGATCACAAAGACATTTGAAGATGCTGGAAAGCTGAAAGCCTTTGCTACGATTTGCCTTGCAGATGCGTTCCTTGTGACAGGGGTAAGAATCGTAGAGTGTGAAAAGGGACTTATGGTATTTATGCCGAGCATGAAGGATAAAGAGGATGAGTACAGAGATGTTTGTTTCCCAATCAAGGCAGAAATGCGAACCCAGATCAATAACATGGTGCTGAATGCCTATGATGCGAGCTTAAAAGAAAATGAAGCGGATGAGGAATAAGCACTGTGTAAAAGGCGTACCGGGGGGTGAGATTGTTTGGAAGTGATACTGGTACTGCTGATTGTTGCAGTATTAAATGGAGCAATCGTTTACATTGATGAAATGCTTCAGGAACTTGTGCCAATGACACTGTATGCTGACCAGTATATGCTGGCAGCAAATGGTGGAAGCATGGTGGATGTGCTGTTTGACATTATGCTTGGCTTTGGTATTTCGCTCATTATCCTGAAATTCTTGAAAAAAGGGTTTGAGTGCTATGTCATGTGGACGGATGGTGACCCGGATTCAGAACCGGTAGGACTTGTCGTGCGGTTCATGCAGGCAATGGTGGTGGCAGTCTGTTTTCCAGTGATGTATGGCTGGATGGGAGAAATCGCAGAAGATCTGATCGACCAGCTGATGACGGCAATTGGAGCATCCACAGAGTATGACTGGCAGACCTGGGTCAATGGCATTTCTACGCTTGGACTGACAACAGCGATCTTTGGGCTTATCTTTATTATCTGCTATTTCATGCTGTACTTTCAGTTCCTGATGAGAGGATTGGAAATCATGATCCTTCGTATCGGTATGCCCATGGCCTGTGTAGGACTTCTGGATAATGATAAAGGTGTATTTAAGACTTACATCAATAAGTTCTTTCAGAGCACCCTTGCAGTGGTCATTCAGATATGCCTTTGCAAGCTGGGTGTCGGAATGATGCTAAATATCGGGATCAATATGAATGTGTTCTGGGGACTGGCCTGTATGGTGCTTGCCATTAAGACACCGGCATTCCTAAGAGATTTCCTGATACCGACGACCGGAGGCGGTGGTGCAATCAACAATATTTATCATTCTGTAAGGCTGGTAGGTATGGCAAAGAATCTGGCGAAGTAGGAGGCGGCTATGACACTTGATGATATTTCAAATGCAATCATCGCCCTAATCAGGGTGGGTGCAGGCTTCCGCTTCGTTTATTGTATGGTGCGACTGGAAAGTGCAGAAGAGGAAGCCACACAGTACAGGAAAAGAGCAAAGAATACAGTGCTGTTCTATATCATAGCGGAAAGTATCTGGCAGATCAAAGATATTATTCTGTACTACTATTCGTGAGGCAGAAAGGAGGAACTACGGAACAGGAAGGCTGGGCGCTTTATATCCCAAGTGGAGTAAAGACGGATAATGAGTTATTCAATGGGTTTGGAAACAGGGAACTGATGCAGAGTGTCATCGGTTCCCTTTTTGGCGGAGCACTTGCAGCCGTCATATGGCTTTTTAGCAGGAACGTAGCATTTACAGTGGTCATGGTATTAACTGCGATCTTTGGTTCAGTCATGATGTGTACAAAAGATCAGAACAACCAGAGCGTAGTAGATCAGATAGGCAACATGATACGTTTTGCAAAGAGCCAGCAGATATACCCTTACCGCGCACTTAGCGAGTGGGGAGAATGATCCGAATACATGCAATCTTGTGTGGAAGCTAGACTAAGGCAGACAGAAAAAGAAATGTGAATACCTCTCAAACCATAACAGGAGGTCTGTTTGGAATTTTTAGACTTATTTAGTGGAATAGGCGGCTTTAGACGAGGATTGGAACGAAGCGGACATAAATGTATTGGACATGTGGAAATTGATAAATATGCAAACAAAAGCTATATGGCTATGTATGGACTGTCGCATTGTAAATATGGACAATGTGACAAAGATAACTGCTGTAAGATCTGCAAAACGGAGGTGATGGAACACTGTGATGGAAACAAATGTGAAGGCGAGTGGTTCGCAAAAGATATTAAGCAAATCAGAGCAGGAGAGATTCCAAAAGCTGAAATCTGGACTTTTGGATTTCCTTGCACAGACATTTCCCTGTCGGGAAAGCGGGCAGGTCTTGAAGGAGAGCGAAGTGGACTTTTTTTTACAGTCGTTGGCCTGCTCAAAAGCACAGATACCGAAAATAAACCCGGCATCCTTATCATTGAGAATGTTAAGCATCTGCTGTCAAGCAAGAGAGGCGGGGATTTTACCGCCGTTCTCACTAACCTATGGGAAGCAGGGTATGATGTTGAATGGCAGTGTGTCAACTCAAAAGATTTCAGAGTGCCACAGCACAGAGAACGAGTGTACCTTGTTGGATATCTTGGAGGAATCCGTGGACGAAAAGTATTTCCTATCAGCGGATCAAACAGAGCGGTTATTAAAAAAGTTATAGGCGGATACCAGGGCGAGCGCGTCTATGATGGAAACGGATTGTCTGTCACTTTGACTGCATCCGGTGGCGGTGCTGGTGGAAAGACAGGACTGTATCTTTGTGACAAAAAAGCCAGAGGAGTGGATGGAGTGCCTGAAAGAAAATGGAGAGGAAGAATGCGGAGCAAAGAACTATGCAGGATTCTTATCTTATAAAAAGGAACCGGACATGACCAGAATTGCCAGATGTATCGTAGCAAATTATAATTCGGGCATTACCCGGTTCGGGGAAAGTTCTGGGGTGATGTACTGCAAAGCCTGTGATGAAAAGTGTACACAGAAATGTGTCGAGGCAAGGGCAGCACTTACACCAGACCGCCTGAATAAAAGACAGAATGGCAGACGGTTCAAAGAGGATGGAGAACCAGAGTTTACATTAACGACCATTGACCGGCATGGAGTAATGATGCTGCAGTGTCCGTATTATACGGGACTGCCTATCAAAGAGGCTACAAAGAAAGGGTATGTCATGGCGCGTCATGGGGATGGAATCAACCTGTCCTATCCAGACAGCGATTACCGCAGAGGCAGAGTGGGAAAACAGTGTTCACAGACACTTCTCACTGGAGCTAATATGGGAGTTTTAGTGTACTGCCGAATCCGAAAGCTGACACCGAAAGAGTGTTTCAGATTGCAGGCCTTTGATGATTTTCTGTTTGACAGGGCAAAGGCAGCCGGTGTCAGTGATGCACAGCTCTATAAGCAGGCTGGAAATTCAGTCACAGTGAACATTGTATATGAAATCGGTGTGCGCCTGAAGAAGATGGAGGGCTGCATCCATGAAATTTAACATTCTCTACGTTGACCCACCATGGGCTTATAAGGTGTATAGCAGGAAAGGACAGGGTAGGTCAGCCGAAAATCATTATCATACCATGAATATTGAAGATATCTATGATCTGGATATAGCTTCGATTGCAGCAGAGGATTCCATATTGTTCCTGTGGGTAACATTCCCATGCTTGGAACAGGGATTCGAGACCATCCGCAGATGGGGATTTCAGTATAAGACACTGGGATTCTGCTGGGTAAAACGGTGCAAAAAGCAGACCGAAAAATGGTTCTGGGGACTTGGCTTTTGGACAAGAGCCAACCCAGAACTCTGCCTGATTGCAACGAAAGGACACCCGAAGAGGTTCAGTGAAGGTGTACATTGTGTCGTAGATACACCGGTGGAAGCACACAGCAAAAAGCCGGACATTGTAAGAGAACGGATCGTGGAGCTTGCCGGGAATCTGCCGAGAGTGGAATTATTTGCAAGGCAGAGCTATCCGGGCTGGGTATGCGTAGGAAATGAGATAGATGGAATGGATATCAGAGACAGCCTGATTCAGTTAAGGGAACGAGAAGAGAAAGGAAGGGACAATGTTATGGATGTTTGAAAGTAAGGAATATGCAGTCATATTGGCAGCCAGCTTTTTAGCTGGCCTGCTGATGGATATGATCTTAAAGAAAGTAACAAAGCAGGGAGAAACGAAGTATACAGCTTTTCTATCCGTCTGTATCACGGCAGTTTTTCTTGGAACATATGGAACAAATGAACATGCGCTTGTCTGTACCTTATTCGGACAGATGCTTTTGTATGCATCAGAATATGACCTGACCACGCATACTGTACCGGATTATGTCCATGTGCTTTTGTTGCTGATTGGATTATTGGAAATACAGTTCGTTCCGGCATTGCTGGGACTTGTACTTGTGCCGCTGCCATTCTTGGCAGCGGCCCTTTTCAAAGAAGGAAGCATGGGAGGCGCAGACATCAAGCTCATGGCAGCCTGTGGATTTATTATGGGCGTGCAGAAAGGATATATGGCAATGATTGCAGGTCTTACCCTGGCAGTCATGATACAGAAAGTATATGTAAGGGAATCAGAAAAAGGATTTGCCTTAGTGCCATATTTAAGTATCGGGTGTCTGCTGGCCATGCTTTTATAAAATCAAAAGTGGAGGAAATCAAATTGAAAAAAATATTACAGAACCGTATCGTGATTGGACTGACCTGTATCATCCTGTCACTTATTATTTGTTTTGGACTTACCCCCGTGTTCAACAATGCATTGAAATCCAAAGTATCCATTGTGAGAGTCAGCAAAGATATTAAGGAAGGCGACCAGATCACAAAGGAAATGGTCACCACAGTAGAGGCAGGCGGTTATAATCTGCCAGGCAATGTTGTGTATTTGGAAGAGGATGTAATCGGCAAATATGCAAATACAGATCTATATCCGGGAGACAGCATTCTAACAAGCAAGCTGTCCGATACTCCCATGTTAAAAAATGCCTATTTAAGCAAGCTGAACGGAGAAAACAGGGCGATTTCTATCAGTATCAAATCCTTTGCGGCTGGATTGTCCGGGAAGTTGGAAGCTGGGGATATTGTGACTTTGATCGCATCGGATGTAGGAGAGAATCGGGAAACGTTAGTACCGCCAGAACTGCAATATGTAGAGATTATTGCGACTACCACCAGTACAGGGGCAGACCAAAACGTGCAGGAAGAAACAGAGGCTGGGGAAGAACAGGAGCTTGCATCTGCCATTACAGTGCTTGCAACGCAGGAACAGGCAACACTTTTAGCAGAATTAGAGCAGACTGGAAGTATCCATGTAGCACTGGTCTTTCGTGGAGACAGTACCACAGCACAAAAGTTCTTAGACGAGCAGCTTGCGAAAGAGGCAGCGGAAACAGAACAGGAGGCCGGAGCAGAGGAAGAAATCGTGAATGATGATTCGGGAGAGATGTAGCAGAAGGAGGCAGTGAGATATGGAATACGGAAATATGCTTGCAGTAGTGGGCAGCCCCGGAAGCGGAAAGACAACGATCAGTATCAAAACAGCACAGGAGATAGCAAAGCATCATAAAAATGTCATTGTGGTGTTCGCAGATCCTTTTGTTCCAGTACTTCCGTTTGTACTGCCCATGGATGAAGAACAGAAGATATCTTTGGGAGAACTGCTGACACTGCCGACACTGACACAGAACCAGATCTTAAAATCCTGTGTCACGATACCGGATAGTGAGTATATCAGTGTGATCGGGTATTGTATGGGCGAAAGCCTCTTATCCTATCCGAAAGTCACAAGGGAACGAGCCATTGATTTTCTTGTAAATCTAAGACACCTTGCAGATTATGTGATCTTGGACTGTACATCCATTTTAGAAGCGGATGTTTTCTCTATCCTTTCCATGGAGATGGCAGATAAGGTATTGCGGATGGGAACATCCAATCTAAGAGGCATTTCTTACTATCAATCCCATTCGGGAATGATTTCAGGAACCAGTCAGGAAAAATATATCAGTGCGATTGGAAACTACAAGACAGGCCAGGTATGGGAAGCGGCAGCGGAACAGTATGGTGGCGTGTCTTTTGTTTTTCCTTATGTGGCAGAGCTGGAAAGGCAGTACGATGAGGCAGTCTTATTTGAAAAGCTGGGTACTAAGGATGCAGTAGCCTTTCAGACTGAGATCAAGAAACTGATAGCGGAAGTCTTTGGACTGCATGAAAGTGTTCCGGTCAAGGCAAAGTCTGGCGGAGCAGGAAAAAAGAAACTGACAGTCAGAAGTCCGTTTGTCTGGAATAAAGGAGAATTTTAGGAGGGAGCAGTGTGCAGGAAACAGAAATACTAAATATACATGAAACGACAGAGCTTGCAAGGGCAAGCAGTGTACTACGCACTTTTCCCGAAGTTCTTAGGGATGTGCAGGAGTACATATCGAAAAACTTTGCAGTGGTATTAAGAGATAATCCCGACGAGAACCGGGAACTGATCAAGTCCTACATTGGCAAATACTTAGAGCAGAGCAGTGTAGGTGTGGCTGGAATGGAGCAAGAGGAACTATGCGAACTTTTGTATGGAGAGATGACAGGATTCTCTTTTCTGACAAAGTATCTGTATCAAAGTGATGTAGAAGAAATCAATATCAACCAGTGGAAAGATGTAAAGATTACTTATTCCACAGGAGAGATCCTGCCGGCAAAAGAAAAGTTCAGCAGTGCCGGTCATGCAGTGGATGTCATCCGAAGATTGTTACATAAATCGGGCATGATCTTTGATAATGCACAGACGATTGTGGTAGGGCATCTGAATAATAAGATCCGTATCACAGTTATGGGTGACGGTGTGATTGATAAGGATAAGGGACTTGCAGTTTCCATCCGAATCGTCAACCCAAGAAAGCTGACAAAAATGCAGTTCGTGGAGTTTGGAACAGCAACAGCGGAGATGCTGGAAATGCTCTCCATGTGCTTTAACCATGGGGTGTCTATGTGTATTACCGGTGCGACTTCTTCCGGAAAGACGACACTCATGAGCTGGATATTGGGGGAAGTTCCATATAATAAGCGAATTGTGACCATTGAACAGGGATGCCGCGAATTTGACCTGACCGCAGAGGATGAAGAGGGGACTGTATTAAACAACGTAGTACACCTCGTTACACGATTCTCCGATGATCCAAAGCAGAACATCAACATGGTAAAGCTGCTGGAAACGACCTTGACCATTAACCCGGACTGTATTGCAGTGGCAGAGATGAAGGGCGGGGAAAGTATGCAGGCCATCAATGCTGCCAATACCGGCCATGCAGTTATTACAACGACCCACGCCAATTCCTGTGAAGATACTTACTATCGAATGGTCACACTGTGCAAACAGGAACAGCCGAGCATGGATGATGCGACCTTGCAGGGACTGGCAACAAAGGCCTTCCCATTGGTGGCATTTGCAAAAAGGCTTGAGGATAATTCCAGAAGAGTCATGGAGATTACAGAATGTGAGATACTTCCAGATGGCAGACGGAAAATGCGTACCTTGTACCGCTTTAACATCACAGACAACATCATAGTGGATGGCAGGCCAAAGATCATCGGTCATTATGAAAAGGTGGAAAATCTGTCAGAAGGATTACAGAAACGATTAAGAGAAAATGGGCTGCCATTAAAGCTTCAGGAGCAGCTCATGGCAAAAGGATAAGGGGGTATAACATATGGTCTTACTTGTAACCATTGCCTTTTTTATGGCGGTGGCAGGATGCTTTATCATGCTTGAACTGTCACCCTTTGCGTTCTTAGATGGCCTGTCGGGCTATCTGAAACCAAAGAATGACAGTATCAGGAGCAAAGTAAAGGACAGCCGGAAAAAGAAAGAAGTAAAGGGATTGCAGCTGCTCTTTGAGGATGTAAACGAGATTCTGCGCCTGACAGGAAAGAGCAGTCAGTTTTCGATTCTTTGTGTGCTGGCTATGATTCTATTTGTATTAGGTGTACTGATGGCACTGACTATGAACAATGTGCTTTTAGTTCCGGTACTTGCAATCGGATTTGCGCTGATGCCGTTCTACTATGTGAAATTCACGGCATCCAGGCATAAGAAGCAGATCAACACGGAACTGGAAACAGCACTTTCCATGATTACCACAAGCTATCTGAGAAATAAGAATACCATCATCCGGGCAATCGAAGAGAACCTGCCCTATCTGAATCCACCAGTATCGGAAGTGTTCCGCAACTTTTTGATGGAAGCAAAGCTGATCAATTCCAACACGGCAGAAGCATTAGAAGGACTGAAAAAAGGAATGGATAATGCAGTATTCCATGAATGGGTGGATGCAGTGGTAGCGTGTCAGGAAGATTACAATTTGAAGAATACTCTGCCGTCGATCGTGTCAAAGCTGTCTGATATGCGTGTGGTATCTTCCGAACTGGATCTGCTGATCTATGAACCGGTAAAAGAATACATTACCATGGTATTCCTCTTATTTGGCAGTATTCCATTATTGTATTTTTTGAATAAAGACTGGTACGAAACACTGATGTTTACCGGATTTGGAAAGGCACTGCTTGCAATCAGTGGTGGAGTATTGTTCGTTTCAGTGGCAGCGATCGTAAAACATACGCGCCCCATTGAGTACAAGAGATAACGGAGAGGAGAAGAGATGCAGAATATCATTTTATTGCTCTTTACCATTTTTTTTGCCACAGGAAGCTACTTTCTGCTGGCAGAACTTTGTAAAGTGCCAAGTTACAGGGCAAGTAAAGTTATCTTAAATGCAGGAAGGAAACGAAAGAAACAGGTCAAAGATTCGGACGCATTCATTCTGGAACTTGCCGAAAAACTGGCGAAGATCCTTCCAATGGAAGAATACAAAAGAAGAAAGATCGCAGGCGTGCTGAAGTCGGCAGAGATATCCATGACACCAGAAGTATATGTGGCGCAGGCTTATGTGAAAGCAGGACTGGTACTGTCAGGTATCATTCCATGCCTGATATTCATTCCACTCCTGTTTCCAGTATTCCTTGTATTGGGAATCGGAGTTTATTTTTCCGAGAGTGGGAGTGCAGAAAAGCTGGTAAAACAAAGAAGGGAAGAAATCGAGTTCGAACTTCCGAGATTTGTAGCGACCATCACACAGGAACTGATGGCAAGCAGGGATATCTTATCCATGCTGGAAAGCTATCAGAAGAATGCAGGCCCGGCACTCAAGAATGAATTGATGATAACGACAGCAGATATGCGGACGGGAAACTATGAAGCGGCATTGACAAGGTTGGAAGGCCGTGTATCGAGTGCCATGTTATCAGATGTGGTACGTGGACTGATCGGGTGTATCCGTGGAGATGATGGAGTAACTTTCTTTCGTATGCTGTCCCATGATATGAAGCAGCTGGAAGTCCAGCGTCTGAAAAGGCTTGCCATGGAGCGTCCACCGAAGATCAGAAGATATTCCTTTGTACTGCTTGGATGTATGCTGATGATCTACATGGGAGTCATGGGGTATCAGATACTTGGCACGATGTCGGGAATGTTTTAGGAGGAGCCAATGAGGAAAAAGATAAAGAAAGTATGGCACTGCCAAAAAGGAGAGGGCTATATTGATGTGGCGGTAGGTGTTCTGTGCCTTATGCTGGTAGTGGAGCTTTGCATGGTCATACTGCCAGTGTTCATGAAAAAACAGCAGTTAGACAATTTTGCATCCGAGATTGTGAGACAGGCAGAGATTACTGGCAACAGCAACGTATCAGGCCGCATCAATGAGCTGAAGACCCAGACGGGATTAGATCCGCAGATATCATGGGACTGTGATTACTTTAATGGAACAAAGGTACAGCTGAACGGAGATATTAAAGTGACACTGACCCAGCATGTGGATATCGGATTTTTCGTATTCGGTTCTTTTCCCATAGACCTTAGAGCAAGAGCCAGTGGAAAAAGCGAAGTGTACTATAAGTGAGGTAATTGTGAAGAAAATCCAAAAAGTCATAAAGGATGCGAATGTAAAAAGCGTAACACTTTACAGAATAGACCAAACA
>ERZ773208.3044-NODE-3044-length-10615-cov-4.414773_pt1 | contig 10615 bp, 17 predicted proteins | sample MGYA00581006_ERZ773208 | MGnify/ENA primary metagenome ERZ773208 (study PRJEB29015, sample SAMEA2737793) | human gut metagenome | biome: human gut; feature: human-associated habitat; material: faeces | place: China | collected 2012 ...
CTAATTTATCTCGCATTGCATTTGCTTTTTCTTTATTTGTTGCAATGCCAACAACCATAGGTTCAATATCATCATTTGACAACCAAATTAAATATACTTTATTCATATAAATATCCTCTCTTTCTTCTATTGAATTTTCCGTTTCATTTTACCTCATCCCATTCGTATACAGGAAGATCATCAACAACCTCTCCATCCGTATCCAACCGGATTAAAAGCACATCATTTTCCCAAGCATATTCTAACAATACAACTAAATCTGATGGCAGATTACGAATTTCTTTCCCTATAATGTCTTTATCAGGTACGCTAATGAATATGCCCTCTTTATAATCATAACTATAAGGCATTTTATTTTCGCTTAAACTATTCAGTGTCTCTTCTTTTAAATGGGATGTACTAATATCCAAATATTTTCCTAACATAATCATTTCTCCTCTCTTATTCTTCTGGTTCACCAAAAATTCTGATGTATTCTTCTACGCTTGCATTTCTTTCCACTAAACGTCTTGCCGTGCTTTCGGTAATAGGAATAATTGTCTCATCAGGAGAATAACAGTTCTGACTTGTCTCTCTTGCATACTTACTTCCGGCATTACCATTTCCATATAAGAAGTATTCTCCTGTTTTCTTCTTGTAGAGCATTTCTTCATACCAATCAACCTGTGATCTGTAACTGTGTTCCCAACTGGTTAATTTCTCTGCTGTTTCCGTATTGTACATTTTTCCATTAATAATTTTTTTCATAAGTATAATCTCCTTTCAAATTATTAAATTGCTGTTTCATCTACATAATTTCTACATCACACTTCCATATCATCAATTTCTATTGATTTTTCTAACAATGATTTCAAGTTCCAACCAGTAAGAGTCATAAAAACATCATCAATAATTTTTCTTTCATTTTTAGAAACATACTTACTAAGCAGAAGTCTCATTCCTTTTTCGATTTCTCTTCTTCCTGATTCCTCTCTATCACTTTCAAACTCATTGATTATAGCAATCGCAAGTTTGGCATAATCAATATATCCATCAACTATGTGACCATTTTCATCAAACAAAATATTGTATTTATCACAATAGTAATCCACTTCATCTTCTGGACACTCTGCTTTTTCCAAATCTTCTTCTCCGTATTCAAGTGCAAGGCAACGCACATTTTCTCTCGCATTATCCTTTACCTTTAAGTTATCCTCTCCAAAACAACATTCATCTGCTCTCTTATAAATTTCATCCCACGTGTATTTCTTCATTTACATCTACCTCACTTTCTACTATTCTTCATTAAATATTTCCGCTATCAATTCATCTGGAATTACGTCTACAAACAATTCTTGTGCAATCCAATTTGTCTTGCTGCGATTATTTGAAATTGCATAAGCAGCTGCATTTCTAACAAGTGTTTTCAGATTTTCTTCTGATACATTTTCCAATACTTCTCTAATTTCCCAACTATATTTAGCAAATTGCATATCATCCATTGAAATTTCCTCCGTTTCTGAAATCTACGGTTCATTAGATATCTTCTCTTGCACATAATGTGTAAATTTCTGCATCAAGTACAACTTCTCCGCAATCTTCACATTCTAAACAAATGTCTGCTGGATTATCCCAATCTCCATATGATACAATACTCACCTTATGTCCTCTGTGTTTCTTTAGTTCGTTCCATAAAATCATATTCATATCATCTGATTTCTCTTTATTGCATGCATATTTTTCTTCCAAAAATGCTTTATAATATTCAACTTCATCAAATTCATTCTTTTCCATATCCTGTAATGTTGAATAAATCATTTCTGTAAGTTGTTCTTTGGTATATGACTCATACACTTCATCAGGTGTTAAATCTTCATCTTCGCTTCCAATAAAGTAAAACCAAAATTCTCCAATCTGGCAAGCAATACAATCATCATTTGGATTACTAATAATCTTTACTATTCCATCACATAAGCCTTTAAAAATCATCTCTTTAAATTCCATAATCGTTCCCTCCAATTAAGAAATCATCGTTTTATTCTGTTTTTAAAAGTAATCGTATCTAATGTTTCTCTGTCCTCATTGGATTGTAGCCATTTCAGTTCATATTCTTCCGCTTCCTCTCTTGTATCAAAAATGCTCTGATTGGTTGTATAATATTCTACATTTGTTCTATATCCGTTCATATACATAAATGCTTTGACATTCATTTTTGCCATGTCTTCAATACTCATATTTTTAATTGATTCGTAATTTGTCATAATTTCTAATTTCCTTTCTAAGTAAATCCTCATTTCATTACTATAATTCTAATAGTTGAGAATCAATTTCAATTACATCCACTGGAATTTCATCTTGAACTATATCAATCATATCTTCAAATCCAACAGCTTTTAAAGCAGCGCGTACCTGTGCAGATGTAACAGCACCGCCAAACTGATTTACAAATGATGGGGCTATTGCTGCATATATTGGCGTGTCACTCTTAAGTGCAAGAACAGTCTGGAATATCTGGCTTTTATCGACAATTGCACTAAATGGGCAACTTACAAGACACATTCCACAAGATACACATTGTTCATAATCAATATCTGCACGTCCATATTCATCTGATTTGATAGCGTTCATTCCACATGCTTTTGCACAAGGACGTTCCTGTTTGATAATGGCATTATAAGGACATGCTGAAACACATTTACCACATTTAATACATTTATCCTGATCAATAATAGAACGACCGTTTTCCATATGAATAGCTTTTTTAGGACATACTTCAATACAAGGATGTTCTAAACAACCCTGACATCCGTTAGTTATTAAAATTCGTTTTTCAGGACATGCATGGCATGCAAATTTAATTATATTAATAAGTGGTGGATCATAGTATTTTTCATCAATAGCACTTTTATCAATACCTTCCGAAAGAGGAGCATGTTCAGATACTTTTCTTATAGGGAGTCCGATAGTAGCACGCAATCTTTCTCCTATAATTGCTCTCTCAAGAAAAATATTGTCATAGTAGTTACCGATTTCACCTGGCATAATCTTATATGGTAGTTCTTCCATACGTGAAAAATCTCCACCTTCATATGCCATTCGGGCAACTTCCGTAAATACTTTATGCCTAATCTCAGTTTTATTTGAGTATATACCTCTCATATTTTTATCCTTTCATAGTAATTTAATAAAATAATTCTAATTAAATCTGACAAACTCTACAGTTAAAAACTTTATCATTCATGCAATGATGTCTGATTTAAATTTGCTATGTATGTTGAACTTTAGTAAACAATAGCAATACATACTAAAATTATAACATAGTGTAATTATTTAAAACAAGTTAAATATAGGTAGAAAACGATTCCTTAATTCATTAAAAACATATATAAATTGAACAAATAATATTAATAAGTTGGTAAGGCATAGAAATATATATAATTTTATGGTGGAAAAGTTATTTGTATATGTGATAAAATTGTACGAATAGTTTTAAGACAAAAGAAAAAAATATAAGTAAATATAAAAGAGAGATAAAGAAATGGAAGAAAATAGTGAAATCAGAAATCCGTTAGGGATTGAACCGATAAGTAAGTTGTTGCGTAAATTTGCAATACCAAGCATAGTAGCTATGCTTGTCAGTTCTTTTTATAATATAGTGGATCAGTTTTTTATAGGAAGAACTGTTGGAACATTAGGAAATGCAGCTACGAATGTAGCATTTCCTGTAAGTACAATATGTGTAGCATTAGGTTTACTATTTGGAATTGGTGGTGCGGCAGCATTTAATATTGAAATGGGAAAAGGAAATAAAGAAAAAGCCCCCTTTTATATAGGTAATGTTGTTACAGGAATAATGATACTTGGAACTATAATAGCTATAGGAATATTATTGTTTTTAACACCTTTATTAAAATTTTTTGGATCACCTGACAATGTTTTAGGATATGCTAAAGATTACGTTGGTGTTACGGCAATTGGAATACCATTTCTTATAATGGGACTTGGGGGAGGACATATTATAAGGGCGGACGGAAGCCCTGATTTTTCGTGTTATTTTAGGTAAGCGTGCAATTCTTGCGCTGTCTGCTCGGCCTGCCGAGCCACAGCGTCGGCATCAGGCATATCTGCCATCGACTGCATGGGCCGTTCAAGTTCCGCCAATGCCGCAAACACTGCGCGTTCTGCCGGTTTAAAGCTGCGGGCCAGCTGGCTTGTCAGCCATGCGGCCAGCCGCTCCTGCTGCTCTTCGGGCATTTCGTCCTGCATAGGCCGCAGACAGTCCTTCGCTTGGAACAGCTGGTACAATAGATCCGCGTCCCGCGCCTTCGTCTGGATAAGTGCCCGCAGCACGGCCAGTTCTGCCGTGCGCTGCTCGTCCCCAAAGGGGAACATCAGCTTCTGGGCCTTTTCCTCGCGCCGCTGGCGCTCTTTCTTGCTGACCATCTCCAGCCAGGGGATACTAAAAGCCATTTACTTTCCCTCCTTGACTGCCTTGATGCGGATGCGCACATAATCCACATACCAGTGTCCATCGTGGTACAGCACCGGGCGCAGTGTCTCCACAGCCTCACGGATGATGGTCTCCTGCAGTTCTTCGGGCACGCCTGCAAACGGCGCTTTATCAAACATGCGTATCCAGTCCGCCAGACCATCCTCCGTCTGTTGGGGCGTGGGGCGGTCGAACAGCAACGCCGCACGCACCTGCAAGCCATGGCGTTCCAGCATAGGCGCGTACTCCCCCACCGTGGGGAAATAGAAGGTGCGGCGGTAGGTCAGCCCATGGGCCGCAAAGATTTTTTTCAGCGCCGCATGGACAGTCTCGGCACAACCCTTGCCGCCGAATTCACAGACCAGCTGCCCGCCGGGCTTGAGCTGAGACGCAATGTTGGCGATCAGCTCGTTCTGTTTTGCCGCATCGATCCAGTGCAGTACCGCGTTGCTGAAGATGACATCTGCCTGCTCCGGCAGTTGGAACGTACAGGCATCCGCCTGTAAAAATGTTGTATCGGGGTAGCGCTCTTTGGCAAGCGCCAGCATCGGCGCGGAAGCATCCACACCGACGACCCGATAGCCGCGTTCGATCAGCTTACCGGTCAGCCCGCCGTTGCCGCAGCCCAAGTCCACCGCCAACGCCCCCGGCGCTGCATCGATCAGATCCAGCACCGCCTCGCCGTATTTCGGCACAAAGGCAAAGTCTTTCTGGTACCCTTTTGCATTCCAGTCAATGTTCATAAGCCGCCTCCTGCAAAATTTGTTGTTGGTTTGTATTATAGCCGCCTTGTTTCTTCTCGTCAATAACCTTTTTGCCGAAGGTATCATGTTCTGTACTGCTACCATGTTCACATCCGACATTGCTGCAGAATATTTCCGCAGCAATGTATCCAGACTTGGCTTTTGGTTGCCGTGCACTATGCGGCTGAGGTAAGCCGGTTCCCGCTCGATAAGTGCCGCCAGCTGTTCCCGTGTCATTGCCTTTTGGATTCATCGAGTACGAATCCTTCGCCCGATTGCTTCATAGTCAATATTCATAGTAAAAGTCCTCCTGCATAATTTCCCCGCTTTTCGGCAAGGTAAGGACTTTACTTTTCAGTCAACTCACTTGACTTCCTGTGCATGGCAAGATACTATTGCACGCGATAAAATAGTAGCAATATTCCATTATAGTACGCCTCTAAAAAGAAACCAGCCGGAAGTAAATTCCTTCCGGCTGGCATATACATATTCTCTTTTACGCGGTAAATGCAGGGCGGATACTCTGTTGTACCCCGGTCTTTTCTTCTTGTTGCTTTGCCCACGTCACGCGTGTCACTTCTTCAACAAATGCGCGCGCTTTCTTATCGGCAGAATAGTAATGGATTCCAAATTGGTCGCAGACGTCAAACAGAAGTTCGGTGTAGGCAAGCTCGTCCGCCGACGGCATCGCAAAATATCCACCTGCCGCATCGGCCAGTTCATCGATTTTATAGCGTTCATCCAGCATCTTTTCCATTACGGTTCCTCCTCTGCAAGAAATTTTTCAAAGAGATTCCATGCGTTTTCATCGGCCAGCATATAGCGCTGCGGGCCGCCGCTGTTCAGCGTCGCCACCTGGCGGGCGTGGAAATCTTTCTCATAGTGTCTGGCAAGTTCCGGTGTCTTGGCTTCAAACAGGACATCGCCACGGCATCCGCTGTCAATCGAAAACTTGATTCCAAAGGCAATCATCACTTCGCCAATGCCGTAGTATTCCCGCTTGGCAGTCAGTGTTGGGTTAGCATAATGAAAACTAAAAAAGACTTGTCTCTTTGCCATATTATATAACCCCCGCAAATTTCAACGATACAATTATCACCCCGATAATAATAATTGGAGCATAGAACATCCAGATGCTTGGAGATTGCAAGCATTTAACTTGCTTTTCAATCCGGCAAGTCTTTTCTTTAGTTCACTATTCGGCAGTCGAACCACTCCACCATTTCGTCTCAAAAATTCGCTTAGGCAGTATTCATACTCGTCCGATGTTATGTAGCTGCCTTCATAGAGTCGGCCCAGAACGCCTAATGTTCCCATGATTGATACGCCCTCTTTTGTGGCAGCTTTCCGAAGTGCCATATCTCCAGGCAAAAGTACAATATTCCGCTGCTTTGCTATGGCCAGCGCAATTCTGTCCTGAATAGACAATTTGGGATATATATTTTCCCAGGAGTCTGCCAGTGAGAATTCTTCAATTGTGATATCTACTCCTACAAGTCCCGCTTCAAGCAAGTCTTCACGGAATCCCGAAGGTGATAACAGCTCAGAATCTATCGACTCTGCATGTGATTTGAGTATAATAATTCTTTTGAAACCTCTTGTTCGCTGTGGCTATTATCATCTGCTAGGATATAGCCTTAGCTTACTGAGAGGTTCTTTCTATTTCAATTCGCAATTTTTACAGATTACAGGAATGTTCACTTTAAAAGCTCCGCTAAGTAGTGTTCATCTTTCGTGTGGGAACCATTGTGGTGCCTATAAGCTTTTATAGCATTAACCAACTTTTCGCAATCCGGTCCAAAGTACTCTTCATAGAATGCTGTACTATTATCGTATCTTCTTCTTCCACATCGAATATTCGCTTTTGCAAAAGTCTTCGGCTTTGTTTTGGATTTCACTTTCTCGTACTCTGCTGCTAAATTTTCAGATATAATGAGCAGCATTTCCAACTCGGGCTTTGTACAATACTTTTCAACCAGCGTTATTTTATCTTTGTATGCAGATGGTATCTCCAGTTTCTCATTTTGGCCATCGCCAATACGCAGTACATGTACCTCATCTGGATACAAGTTCAATGCTGCCTTAACTGCTGCAGAGGACTTTATTTGACGCGCATGATACGGGACCAATCCCAGCAAATCGTCTGATGAAAATTTCAGCTTTTGATTTTCCAGCAGGATGTTGATGATTTTGAGCTCGTTAGGTCCCTCGCACATGATCAACAGCTTCATTTCATCAACTTCCTTTTCAGATTCATGAGTTCATCATAGTTTACTGCCGTTTGGAAAGCGTTATTATAAAAACGCTTGCTTTTAAGCAAACCGGATCTCACCTCAAAAGACTCATACATGTTTTTAATAGCGATCTTATCGCTTGACTGGCACACCCAGATATTATCCTGTCGGTTGAACAAATCCAAAACTTCACAATAATGTGTCGAAAATAGCAGTGTTGCCCCGTGCCTGTTCACTTTTTTATCCATATACAGACTCAACATATTTTCGACAAGTGTCTTATGAAAATGCGCCTCTGCCTCATCGATAAGCAAGTCGAAACCCTGTTGGAGAGAAGCTACAACCAATGTGTAAAGGATAATGCCTTTTGTCGTTCCGCTGGACAACATATATAGGAGTTCTTTGTCCGATAGAAACTTTTCCTGATTGCAGATAGTGACACGATAGTTATGCTCGTCAAGCATCTGAATACTTTGAATATTACTATCGAAAATACAGATAATCGCAGAAAGCATTTCATCTGGTATATGATACGTTTTGAGCAATCGGAATGCCATTTGGTATGTGTCTGCTCCCATACCGTCGCTACCGAAGAAAATCGCTGATACCTGTTTTTTCTTTAAGACAAAAAAAGTGCTTGCCGTATCTTCCGGTAACTCTCCCAGATCTTTTTGCTCAACAAAATCCTCTGTATACAATGAACTCAGTTTAGTTTTATAATACTTTTTCTTGTAAATATGCTGATTAGAAAATGTTGCCCGATTTGCCAAAGTCGGATCAGCTTTCAATTCTGTCGTGTATTTGTAAATATATCCCTCATGAAAAAAGATGATTTCCAGCTTGATACCCTCATAGGAATAGTGCTTATTCTCTAAGCTAAACTTGCCAAGAATATCATAGCAACAGTCCAGCAGTTCCAGAGCAGTTGTTTTACCGGAAGCATTTTTTCCGACAAACGCTCCAATGCTATACACATACAAGCCTTCAGTAATTTTCTGAAGCTCATACTCCTTGTCTTCAGTCGTCTTCTTCGACTTAGCGACCAAATCAATAACCGTATCATCCTGGCAATTCTTAAAGTGACTCGCCTTGACACGCAGTAGCTTCATCTGAAACACCTCCAAGCTTAGTATACCTCATCGTTCAATTTTAATCAAGATTTTTGTTTAAGCTTTAGTATCTTCTTGCTTTACGGCGATATTGTTATGTTTTCTTCGAATGCTTTCTTTTTCTCTAAGTTTTCTACTTCTGCCAGCTTCGGGCCGAAATACTCAGCAATATTCATCTTTTTCTCAATACCTTTGTTCCCTTTGATGACTTATCTAAGTTAGCTACTGTAATTCGTTCACTCATAGCCTTCCGCCTTTAATAATAAACACTACATAGATTTAGAATATCCTGCAACAGATCATACTCCAGCTTCGCCTTATCATTCATCTGATAATCTATTCTTCGATTTCTGTCGGACGATTCCTTACTAGCAGAATACTCCGAAAAACAGTATTTACATCTTTCCCATACGCTGACTCAATCTGCGTGGCACTGCCTTCATGCTTTAGTAAGATCAAATTAGCTTCTTTGTACGATGTGATGACTTCAGGAGAGTACGTTGATACAATAAATTGAATATTCGGGAAAACTGACGTCAAATCCTTCAAAATTCGCTTTCGTCACCCTGGATGCAAGTGCAATTCCACTTCATCGATTATTATAATACCCGGCGTTTCAAGTATTGCATCTCCAAGTTGTGGATTTAAAACCGCCATTCTGTGCGCAATATCTGCCACCATGCTTAGAACTGAGCGATAGCCATCACTCATCTCGTACATGGGATGAAATTCGTGTTCACCAGAACGATTCGTGTATTCGACAACAACCGTCCTATAGCGCTGGCGATATTCAACCTTTACCCTCTGTGTTTCATCATGATCAATCAAATCCGCAAAGCACCGTTCCAATGCTTGCTGAACCGCAGTCATCTGCGGGATAGGCCCTTCTTGGCTAACGAGAAGTGTGGTCTCACTGAACCATTCCAGAAGCTGTTTGTCTGTTGCCTGCTCAGCAATGCAATCTCGATAGCCTTCAAAACGAGACCTCAGCTTTTGTTTACCCTTTTTCTTTGCTTGCTTTTGTGCCCATAATCGACCAGTACTATAATAAGCAATAAGCGGAAGTACATCTTCCGAATATTCATTTGATGCGCTTTTTTGCAGGGAAGATGCAATATTTCGCAAATCGGATGCTCCACCATAAGTCGTATTAGACTTAGGACCACTCAAAGAGCGCGACCACTTACAGGTAACCCCATTAACGACGCCCTCACAGGAAACTTCGACCGGATAGACTGCCACCTGCTGATATACTTTTTTAATTTCATGTGCTACATGCCGAACATCATCCGTTTTGATGCTACGTGGAGAAGCGTAGTCAATTCCAAGAAAGAAGGCGCTAGCAGCAGTTAATGCACCCATGAGCAGAGAACTTTTGCCGCTTCCGTTATTGCCAATCACAATATTCATTTTAGATTTCAGCGGAATATCTACACTCTCAAAGTTCCGGAAGTTTTTCAAGGTCAACTGGTCAATATGCATAAGCCATTTCCTTCCCAGCGATAACATAAATGCAAGTTTTTGAGTATTATTTTAGTGTAGCATATATCCCCCTACGTTTCAATCGTAACAGGAAATGATTTGTCAAAAAGCACATCATAGCACATTTCTGATATCCGTGAAATCGCAGCTTCTGCAATGTAGTACAGATTCACATCTTCATCATTGATTGGAATTCTGCCCCACACTGAATACTTATTTCACCTTCACTTAGCGAAGCAAATCAACCACATATTCCATTTAAAACAAAATCATCCAATCCGTTCAATAATAAACATTTTATGGAACCACTGCCCCATTTGCTCACCACAATTTTTTTATTTTCCCCTTCCCATTCCCACACTTCGACGCTATCCATTGTAATTGAGAGGAGATATACTTTCTCTTGTGACAACTGAATAGCGTCCTCTGCCGTACCGCTTTTGGGGAAGCAGCGCAATAATCCGAATTTGTCCGGGGAGCGTGCCAAGAAAGCGTGACAACATGCTGCAAGGCCGGCCCAAAGACTGCCTTGCAGGGCACAGCGCCGGGAAGGGTTGCCTGTCTGGAATTTGCAGGGGG
>ERZ773208.3047-NODE-3047-length-10610-cov-2.411937_pt1 | contig 10610 bp, 8 predicted proteins | sample MGYA00581006_ERZ773208 | MGnify/ENA primary metagenome ERZ773208 (study PRJEB29015, sample SAMEA2737793) | human gut metagenome | biome: human gut; feature: human-associated habitat; material: faeces | place: China | collected 2012 ...
CGTCAGCCTTTTCCCGACGGGGGCTTCCCTGATTAGCCATCCGGGAACATCACGCTGTTCCCCGGCGCTTCCCTGTGCAGATGGATAAAGTTCAGGTGCCGTTCATACTGGTCCAGAATGTCCGTAATCACCTGCTCCTTGCTGTAATCCATCAGATCATTCCCCTGGCTGCCTTCCAGCAGGAACGTCTCCAGCCGGTAGTAGGTCGACTTCCCGCTGCGCGCCCGGTAGGTAAAGCCGGGTACCGAATACTGCTGCGGCCAGATCTGATAGACAAAGTTCTGCTCGTCGCCCATGTGCACCAGCAGATCCAGGTGCCCCAGATTTTCGCCCTCTTCCGGGGGCAGGTTTTTCAGCTCCACGTAGGCGCCACGCAGCTTCAGCTCCTGGGCCACCTCTTCCATCGCCGGGAAGCAGACCGTCTCCATCATCTGTTTGGTGTAGCGCGTACCGGGGTAATTCATCAGGCGCGAGAGGCGTTTTTTCCAGCTCAGCCTGTCCTGCGCGCCCAGCGGACGCGGGGCGGTGTCGCGGCTGGCGCTGACGCGGCGGTAGTCTTCCACCTTAAGCGATTTATACAGCCCGGCCATCACGAAGAAGATCACGAAGCTGAACGGCAGGCCCATGATCACCGTCGTGTTCTGCAACGCCGAGATACCGTTGGTCATCAGCATGCCGAGCGTCAGCAGGCCGATGGCGACGGACCAGAAGATGCGCAGCCAGTTCGGCGCGTCGCTGTTAATGTCCTTGAGCTTCGAGGTGAAGTTCCCCAGCACCAGCGCGCCAGAGTCCGCCGAGGTGACGTAGAACAGCAGGCCGGTAATGGTCGCTACGGACGCGCTAAAGGTGAACGCCGGGTACTGCGCCAGCAGGCTGTAGAAGCCGCGCTCCGGGTGCGCCATCGCTTCCTGGGCAAAAGTCGCATTGCCGTGGATGATCTCGTGCAGCGCGCTGTTGCCGAAAATCGACAGCCACAGCAGGGTAAAGGTGAACGGGATAATCAGCGTGCCCATCACGAACTGACGGATGGTCCGCCCACGCGAAATACGCGCCAGGAACAGGCCGACAAACGGCGACCACGCCACCCACCACGCCCAGAAGAACAGCGTCCAGTTGTTCATCCACTCTGTCGGACGGTCAAAGGCGAAGCTGTTCAGCGTCATGCCCATAAAGCGGTTCACGTAATCACCCACGTTCAGTACTAAGGCATTGAGCAGGAACGAGGTGTCGCCCATAAACAGCACGAACAGGATCAGCCCCAGCGCCAGCGCGACGTTCAGTTCGGAGAGCACGCGAATCCCTTTATCCACGCCGGAGGTCACCGAGATGGTGGCGATAATCACCGACAGCGCAATCAGCGCCGCCTTCGCCGCCATCGAATCCGGGATGTCAAACAGCACGCTCAGCCCGTAGTTGAGCTGCACCACGCCAATTCCGAGCGTGGTGGCGATGCCGAAGATGGTGCCGATCACCGCCGCAATGTCGACGCTGTGGCCAATCGGACCGTTGATCTTTTTGCCGAAAATCGGGTACAGCGCGGAGCGGATGGTAAGGGGCAAATTATAACGATAGCTAAAGTATCCGAGCGCCATGCCCATCAGGGCGTACATCGACCAGCCCGTCAGGCCGTAGTGGAACAGCGTCCAGACCATCGCCTGGCGCGCGGCCTCCATCGTCTGCCCTGCCCCTTCCGGCGGCTGCATATATTGCGTGACCGGTTCCGCCACGGAGAAGAACATCAGGTCGATGCCGATGCCTGCGGCAAACAGCATTGCGGCCCAGCTCAGCAGGCTGAACTCGGGCTTGGACTGCTCTGGCCCGAGCTTCACCGAACCGAAGCGCGAGCAGGCAATGCAGACCACGAACACGATGTAAAGCGTCGCCGCCAGCAGATAGTACCAGCCGAAGGTCTTTGACACCCAGTCCAGAGTGCGCCCAATCCACTCGGCAGAAAAATCACGAAAGAAGATGGTCGTCAGGGAAAACAACAAAATCAGCCCGGCGGACGTATAAAAAACGACCGGGTTGATTTTGTCTTTTTCTCTGTCTTGTGAAAGGTCTGTCATCCAGTATCCCCACTGTTTTTGTAACTATTGAAATCCAAAATCGCAACAATTAAGACACATTTTATATTGAACGTCCAATCAAAAACCGCTTTAATAGATTACCAACGCTGATGAATGGAGTGGCAAAAATGCCCAAAGTGGGGATGCAGCCGATCCGGCGCAGGCAGCTAATCGATGCCACGCTGGAAGCAATTAATGAAGTGGGAATGCATGACGCAACCATCGCGCAGATCGCCCGTCGGGCGGGCGTATCCACGGGGATCATCAGCCACTATTTCAAAGATAAAAACGGTCTGCTGGAAGCGACCATGCGCGACATCACCGGTCAGCTGCGCGACGCGGTATTAAGCCGTTTACGCGCCCTGCCGGACGGCAGTGCAGAGCAGCGCTTGCAGGCGATTGTCGGCGGCAATTTTGATGAAACTCAGGTTAGCGGCGCGGCGATGAAGGCCTGGCTGGCCTTCTGGGCCAGCAGCATGCATCAGCCGATGCTCTACCGTTTGCAGCAGGTCAGCAGCCGTCGGTTGCTCTCAAACCTGGTGTACGAGTTCCGCCGCGAGCTGCCCCGCGAACAGGCCGAAGAGGCGGGCTATGGGCTGGCGGCACTGACGGGCTGTGGCTGCGCGCTGCGCTCAGCGGCAAACCGCTGGATAAAACCCTGGCCCAGTCGCTTACCAGCCACTTTATCAGCCAGCATTTACCGACCGACTAACCGAGGAGAATTTATGTCCCGAATGGCAGAACAGCAGCTTTATATCAATGGTGGTTATACATCCGCCACCAGCGGTCGCACCTTCGAGACCATCAACCCGGCGAACGGTGAAGTTCTGGCGACCGTGCGGGCCGCCGGGCGCGAAGACGTGGACCGCGCCGTCGAAAGCGCAAAGCGCGGGCAAAAAATCTGGGCGGCGATGACCGCCATGGAGCGCTCGCGCATCCTGCGTCGCGCCGTCGATATCCTGCGCGAGCGTAACGACGAGCTGGCAACGCTGGAAACCCTCGACACCGGTAAAGCGTATTCCGAAACCTCGACCGTCGACATCGTCACCGGCGCGGACGTGCTGGAGTACTACGCGGGGCTTATCCCGGCGCTGGAAGGCAGCCAGATCCCGCTGCGCGACACCTCGTTCGTCTACACCCGCCGCGAGCCGCTGGGCGTGGTGGCGGGCATCGGCGCGTGGAACTACCCGATCCAGATCGCCCTGTGGAAATCCGCGCCGGCGCTGGCGGCGGGCAACGCAATGATCTTCAAGCCGAGCGAAGTGACGCCGCTTACCGCCCTGAAGCTTGCCGAGATCTACACCGAAGCGGGCCTGCCGGACGGCGTGTTTAACGTCCTGCCGGGCGTAGGCGCGGAGACCGGCCAGTACCTGACCGAGCATCCGGGCATCGCGAAAGTCTCCTTTACCGGCGGCGTCGCCAGCGGCAAAAAGGTGATGGCCAACTCGGCGGCCTCGTCCCTGAAAGAGGTGACGATGGAGCTGGGCGGTAAATCCCCGCTGATAGTGTTTGACGATGCGGATCTGGATCTCGCGGCAGATATCGCCATGATGGCCAACTTCTTCAGCTCCGGCCAGGTGTGCACCAATGGCACCCGCGTGTTCGTGCCCGCGAAGTTCAAAGCCGCGTTTGAGCAAAAAATCGTTGAGCGCGTGGGCCGCATCCGCGCGGGCGATCTGTTCGATGAAGCTACCAACTTTGGTCCGATGGTCAGCTTCCCGCACCGGGACAGCGTGATGCGCTACATCGCCAAAGGCAAAGAGGAAGGCGCGCGCGTGCTGTGCGGCGGCGACGTGCTGAAGGGCGAAGGCTTCGATAACGGCGCGTGGGTGGCCCCAACCGTGTTCACCGACTGCACCGACGAGATGACCATCGTGCGCGAAGAGATCTTCGGCCCGGTGATGTCCATCCTCACCTATGAGTCCATTGAGGAAGCGATTCGCCGCGCCAACGACACCGACTACGGGCTGGCGGCGGGCATTGTCACCGCCAATCTGAACCGCGCCCACGGCGCTATTCATCAGCTCGAAGCGGGCATCTGCTGGATCAACACCTGGGGCGAATCCGCCGCAGAGATGCCGGTGGGCGGCTACAAACACTCCGGCATTGGCCGTGAGAACGGCGTCATGACGCTTCAGAGTTACACCCAGGTGAAGTCCATCCAGGTTGAGATGGGTAAATTCCAGTCCATATTTTAACCGGGAGGTTTATTTGCAATTTGACTACATCATTATCGGGGCCGGCTCTGCCGGCAACGTACTGGCAACACGACTGACTGAAGATCCAAACACCACCGTCCTGCTGCTTGAGGCGGGCGGGCCGGACTACCGCTTTGACTTCCGCACCCAGATGCCTGCCGCGCTGGCCTTCCCGTTGCAGGGCAAGCGCTACAACTGGGCGTATGAAACCGAGCCAGAGCCTTTCATGAACAACCGCCGCATGGAGTGCGGACGGGGTAAAGGGCTGGGCGGCTCGTCGCTGATCAACGGCATGTGCTACGTGCGCGGCAATGCAATGGATCTGGACCACTGGGCGAAAGAACCGGGTCTGGAGCACTGGAGCTATCTCAACTGCCTGCCCTACTACCGCAAGGCAGAGACCCGCGACGTGGGGCCGAACGACTACCACGGCGGCGACGGTCCGGTGAGCGTCACCACCTCTAAGCCGGGTGTGAACCCCCTGTTTGAAGCGATGGTGGAGGCAGGCGTGCAGGCGGGCTACCCGCGCACCGACGATCTCAACGGCTATCAGCAGGAAGGCTTTGGCCCGATGGATCGCACGGTCACGCCGCAGGGCCGACGCGCCAGCACCGCGCGCGGCTATCTGGATCAGGCCAAACCGCGCCCGAATCTGACCATCCGCACCCACGCCATGACCGATCACATTATCTTTGACGGCAAGCGCGCGGTGGGCGTCGAGTGGCTGGAAGGCGAAAGCACCATTCCGTCAAAAGCGACAGCGAAGAAAGAGGTACTGTTGTGCGCGGGCGCCATCGCGTCTCCGCAGATCCTCCAGCGCTCCGGCGTGGGCAACGCTGAACTGCTGAAGCAGTTTGATATCCCGCTGGTACATGATTTACCCGGAGTGGGTGAAAACTTGCAGGATCACCTGGAGATGTATCTTCAGTATGAATGTAAGGAGCCGGTCTCCCTCTACCCTGCCCTGCAATGGTGGAACCAGCCGAAGATTGGCGCGGAGTGGCTGTTTGGCGGCACGGGCGTGGGCGCGAGCAACCACTTCGAAGCAGGCGGGTTTATCCGCAGCCGCGAGGAGTTCGAGTGGCCGAACATTCAGTATCACTTCCTGCCGGTGGCGATTAACTACAACGGCTCGAACGCGGTGAAAGAGCATGGTTTTCAGTGCCACGTTGGATCTATGCGCTCCCCGAGCCGCGGCCACGTGCGCATCAAGTCGCGCGATCCGCACCAGCATCCGGCGATCCTGTTCAACTACATGTCCCACGAGCAGGACTGGCAGGAGTTCCGCGACGCGATCCGCATCACCCGCGAGATCATGCACCAGCCTGCGCTGGACAAGTATCGCGGTCGTGAAATCAGCCCGGGCGTCGAATGCCAGACCGACGAACAGCTGGACGAGTTCGTGCGCAACCACGCCGAAACCGCCTTCCACCCGTGCGGTACCTGCAAGATGGGCTACGACGAAATGGCGGTGGTCGACGGCGAAGGCCGCGTTCACGGGCTGGAAGGGTTACGCGTAGTGGATGCGTCGATTATGCCGCAGATTATCACCGGCAACCTGAACGCCACCACCATCATGATTGGCGAAAAGATTGCCGACGCCATTCGCGGGCGCGAGCCGCTGGCGAAGAGCACGGCGGCTTATTATGTGGCGAACGGGGCGCCGGTTCGCCGCTGAGTGCGAACTTCTCCCCTCACCCTAACCCTCTCCCCAAAGGGGAGAGGGAACTTGAACACCCTCTCCCCTTTGGGGAGAGGGTTGAGGTGAGGGGTAAGGCTTTTACGTCCGAAATTCCTCTAACCGCCTGACCTGCCGCCCTTCCCCGTCAAAATTCTCCGCTGCCAGCCAGGCCCGCAGAGCCGCATCCTTTTCCGGCCATTCGCCGTCAATAATCGAAAGCATATCGCTGTCGCGGTTGCGTCCTTTGCGCACCAGCTTCTGGCGCAGCCGCCCTTCCCAGACAAACCCCAGACGCTCCGCCGCGTTGCGTGAGGCGATGTTCATCGAATCGCACTTCCACTCCAGCCGGCGATATTGATGCTCAAAGGCATTTTTCAGCAGCAGCCACACCGCTTCGGTACCCACGCGGGTGCCCTTCATTCTGCGCGACCAGGTGACGTGGCCGATCTCAACCGAGCCCTGGAAGCGTTCTATCGCCATATAGCTGACCAGCCCTACCGCCTTTTCGGTGCGCAGATCGATAACGGCAAAGGGCACCAGGTCGTCATCCAGCACCTTTCCCAGCACCCAGTGCGCAGTGGCCTCAACGCTCACAGGCTGGGTGCTGGCAAGCCACGTCCAGTCGCTGTCGTCACCCAGCGCATAGGCTTCAAACAAATCAGCCGAATGGCGGTCAGCATCCAGCGGCTCCAGGCGGCAATACTGGCCGGTGAGCAGAGTACGGGTTAACGCGCGGGCGCATTTCCAGTCCGGGACAATATCGTTAACGGTTTGACCATGTTGATTGATTTCGGGCACGGCGGTGACTCCCTGAAAGGTAAGGAGTTTGTTATAGCAGGTTAAAAAGCGAACGAAAAGAGAGGTGACTCATAACCAGACCGAATGCGTTATTCCCGGATGGCATAAGCAAAGCAGAATTTCGACTTTGAGGAAATCCTCAGCCAGCCTACCGTAACGGTGCATAAAACAATCACAATATATTTTCTTCAGGGATCGCTATGACTAAAAAACTGCTGCCGTTACTGGTGCTGGCTGCGCTCTCAAGCGCTGCTCACGCCGCTACCCCGCCCAACACGCTGGTTGTCGCCCAGGGTCTGGATGATATCGTGAGTCTTGACCCGGCCGAAGCCAACGAGCTTTCCAGCATCCAGACCGTGCCAAGCCTGTACCAGCGTCTGGTACAGCCGGACCGCGATAATCCGGAAAAAATCACGCCGGTTCTGGCAGAAAGCTGGGACGCGGACGCGGCAGCAAAAACCCTGACCATCAAGCTTAAACCCGATGCGAAATTCTCCTCCGGCAACCCGCTGCGCCCGGAAGACGTGATCTTCTCTTATACCCGCGCCGTGACGCTGAACAAATCCCCGGCGTTTATCCTCAACGTACTGGGCTGGGACGCCAGCAACATCGCCAGCCAGCTAAAGAAAGTGGACGACCATACCCTCACGCTTCACTGGACGGCCGACGTTAGCCCGTCGGTGGCGCTGAATATTCTCTCCACGCCGATTGCCTCCATCGTCGATGAAAAACAGGTTGCGGCGAACGTGAAGGATGACGACTTCGGCAACGCGTGGTTAAAAATGCACTCTGCGGGCAGCGGCGCGTTCAAAATGCGCGTTTACCAGCCGCATCAGGCCATCGTGCTGGAAGCCAACGAATCCGCGCCCGGCGGCGCGCCGAAGCTTAAAAGCATCATCATTAAAAACGTCCCCGATCCCGCTTCCCGCCGCCTGCTGATCCAGCAGGGTGATGCGGACGTGGCGCGCGATCTGGGTGCAGACCAGATAAGCGCCCTCAGCGGCAAGCCGGGCGTGAAGGTGCTTAGCATCCCTTCTGCCGAGCAAAACTATCTGGTGTTTAACACCGGCAACAGCGCTAACCCGCTGCTGAATAATCCAGCGTTCTGGGAAGCCTCGCGCTGGTTGGTGGATTATGAAGGCATCACCAAAGACCTGCTGAAAGGCCAGTATTTTGTTCATCGGTCGGCCTGCCGGGCGCGCTGGAGGACAATCCGTTCACGTTTGACCCGGCAAAAGCAAAAGCGATCCTCGCCAAGGCGGGCATCAAAGACGCGCATTTCACGCTGGACGTGGAGAATAAACCACCGTTCATCACCATCGCGCAATCCATGCAGGCGAGCTTTGCTCAGGGTGGCGTGAAGGTGGATCTGCTGCCCGCTGCGGGTAGCCAGGTGTACGCCCGCGTGCGCGCTAAGCAGCATCAGGCGGCGATTCGTCTGTGGATCCCGGATTACTTCGATGCGCACTCCAACGCCAGCGCCTTCGCGTGGAACGACGGGAAGTCCAGCACCGTGGCCGGTCTGAACGGCTGGAAAATCCCGGAGCTGAACAAGGCCACGCTGGCGGCGGTTGCCGAGCCGGATCCGGCGAAACGTCTGGATCTGTATAAGAAGATGCAGGAACAGTTACAGCATAACTCGCCGTACGTGTTCGTTGACCAGGGCAAAACTCAGATCGTGGTGCGCGATAACGTGAAGGGGTATCAGCAGGGGCTGAACGCGGATATGGTCTGGTACGATCGCGTTATGAAGTAGCTTTTCCCCCCTCTCCCTCTCCCGTGGGAGAGGGGGTCGTTCGTGCATATTTTCAGGATAACGATTTTCCCATGCCACATCTTTCCACCCGCGTGCTTCAGGGTCTGCTGACTCTCCTGCTCACGCTGTTCGGGCTACTGCTGGTCACGTTTGCGCTCTCTGCCTTTTCCCCGGTCGATCGCGTATTGCAGATCGTCGGCGATCACGCCAGCCAGTCCACTTACGATCAGGTTCGCCAGCAGCTTGGGCTGGATCGGCCCCTGCCGGTGCAGTTCTGGCACTACCTGCAAAACCTCGCTCACGGGGATTTAGGCACCGCCAGCGCTACCGGTCAGCCGGTATTGCAGGACCTGCTGCACGCCTTTCCCGCCACGCTGGAACTGGCAACGCTGGCGCTAATTATCGGCACAGTACTCGGCGTAATTGCGGGTGTGCTGTGCGCCCGCTACGCCGGTTCGCCACTGGACTTAGCGATCAGAACGCTCACCCTGCTCGGCAATTCGGTGCCGATATTCTGGCTCGGCCTGCTGATGCTGGCTCTGTTCTACGCGAAACTACAGTGGAGCGCTGGCCCCGGCAGGATGGACGACATCTGGCAATTCACCGTCGAGCCACGAACCGGATTTGCGCTGGTAGATACCTGGCTTTCCGGCGACCGCGAGGCGTTCCGCAACGCCATCAGCCACCTGGTGCTGCCGGTGCTGCTGCTGGCCTACTACTCGCTGGCAAGTATCACCCGCCTGACGCGCTCCGCCTGTCTGAGCGAGATGAACAAAGAGTACATATTGCTCGCCCGCGCCAAGGGCGCCGGAGAGATGACCATCCTGCTGCGTCACGTGCTGCCGAACATTCGCAGTACCCTATTGACGGTGATTGCGCTGGCCTACACCAGCATGCTGGAGGGCGCGGTATTAACCGAAACCGTCTTCTCGTGGCCGGGCATCGGGCGCTACCTCACCACGGCCCTGTTCGCCGGTGACACCACCGCCGTGATGGGCGGCACGCTGCTGATTGGCGTCTGCTTTGTTCTGATCAATAACCTTACCGACCTGCTTGTGCGGGCGACCGATCCCAGGGTGCGCTAATGCCGTTTTATCTCTTCTTACGCCGCCTGCGCCGCTCCCCTGCCGCGTTTTGCGGGCTGATCGCCATCGCGCTGCTGGTGCTTATTGCCCTGTTCGCGCCGTGGCTTGCGCCGCAGGATCCCAACTGGCAGGACGCCGCCGCGCGTCTGCAACCGCCCAACGCGCAGCACTGGCTGGGTACTGACAGCTATGGGCGGGATCTGCTCTCCCGATTAATCTACGGCACCCGTCCGGCACTGGGGCTGGTGGCCTTAGTCACCGTTATTACCCTCCCCGCCGGTCTGCTGGTGGGGATTTTGTCAGGCTACTACGGCGGCTGGATGGAGCGCATCCTGATGCGCTTTACCGACGTGGTGATGTCGATGCCGCGCCTGATCCTCGCCTTCGCGTTTGTGGCGATGCTCGGCCCGGGGCTGGTCAACGGCGCGCTGGCGCTGGCCTTAACGACCTGGCCTGCCTATGCGCGCCAGGCGCGCAGTGAAATCCAGCGTCTGCGCCACAGCGATTATCTGGCCGCCGCGGAGATGATGGGCATTCGCGGCCCGCGCCTGCTGGTCGGCCATATTCTGCCCCTGTGCCTGCCCTCCGCGATTGTGCGACTGGCGCTGGATCTGGCCGGGATTATTCTGGCCGCTGCCGGGCTGGGCTTCCTTGGTCTGGGCGCGCGTCCACCGATGGCGGAATGGGGCGCGATGATTGCCGACGGCATGCAGGTCATTTTTGACCAGTGGTGGATTGCCGCCATTCCAGGCGGGGCGATTCTGTTTGCCAGCCTGGCGTTTAACCTGCTGGGCGATGGCCTGCGCGATATTCTGGAGCCGCAACATGACTGACATCCGACTGACCGTCCAGGGACTCGCCGTCGACTACCCCACCGCCCGGGTGGTGGACAACGTCAGCTTCACCCTCGGCAACGAGCGGCTGGCGCTGGTGGGCGAATCCGGCTCAGGAAAAAGCATCTCCGCGCTGTCGGTGCTGCGACTGCTCCCCACCCCGCCGGCCAGCTACCCCAGCGGCGATATCCGC
>ERZ773208.3048-NODE-3048-length-10604-cov-4.172528_pt1 | contig 10604 bp, 7 predicted proteins | sample MGYA00581006_ERZ773208 | MGnify/ENA primary metagenome ERZ773208 (study PRJEB29015, sample SAMEA2737793) | human gut metagenome | biome: human gut; feature: human-associated habitat; material: faeces | place: China | collected 2012 ...
AATACAACATCTGCAATCTATCATTCACCACAAATGAGCCAGCCGCCTATGTTGTGTTATATCCGCGAACAATGAGCCAATCTGACACGCTGGCGTGTCAATTTGGCGAATGTCGCGAGAGTCAAATGCTTGCATTTGACTAGCAGATGGAGGTTTCCGCTAAACAACACTGTTTTGGAAATCTGACATCTACACTTCACAACATATCACTTCCCTCTGGGCTGTCCGGGAGATGATACTTCTGTCAACACTTCCTGTTTTTCCCGAAAATAACATCATAATTTACATTTTGATAAAAGATGTCTTCTAAATTACCGCCCAGTGCCTCCCGGTTGCCTAACATCCACATCACTTTTGCAATGACAGATTCCAAGGTCATATCGTAAGATTCGAGAAAGCGGCAGTATTTTTTCATATCGTGTCCCACTTCATAGACCGTCATATCGCTGCCCTCATGTGCGACCTGTGTAGACATCACCACGAGACGGTCTGGAAACTCCTGACAAAGCTTATAAAAATCATCTGCAATCGATCGTGGGATACCACCCACCCCAAAGCTTTCTACAATAATGCAGTCATAATTTTCAAAGACACTGCGCAGAATTCTCGGCTTGATTCCCGGAATCATTTTGATCAGATACACATTTTCATCCAGTTCCTCATAAAACCGTACTTCCTCTTCATACGGAACCGGTGGAATGTAACGCATGATATTGCCATCCTGGATCATGGCGAGACATGGAAAATCAATGCTGGAAAATGCATTGTAGCTTTTTGAACGGACTTTCTTCGCCCTTGTTCCTGCAATGACTTTTCCATCAAAAACGATCTGAACCCCTTGCGAGTTTTCATCGGATGCATATAAAAAACTGTCAAGCAGATTTGATTTTGCATCGGTGATCTCAAGGTCGATCGGTTTCTGTGCGCCGGTGATCACGATCGGTTTTTTTGAATTCTGTATCATATAGGAAAGTGCCGCCGCAGTGTATGCCATTGTGTCCGTACCGTGGGCGATGACGAAGCCATCGTATTTTTCATAATTTTCATGGATAGTATGCACCATCATTTTCCAGTGTTCTGGCTCCATGTTCGAGCTGTCCAGATTTAAAAGCTGGACAGCATGAAAATCACAGATATCTTTCACCTGTGGAATATACTGCATCAGTTCTTCCGGTGAGATCTGTGGTTTTAATCCGTTGTCTGATTTTTTGGATGCAATTGTACCGCCTGTTGCGATGAGTAAGATGTTTTTCCTGGGTGACATGTTAATCATTCTCTCCACTCTTTCATCATATTTTTAATCATCAGCTTTTAACAATTTCTGGATATCGGCAAGCAGCATATCCACATTTTCCTCTTTCGTTGCCCAGCAGGTACAGAAACGGACTGCACTGTGTGTCTCATCCATACGCTCCTGATAAGCAAAACTATATTTCTTTTTCAGTTCCGCAAGCACAGCATCCGGCAGGATTGGGAACTGCTGGTTGGTCGGCGAATTAATATAGAATTTCACTCCCATTTTTATTAATTCGTCCTTTAACTTTTCTGCTAATCGTGCTGCATGTGCGGAAATATCAAAATACCGGTTTTCCTCAAACAAGGTCAGGAACTGGATTCCAAGCAGTCTGCCTTTCGCCAGCATACCGCCACGCTGTTTGATATTGTAACGGAAATCCTTTTTCAGTTCCTCATTGCGGATCACAACTGCCTCTCCAAAAAGTGCTCCCACTTTTGTTCCGCCGATATAGAATACGTCTGTGTTGGCTGTGATATCAGAAAGTGTCAGATCATTTTCCTTGCACATCAGTCCATAGCCAAGTCTCGCCCCATCCATGAAAAGATAGAGCCCACGCTTTTTGCACACCTGATAAATTGCTTCCAGTTCCGCCTTTTTATAAATCGTTCCGATCTCTGTCGGATTGGAAATGTATACCATTTTCGGCTGTACCATATGTTCAAAACTCTCGTCTGCAAAATGTGCATCTGTGTACGCTGCGATCTGCTCAGCCGTCAGCTTTCCATCCGGTGTTTCAATACACAGGCATTTATGGCCGCATGCCTCCAGAGCGCCTGTCTCATGGACATTGATATGCCCTGTTTTTGCCGTGATCACTCCCTGATAATGCTTTAATGCAGCTGAGATCACAGTGACATTCGTCTGTGTACCTCCCACCAGGAAATGCACATCCACACGCTCATCCCCACATGCCTTCCGGATCAGCTCTCTCGCCTGTCCGCAATACTCATCTTCTCCATAGCCTGCTGTCTGCTCCATATTGGTTTCAACTAACTTCTCTAAAATTGCCGTATGGCATCCTTCTGTGTAGTCACTGTTAAATCGAATCATTGTTTGTCCCTCACTTTATCTTTCTTTTCAGCTGTCAGACACAGCTTAATATCTTTTCCAGTTACTTTCGAAATTTTCATCCATGGAAATTGTTTCTGAATCGGGATCGCATATCCCTGCTCCGCAAGCGCCCTGATATCTGCCGCTGTCACAATTTTGTCTGCGTCACATTTTAAAATCTTTTTTGCATAGTCAACTCTGTGGCACACTTTCTGCAGCGGTTTTCCGATTGCATGTGCGCCCATGACAATGACCACTTCATCCATATAAGGAAACAGAACCGGCTCATGCTCCGCCGGAGCTTTAACCGGCATATGTGCGGAACCGTCCGCCTCGATCAGGATCTCATCTGCCAGATATAGCAGATCCTCCATCAGCTTTTCCGGCAGCATTCCAAACTTTTCCGTGCCGGGGATCAGGCTCCCTGCGACACAGCAGCCGTATGTGTCAAGGACAGACTGTACCCGCTCTTTCAGTTGCTTTTCTGCTGCCCTGCGCTCCTGCCAGACGGACGCTGTAGCTGATATTACGCTCTCCTGCCCGGTCTGCTCATACGCTGCAAATATCTCCTGCTCCTGTGGCACCATCATTTTAGTTGTCGTAAGGATCAAAACTCTTTTTCCCTCTGCGCGCAATGTCTCGGCACGCTTTCGGATACTTGACGTCTTTCCTCCGGCTCCGACATATGCCGTCACTTTTCCACGGTTTTCCGCTGCAATATCCTGCATCGCCCTGACTGCTTTCTCCACCTCTTCTGTCGTATTAAAACAGGAGAAACTAAATCGTACCATGCCCTGTTTTTCTGTGCCAAAATGGGTGTGCATCAGAGGTGCACAGTGTACCCCCGCCCTTGTCGCAATCCCATAATCTTCTGCAAGGCAGTCACTGACATAAGCGGAATCAAGATCCGCCAGATTACACGATACGATCGCTGCCACCCGTTTTTCACCTCCGTAGAGGTGAATGCCCGGAATTGTTTCAATTCCTCGCTGAAACTGTTCAGCTAACGCCATTTCTTTCTCATGGATAGCTGCGATCCCGGTCTTTTTGATCCAGTCCAGAGCAGCATGGAGTCCTGCGATTCCATGTCCGTTCAGCGTTCCTGCCTCCAGAGCAGCCGGCAGCTCCATGGGATGTTTTCTCTCAAATGAATGTACGCCGCTTCCACCGGATAAAAGCGGTTTTACACACACTCCATCTGCCAGTGCGATCCCACCGGTTCCCTGCGGACCAAACAGTCCTTTATGCCCGGTAAAACAGATTGCAGAAATATGATCCTGCTCCATGTTGATCCCTGCAGTTCCTGCCGTTTGGGAGGCGTCTAAAATAAAATATAGATTATATTTTTCACACAAAGTTCCAATTTGTGCGATATCATTTCCATCACCTGTCACATTGGAAGCATGCGTACACACAATTGCTTTTGTATTTTTACCGATTGCCTGCTTTATTTTTTCGCAGGAAATTGTTCCATTTTTCTCACAATCAACGATCGTGACACTGACGCCCTTCTCCTCAAGTTCATAAAGTGGTCGCAGAACACTGTTGTGTTCCATCTCAGTAGTGATCACATGGTCGCCCGGATGCAATAATCCTTTCAGCACAATATTTAAGCTCTCGGTCGCATTCATGGTAAACACCACACGCTCTGCCGCAGAAGACTGTTCCCCATCTTCCATATGAAACAGCTCTGCGATCTGTTTCCGTGTCTGAAAAATCAATCTGGATGTAAAAAGAGAAGCCTCATTCGCCCCTCTTCCTGCGTTGCCTATATAAGAAAATGATTCTTTTACCGCCTGCGCAACCTCCTCTGGTTTCTGCAAAGTGGTTGCGGCATTGTCAAAGTATAGCATTGCAGCCGTTCCTGCCTTTCCCTCTGTCAGTTTATCTGAATGTCTGTGTTATTTCCATCACTCCGGAAGGACTCCCGCATGAAGCAGTGCCTCTAACACGCCTCCTGCAATACATCTTGCTTTATCCGAGATTGTAAAACAGTTTTCATACTCGGATTCTCTCGGATCAATGTCTGCAATTTTAAACCCTTTTGTCACCGGATAACCGTCACGGATGAGTCCGCGTAGAATCCCGGAAATAGTGGCTTTCACAGCAACTGCACCGTCTTTTTCCCTCTGCCCGGAAGCGTCCTTCGCCTGTGCATCCGGATAAATGTAGGCGATCACTTCGTCTTTTTGCACGTAATCGGAAATCTTTTTTTCTCCATATAAAACACCTGCGCACTCTGCATGGATTACGCGCTCTTTCGCAACACCTGCGATAGCACCCGGAATCCCGGTATTCGGAATCGCATTTCCCTCATAAATAATTCTGCCAAGCTTATGTCCGCGCATTGTCTCAACAACCGCATGCACGTCCCCCCCCGCCGTAAATCCGGGACCTAATGCAACCGTAAACGGTGCCATATCCATTATAGTCCCAAGATTTTTCTTTGCAAGGATTCCGTCGACCACTGCCGCCGGTTTCACCTCCCGGATCACCGCTCCGTCCGGATCGACCATCAACGCAACTTTCCTCTGCTTCAGGAGTTCATATGCCCGTGTCAAATTCTCTGCAAAATAACATGTAACGCCTTCCACAGTGTAACTTTTCTCATAGACCGCCTCCGAAAATGCAACCTGACGCCGGATTGCAGACGGATTTGCAATTTCGGTCACCAGAACCGGATAACCGCTCTGGTGCAGTTTATAAATTGTGCCCGTGGCGATATCCCCGCCGCCGCGGACGATAATGATATTTTTTTTCATTTTCCTTATCCTTTATGGTTTTACAATGTGATCTGCCTCCATCATTGTCTGCGCGATCACATACATATTGGTCACAGAACCAACCGCCAGTTTTTCGGTCAATCCGTAATGGTTCAGACATGTTCCACAGGTCATGACCTCCACGCCCTGCGCCTCCATGCTCTTTAAATCTTCGACGGAGTCGGAACCTTCACAGCTTAAATATGCACCGGAATTAAAAAGTAAAATCGTCTGTGGCAGTTCCTCCAGCTGCGTCAGCGCATAGACAAATCCTTTCATCAGCATTTTTCCGAGCTTATCATCCCCCTCGCCCATGTGGTCTGCACCGAGCACAACGACTGTTTTTTTCTTTCGGATGTCCGGAATACAATTTTCCTCAGTGACCGGTGTGGATGAAACATTCCCATCCTTTATATTATTTTTCACAAACTCTTCTGTCACTTCCATCCATACCGTGTATTCCTGATCGGATTTTTTCTCGCTCTTTGCTTTTAACCCTTTGTGGTCTGCCATTTTGGTGAGATTTTGTACTGCAATCTCATTGTCCACAGTCACTTCCACGATTCCTGCCTCTGTCATGCCGGAAATTGCATTTTTTGCCTCGATCACCGGCAATGGGCACTGTTTTCCTTTTGCGTCAATCTGAATATTCATTTTTCATGCCTCCATCTGTTTATTTACATTTTTTCAATCGGCAGCTAATGCTATATTTTCTTTATTTCAGGACATAGATTTTCTTTTCCTTTTTCTCTGTCACTCTTCCTATTATTCCACAGTCCAGTCCAAGTGCTTCGATCTCCTTCAGCGCCTTTTTGGCCTCATTTTCCGGGATTGCCACAAGAAGTCCCCCGGAAGTCTGCGGATCAAATAAAATCTCTTCCATCGCAAAACTGCAATTTTCAAATGCCACCTGTGCACCGATATGGTTGCGGTTGCGCTGTCCTGCGGCTGTGATGTAAAATTCTTCCACATAATCCTCGCACGCCCTGATATAAGGAATCTGTGAAGTCCACACCTCTGCGGAAAAGTTTTCGCCCAGCATTTCACCAAGATGTACCAGCAATCCAAATCCGGTAATGTCCGTGCAGGCATGTATCCCGTACTTTTTAAAAATCTCTGCCGCATATTTATTCAAAGTAGTCATCGATTCCACCGCCTGGTCAAAGGCTTCTTCAGACACTGCTTTCATGCGGGATGCCGTCATGACGATCCCTACTCCTAACGGCTTGGTCAAAAGCAGCAGATCTCCTTCCTTGCAGTGATTGTTTTCCAGAATACGTTTCGGGTGAATCGTTCCCATCACGGACAGTCCATACTTCACATCCACATCATTGATGGAATGACCACCTGCCAACACGCCGCCTGCCTCCGTCACTTTCTCATTTCCACCAAGTAAAATCTGTCCTAAAATGTTGGCGTCCATGCTCTCCGGAAAGCACACAATGTTTAATGCTGTTTTAACTTCTCCTCCCATTGCATAAATATCGCTCAATGCGTTGGTGGCTGCGATTTTTCCAAAGAGATAAGGATCTTCCACCATCGGCGGAAAGAAATCAAGCGTCTGCACCACTGCAAGCTCGTCCGTAAGCTGATACACTGCCGCATCATCGGAATGGTCAAAACCGACCAGCAGATTCGGGTCAGCTTTTTTCGGTATCATTTTTAATACCTTGTCCAAAATTCCCGGTCCAAGCTTCGCCGTGCAGCCTCCGCCCTTGCAAAATTCGTTCATCATCTTCTGGTTCTCCTGTCAGAATCGTATTTATGTCTTTTATATTGTACATTAAATTTTTATAAAAATCATCCATTTTATATGGTTAATTTTTTGCGTTCATATTATAATGAATAGACAATTACAAATATAAACAGGAGCATTTTTATGGAGCAGACCAAAACAGATCCGGGCAGAAAAAAGAAAAAACCTCTTCGCAGATGTGGCATATTTTTTGCATGTCTGCTTTTTCTGTTTCTCTGCAGTTTTGTTTATATTTCTAAGAATCCACGTGCCAGAATGCTTTTGTCTGTCATTTATTTTATGCAGGATACCCTGAAAGATCCGGCTTATATTGCCTACCACATTGACATTATGGAATTATGCCAGGATTACTTCAATGGGGATATCTCATTTGAGGGAAAAGCCTACCTGAACGATATCAAAAATTTTAAATACTCCTCCTCCATGGACATTTCCGGGGAGCGCTCTTTTGCGCAGAAGAAACTTTCCATAATCTCCGATATGGATGTTCTGACGCTGAATGTAGGCGAGATGGATTTTTATATGAATCCTAATACCGTTTATTTCATGGTTCCAATGTTAGACAATCTTTCTTATGCCATGACCACCAGCAATACTTATTTCAAAAAAGCACCGGAGCTGACACATGATATTGATCAGGAATGGTTTCACGACAACTTCTCCAATATTATCGAACTGACCAGACAGATTCAGATTGAGGAAACCGGAAAAACAAGAACAGATTCCGATGATGTAAAAAGCCACGAATACCTCGTCACGATCCCGGAGGGTTCCGGTGGTTTTATCTGGGAGCTTTTAGGCATGGATACGCCGGACTATGACATCCGCGTTTCCCTGTATCTGACCGACCTGTGCCGGATGAGCCGTATGGAGGTCGATTTGTCCGATATCACAGAAGGTGCTTCCATGATCATTGACGGAACAGATGTCGGAACCTGTATTTTAAGTTATGAAATGCCAAATGGAGAACGCTTGACACTCACCTATGTCCGCAATCCGTCTGTCACCCATGTGAATTTTATCTACATGGACTGCCTCTACGAGACAGATCAGGGCGACAATTTTACAGCAAGCGGCTATATCACCACCCAGCCAGACGACAACGGTTGCGAAATAAATGTCAAAAACCTTTCCGTCATGCAGGGCGATGACCTGCTTGGCACTTTTTCCTTTATCGGAACGATCACAAAAGAAAAAAATCTGCCGGATGTCTTCCGTGGCGCCGACCTCGATTCGCCAGACATGGAACATATTGACTGGCAGACCGTCCGCGACGACACAGAAAGCTTCATCCAGGATGTGATCGACGAAGCGAAAAAACGATTGACCGAATGAAAAATTTGGAGGTGCGTTTCTTCCATGGCTTTTAACGTACAATAAAAAATGAAATGGCAAGAGGTGCTCTGTGAAAATAGCTCGGATTGTTTATTTATCCATGGTTCGTTTTAGACTTCTTCGATTGTTTATGTTCATTCAAAAAATGGACGTCCGGCTCTCTGTATCCGTCTACGGAAAACTCTCTTTGCAACTTTATTGTGCGCAAGTTACATGTCAGAAAATCAGCAGAGAAGTAGGGCAAAAATTATCCGGGTATTTTTTAATTTTTGCCCTACAATAAACGATGCTGCTTCTGACATTTACTTGCGCTAAATAAAGTTGCAGAGAATTTTCCGTAGACGGACACAGAGATCCGGACGTCCATTTATGAATGTACATAAACTTAAAGTCTAAAACGAACCATGGATAAATTTACACAATCCTCACAATATTTTCACAGAGCACCTCTTGTCATTTCATTTCTATCAACACACAGAAGCCATGGAAGAAACGCACCTCTAAATTTTTCACTCCGTCAATCGTTCATCTGCTCCATAAAGTACATCCTGGATGCAAAGTCTGGGAAATGCCTTATCTGTTCATTGTAGCCGGTGCCTCCAAATGCCTGCTTTAATTTTACTCCGGCATACATGAGTGCATCGCCATATGCACAGAAATCTTCTGCCTCACCATCCATTTTCACAAACTTTGCGATCAGATTATGTGCGACAGAATCCTGCCTGATATGCACCGGAGCCACGGTGTTTACCAGATCACCAAACTCTTTTACATTGTATTTTAAACTACGGTTGTAAAAATGATATCTGGCTTCCGGGTTTAACCCATTCGGACGATAATATTCAAACTGCGTGTTCGGCGACACAAGTTTCTGCATCAGAAAGCCAACCGCTTTTTCCCGGTCTTCTGATACACACGTCCACTCCTGGATATTTCCGGTCTGCGGGCCTGACAAACTGCCGGTGCTGCCCTGATCCGAAAAATTTCTTCCCCGGTAAAAAGAACCGGTCTGCAGCACTTTACGCCACTCTTTATAAAGTGCGATCTGCGCTTTTACCGCATCGAAATCCTCTTTTTTCATATCGCAGAAATTACATTCATATCCGCAGATTCCAAACGCTGCCACCTGAAATCTTGTCTCAAGCGGTGTCATTCGGAGCGTCTGGTGATTCGGGCAGGATGAGACATGTGCGCTCACCACGGACATCGGATAACCATAACTGTATCCGGTCTGAATCTCCGCACGGCACAGTGCGTCTGTGTCATCACTCGCCCAGATTTGTGGGAAATACGATAAGATTCCAAGATCAAACCGGTTGCCGCCTGCTGCACATCCCTCAAATAAAATTTCCGGGAATCGCTCTGTCAACTCCTTCATACACCGGTATAGTCCAAGCACATAACGGTGTGCCACCTCCCCCTGCCGCTCCGATGGAAGTGCCTTTGAATAATAATCGGTCACGATCCGGTTCATATCCCATTTCACATAGGCAATATTTGCAGAGGAGAACAGGTCACTCATCTGCCCAATGATATAGTCCTGCACCTCTGCCCGGCTTAAATCGAGCAGCCGCTGGTTTCTTCCCTCGGAATGATTTTTGCCCGGAATATCCATCGCCCAGTCCGGGTGCGCCTGATAAAGTTCACTGTCCACGTTCACCATCTCCGGCTCTACCCAGATGCCAAAATCCATACCAAGATCGTTGATTTTTTTGCAGAGACCAGCCAACCCGTTCGGAAGCTTTTTCGTATTCACCTTCCAGTCTCCTAGCGATGACCGGTCATTGTCCCTGTGGCCAAACCATCCATCGTCCATCACAAACAGTTCAATCCCTGCTTCCTTTCCGGCTTTTGCGAGCTGGAGCAGTTTTTTCTCATTGATATCAAAATACGCGGCTTCCCAGCTGTTCAGCAATACCGGGCGCACTTTTTTCTTCCACGCACCACGCACAATATGTTCCCGCACAAAGCGGTGCATACACTGGCTCATCCCATTGTAGCCGGCTTTGGAATAAGCCATCACTGCCTCCGGTGCCTCAAAGCTTTCCCCTGCCGGAAGCTGCCAGCAAAAATTCTGCGGATTGATTCCAGAGACAAACCTTGTTTTTCCATAGCTGTTCACTTCGACCACCTCATAATGGTTTCCGCTGTATACAAGATTGAATCCATAGCAGTCCCCGGTATCCTCCGTGGTCTCTCTCCCACTTAACATCACAAACGGATTCGCTCTGCTTGAGGAAGTTCCGGTATAAGAAGCATTTACGTATTTCCCTGCTGCCACCGGGACATCCCATCTTCGCATCTCCCTCGCCCACGCGCCATGAAAGGAGGTAAACACATGATCCGATGTCGGAAAATCGACCTGACAGCTCATCAGCCGCCGGATCTGTAATGCATTTTCACC
>ERZ773208.3055-NODE-3055-length-10599-cov-2.978756_pt1 | contig 10599 bp, 10 predicted proteins | sample MGYA00581006_ERZ773208 | MGnify/ENA primary metagenome ERZ773208 (study PRJEB29015, sample SAMEA2737793) | human gut metagenome | biome: human gut; feature: human-associated habitat; material: faeces | place: China | collected 2012 ...
GTATCAATTGCAAATATCCGCAAAATATAATTTATATAAAGGGGATTTAAACAATGAGTATTAAACAAAGAAGAACTATTGCAAACTACATTGATGTAGCAGAGGCAAGTGCAGAAGCACCAAGCTTTGCTTTTATGGGCGCAGGTTTTAAAAGCCTTGAAGAAAACCCTGCTGCACAGACAAAATCACGAAGATATGTTTGTGATAAGTCAGCAACAAAGACTATAAACGGCTATGACTGGTCAACACCATTTGAGCTTGACCAGATTCGTGAGCAAGAGGCTGTTGAATTTATCTGCAAGGTTGGTGAAAAACAGCTCACGGGTGCAGATGCAGAACGAGATTATGTTATGGTAGATATGAGTAGCCCCGTTGCAAGCACTGAAAATACATATAATGCAAGAAAAGTCAAGGTCGCAGTTGAGCTTGCAAGCTTTTCTAATGATGACGGCGACCTCGGTGCAAGTGGTAATTTGCTTGGCGCAGGCGAAATTATCGAGGGCACATTTAATACAAGCACAAGAACATTTACAGCAAAGGAGTGATAAATAATGCTTATTATGGGACACGAGGTTCAGGACCTCGATTTTCTTGACGCAGATGTTCTCGAAAAGGTCGAAAAAGCAAGTAAAAAAGTTTTTGATGAATGCAAAAACGCAACAAAGAAAGCAAAGGTTGAATCGGAAGCTGTTAGAAATCAGTGTAAAGCTATCGCAGGATTTATAGATGAACTTTTTGGAGAAGGAACAGCGGAAAAGTTGATTAAAAACGGTTCGAGCCTTTTCGATTGCATAAATGTTTTTGGTGAAGTTATCAAAGCAATAGAGCAAATTAAGGCAGAGCAAAATCAAGAATTTGAAAAATTGTTTAGCAAGTATTCTGTCGAAAGAATTAAAAGAGAATGAGCCTGCTTATAGATAATGCTCCAAAGAGCGTTAATATTGACGGTGCGGAGGTTGAAATAAATTCAGACTTCCGCACAGCAATATTATTTGAACAGATGATGTTTGACGAGGATTTTCCTGAACATCTTAAAATAGCGAATGCTTTACAATTATTTTATCCTGTATTACCTAACAATCTCAATGAAGCAGTTGACAAGCTTATTTGGTTTTATTCTTGTGGAAAGGATAGGAAAGAAAGCGGTTCTAAGCAGTCCGAAGGCGGTCGTTGCTATGATTTTGAATATGATGACGGATATATTTATGCGGCATTTATGCAGCAATACGGCATAGATTTAGAAAGCATAGAATATTTGCACTGGTGGAAGTTTAACGCTCTATTTAAATCACTTACAAATGATTGTGAGATTGTAAAAATTATGGGCTATCGTACTATGAAAATCAGCAGTAAGATGTCTACAAGCGAGCGTCAATTTTACAGTAAGATGAAAAGACTACACGCCTTGCCTAAAAGTCAAAGTGAAAATGAGAAAATCAGCGAAATTGAAAAAATGTTGATGAAGAAATAAAAATATTCTTTACTTTTGCAGTTATTTGGTGTATAATATCTACAAAATAATTAACAAGAGGTGTATTTTTATGAAAAAGAGAGCGATTTCAACTATTTTAGTGGCTTTATTGGCATTGTCAGCTTGTGCTGGCTGCGGTGGGAAATCGCAAGCTGAACTAGAACTTGAACAAGCACAATCAGATTTAGCTGAAGCTCAAAAAGAGTTATCAGAGTCTACTGAACAACTTGCCTCAGCTTTGAAAGGTGCTGCTTCTCAAATGGGAAACTTTCAAGAAGGTATAGACAACGCTAAAAGTTCTTTGGATGATGACAATTCGGACAACGAATCGAATAAATCCTCATCGGAATATAAACCATATACTGATGAATCAAATCTCATTTTTTCTAGTATAGATGAACTTGCTGAACATCTAAAGTTAAACGGTAAAAATGTTAACGGTGAAAACACAACAGTTACAGGAACAATAAACCATATGTTTGATACTGCGGGCAAAAATCATTTAACCCTTGAAACTAAAGATTTATCATCTAGTATTGAGATTATTTTTGAAATAAATAATGCAGATGCTTCAACTCTAAAAGAAGGTGACAACATTACAATATGTGGAGATATAGATGATTCGTCAGTTTATGATGATAAAAATGGTAATATTTATGTCTTTTTTATAAAAAACTGTTTAGTGTTGTATCGTTAAATTTAAGGAGTTGATAATCTTTGACATTTCGAGATTGGTATCAGAATCAAATAATTGAATGCTTTGATGGCAAAAAAATAACACGAGCGGAGTTTAATAATCAAGTTCACAAAAAAATTATCGAGGATGCAACTTCACTTGGAACCGATTTGGTTGAAGCGACTAGAGAATTAGCTTGCTGTGCTGAATGTGCAAAATATAGAGGTCGTTGGTTTAGTATATCAGGAAAAGATAAGCGTTTTCCCAAAATGCCCATTAATTATGGTTGTACTTGTCAAGGTATTAATTTTTTCCCTGTAATTTATGGTATTTCAGAACCTACTTATTGTCCCAAAAGTATGAATATTATAGAATACAGTAACAGACCATTTATTGATGATAGAAAATCAAAAGAGAAAAAAGATTATAATATGTGGCTAAAACAAATGGAAAACGAACAGCAGTTTGAGCCCTATAAGATAAGGTTAAATAAAATAACTGAGAAAGATAAACGGGAGTATGAATGGTTATGCAAAAATCTGCCAAATATTGCTCCTAAGTCTTTTAGTGGATATACTAAGATGAAAAGAAGTTATTCAAAAAATTTCTTGAAATTATCGGAACAAGCGAAAGAGTTAGGAAAGAATATTTGTTATTCTGACTCTGAGTTGGCCGAGTTAGAAAGTATAAAGCCTTATCAAGAAATATATTTTAAAGTGAAAAAGGAATGTTCTGAATATTTTAAGAAAAAGTAAAACAACTTAATACCCAAGCGTACATCTTTCGAGGTGTGCGCTTTTATTTTGCAAAAACAAAGTAGGTGAGAATATGAGCTATGACGGAAGTTTGAAATTTGATACTAAGATTGACAGCAACGGTTTTTCTACTGGCTTATCTAAGTTAAAAAAACTTGCCAAAACTGGTGTAGGAACAGTAGGTACAGTGACTTCTAAAGCTACTGATATGATTGGAAAATTTACATCAGTAGTAACAACATCAGTAGCGACAGTTTCAGCAGGAATCGGAACTATAGGTACAGCCGCTACAAGGGTAGGTATGGACTTTGAAGCAGCTATGTCGAAAGTATCATCTATCTCTGGTGCAACTGGAAATGACCTTCAATCTCTTACAGATAAAGCGAAAGAGATGGGAGCAACTACAAAGTTTTCTGCCACTGAATCTGCGGAAGCTTTTCAGTTTATGGCTATGGCTGGCTGGGACACTAAATCTATGCTTGATGGTATTGACGGTATAATGAATTTGTCTGCCGCCGACGGCTTAGACCTTGCAACCACATCAGATATTGTAACGGACGCTCTTACAGCATTTGGACTTTCTGCAAAAGATAGCACACACTTTGCAGATGTCCTTGCTACAGCTTCAAGTTCCGCTAATACAAATGTTTCAATGCTTGGCGAAAGCTTTAAGTATGTAGCACCTCTCGCTGGCTCTATGAATTATTCCATTGAAGATGTTTCACTTGCACTTGGTTTAATGGCTAATGCAAGTGTAAAAGGCTCAATGGCAGGTACAAGCCTAAAAACTGCTTTATCTAATTTGGCATCACCAACAAAAAGTATGGCAAGCGAAATGAGCAAGCTTGGTATATCTATGACCGACAGTAACGGCAATGCTTTAGGTCTGAGAGATATTATTATACAGTTACGAGAAAAGTTTGGAAAACTTTCAGAAACTGAAAAAGCAGCAACTGCATCAACACTTTTTGGCAAAGAGGCTATGTCTGGTATGCTTGCTATAATAAACGCAAGTGATGCTGATTTTAATAAATTGACTGACAATATTAGTAATGCTGATGGTGCAGCAAAGCAAATGGCTGATACCCTTAACGATAACCTAAAAGGCGATATTACGATTGCAAAATCTGCTCTTGAGGGATTTGGCATAGCAATATATGAAACCTTAGATACAAAACTTCGTGGTGCTGTACAGCTTGGAACAAAATATATCGATGAGCTTTCAAAAGCTTTTACAGATGGAGGTTTACAGGGAGCAGTTACAACGGCAGGTGATATATTTGGCGAAATTGCTACCAAAGCGGCAGAAAATACCCCGAAGATGATTGATTCTGCATTGCAATTTATTGATAGTTTTGCGAATGGCATTAGGGATAACAGCTCAAAACTACTTAATGCAGGACGAAGTATAGTGCAAGCAATTATTGAAGGTATTATTAATTTTGCAGGCTATGGCTCTGAACTTATAGATGGCGCAGTCGCTATAATCGAAAATTTGATACTCGCAATAAGTGCAAACGAAAGCGAATTGCTAAAAGCAGGCGAATCTATAATCGATTCTATCGTAAATGGCATCGTGAACCTTGCAAACAATGCAGGAACTGTTGTAAGGGGTGTAGTTGCACTTATAAAGTCATTTATAAAATCTATTAAAAACAATAAGGATAAGCTATTAACAGCCGCAAAAGAGATTGTTAAGGCTATTACAGATGGGCTTGTCTCTTTATTACCTAAGGAAGTACAAACACCTGTTAGAAAGTGCATTGACGCTATAACAAAGCTTTTTAACAGCAATAGTTTGAAAACTGCGATTGTTAAAGTAGGCAGATTTATAGGTAAACTTGCAGAACAGATTGCTAACCTTGCAAGCAATGTTATTCCTTTGTGTACAGAAGTGATAGGATTCCTTATTGATAACTTTGATACCATAGCTCCACTTGTTATAACTGCAGTTACGGCAATTAAAGCTTATCGTGAAGCTACACTTCTTGCTAATATAGCTCAAGGAATGCTTAATGGTACTATGTCAGCTAATCCGATAGGTGCAGTTATAACTCTTGTAGCTACTCTCGTAACTGGTGTAATGGCACTTACATCTTGGTTTAATAAAACAAGCGACGCTGAGGCGGATTTAAAAAAATCGCAGGAAGAACTTGAAAAGTCTCAAGAAAATTATGAGAAAACAACGGATAATCTTGCCGATTCACTGGAAAATGCCTATGGTCAAATGGGAAAATTCCAAGAGGGCATAGATAATGCAAAAAGCTCGCTCGATGGTATTGACGAAAATTTAATTATTCCCGAAAAAACAAAGGAAAGCCTAAAAACAGATATGCAAGCTTGTCAGGATAAAATAGACGCTGTTGTAAAGCTTGCGTCTAAGGAACGAAGAGAACTGACACAAAATGAAGTTGATGAACTTGATAAGCTCATTGAAAAGCAAAAGACTATTGCAGAGCAACAGCTCAAACTTGAAATGAATAGAGCTGATACGGCACAAACATTAGCCCAAGCTTTTGTTACAGATTTTGGTCTTTCGGGAGATGCCAATGACTTTTTGGAGCAGTCTCAGCAATATATAAAAGGTGCTGAGGAAGCAGAAGCAAAAGTTACAGAAGCGGCGGAAAAAACTTGCAGCGAACAAATCGCTTACGCTAAAACGCTTGTTGGAACTTCTAAGAAGTATAACGAAGATTGGTATAACAATCAGGTTAAAGCCGCATTTAAAACAAAGAAAGAAACTATTGAAGCGGCAAAGAAAACCACAAGTCAGACTGTCGGTATAATTGAAAAGCATTATCAACAGTTGAATTTTTCGGGTACTCAGTATCTTAATGATAATAAAACAATTAACGATAACATTGCTAAAGCAGATGAAAATTATAAAAAGAAGTTAAAATCAAACGGTGAATGGTATAATGCCGAATATGCAAAAATCAATGCTAATCAGTGGGATTCTTCTAAAAAGTATGCAGAGCTTAAAGCTAAATACGAAAAAAAGCAAGAAGATGCCACGAAGGAATATACTGATACTTTAGCTGGTTATCAAACCAAACTCACAGAAGTTTGGAACGAAGAAACAGGTAAAGAGATTGATTCGATTCTTAATCTTGCTAAAAAAACCACAGAGGGCGGAGAAAAATGCTCAGATACCACAGCGAGAAGTGTATATGAAACAAGAGAAGCTTTAAAAAATCTACCATATGATGTAAGAGAAAAACTTGGCGACACTTATGATGAATGGATAAAGGCTTTTGACAGCTTACCACCTGAGATGTATGAGCAAGGAAAAGCGGCTGCGGAAGCTTTGAAAAAACCAACAGGTAGAGAGCTAAGTAACGATATGTCTAAAAATGGCGAAGAATCTATTACAAGCTTAGAAAATGGAATTTTATCAAAAATACCAGGTTTGTCACCCGTTGCGAATATTGTAGCAAATGCAATAAAGAATCCTACGGGCAGAAGTTTAAGCAATGATATGTATACAAACGGTAAAAATACCGTTATTGGTCTTATAAATGGCGTATTATCTCAGTTGCCTGGTTTGTCAAATGTAGCAAATATAGTTGCCAGTGTATTTGGTGGCACATACCAAGGTTATAACAAAATTAACTCTCCATCGAAATTAATGCGTTCATTTGGACAGTACACTGTAGAAGGCTTGGAACTTGGTTTAAAAGATAGAGCTGAAAAACTTGCAGGTATAGCTAAAGATTTAGCTGAATCTGTATCAGGAACTATATCAAGTGGCTTAAACAATGACATAATGCTTGATACCAATGCAGAAATGACCGCAAGGCTGAAAACTGCTGTATTTGCACAAGCAGGAGAGATAGGCGTAAGTGTAGCAAACAGAAACGCTAATAACTACGATACTCAATCAGATAGCAATGGTTCTGTAAAGGCGAGCGGAAATATAACAACTCACATAAACATTGACGGCAGAGAGTTTGCAGTGGCTACGGTACCTTATATTGACGAGGAACTGGCATTTATAAAGGGGTGATAAACTTGGTTGAAATGATGATTGATAATAATAACATCGCAGAATACGGTGCAAGGCTATTAAGTTTTAGTATTGGTGGCACTGAATTAACAACAGCAACAGGCACAAGCTATAACGCTAATTTCCCTAAGCTTTTTCATACTGACTACGGACAACGAGTTATAAGTACCGTACTTGTTTTTAAACCTCAAACACAGCAAAATGGTATGCTCGCTAAAATGCACACAGTAGCATTGCAAAAATCAAGGCTTGATAATCTTCTGTTCGGAAACGTCGTTGATATATCGTTGCCAGACGGATATTTTTACAGGTGCGTACTTAATTCTATAAGTAATGAAAGCTTTGATGGTGATTGCCTTGAAGTTACGTATTCATTCACAGGCATAAGGCATTTATCATTAGCAACTATAAAAAGTTCGGAATTATACTGCTCATCAACAGTTGATACAGATTGCAAAATAACAGCAACTATCATAGGTTGCAATGATAATGCAAGGCTTCAATTTATTATGTCATATGGCTCTGGTTCAGTTTCTTATTCTATAGATAAGGTTAATTCAGGAGATGTTGTTGTGTTTGATGGCATAAACTGCAAGGTTACAAAAAACGGGCTTAATGCTTTCGGAGATTCTAATGTTGTAGAATTTCCAAAGCTACACCCAGGCAAAAACATATACATAGCTCAACACTCATCACCAGTAAAAGTTGAGTTTGTAACTGAATATTATCCTACATTTATATGAGGTGAATTATGAAAGCAATGAAATTATACAGCGGAGGGAAAGTTTATCCTCTATCGTGCATATCGAATTGGTGCATAACATCATCGCTTGGTGGCAGTAAAACAATGCAGTTCGATATATCACCGCAAAGCCCAGAATATCGCCTGATAGCCGAAGAAGAACGCATTGAATATGATGGTACTTATTACAATATCAAAAGCATAAATGAACGCAGGACAACAGCTACTGTTAATGCTGAAATCGACCTTGACGAACTAAAAAGTAAGATATTTAGCACCTTTAAGTATGATACTATAAGCCTCGTTCAAGCTATGTCGACAGCACTTGACGGCACGAACTGGAGCGTGGTCGGTGCAGGTCTTGTTACTGCAAAACGCAGTTTTGATTTAACAGATGTTACACCACTCGATATTGTTAATAATTGTACAAATAAAACAATGTACAATGTATCTTTTGATGTGGATAATATACGAAAAATACTTAATGTTTCTGTGCCAGCAACACTTGCAAATAATGTATTTTTCAGTGATGAATTAAATCTGAAAGAACTGACCTTTAAAGGCTCATCAAGTAATTTTGCTACCCGTCTTTACGCTTATGGTAAGGACGGGTTATCTTTTGCCAAAATCAATAACGGAAAAGAATATATTGATAATAACTCTTACAGTGATAAGGTTATTGCAACAGTTTGGAGAGATGAAAGATATACAAAAGCTGAAAGTTTACTTGTAGATGCTCAGGAAAAGCTAAAAGAATTAGCTGTACCGGAACGGTCTTATGTGTGTGAAATTATCGACCTTGCAAGACTTAATAAGATAGAATATTCTGAATTTTACATAAGGCTTAATAGCGTAATTACACTTATAGACCGCAGAAGAAATAAACGGCTCGAGCATACTGTTATTGAGATTAAGGAATATCCGAACGAGCCAATCAATAACACAGTTACTCTTTCAACCTCGCCTGAGAAAATTTCAAAAAAGCTCATTGATAATAATACGAGAATCAATCAATTAAGCTCAACAGTAGATAAACAGCCAACCGCTTGGCAAAAAGCGATAGAAACCGCAACAGCGTTAATTACAGGTGCAAGCGGCGGATATGTTGTACTTAATCCGTCCGAAAAACCGTCTGAACTGCTTATTATGAACACACCGGATATAAACACAGCAACTAAGATATGGAGATTTAATATGAATGGTTTTGGATATAGCAGTAACGGCTATAATGGTCCTTTTCCGCTTGCTATGACTATGGACGGTGCTATCGTTGCAGACCGTATCACAACAGGTGTCCTACAGGGCATTAAAATTATTGCTACAATAGGCTCTATTGCTGGTTGGAAAATGGGAAACGGCGTGCTTGTGTCTGATGATGGAACAATGAAATTAGACAGCGTAAACAATACTATTACAGTTAATAATAGCGACGGTAACAAGCTTATGACCGTAAGTAAGGACGGTATTAAATTCTGGCGTGGTGATACTGAGATAGGTCAGATAGGTATTCGTGGTGGCGATACAGGGCAGTATGGTCTTACATTTGACTTGATAGACGGTGATGCAATGACCTGGAGTGTGTATGACAAAAGTCAAAAAGTATATGTAAATAAGCTTAGATACACCGAATCAGAGGGCTTAAATGTAAGCAATAACTTTACTTGCAATCAACTCTTTGGTCATAATGTAACGGATATAGACCTCGGCAATGGGCTACACGCTTGGGGATATAATGAATAGGGGTGATTAGATGATTAGTATAATCAGAGGCACAACGAACGCTTTCAGCCTGACGATTGAGGACGAAAACGGCGAGCAGTACACGCTTCAAGACGGCGAAAAAATCATATTCGGTGTTAAAGAAAATGCAGAAAACAGCGATTATAACATAGTAAAAACGCTTACTTCTGCAGATGTTGTTGACGGTATTTGTACTATCAAACTTATACCAACGGACACAGCCGAGCTGGCATTTGGGCGATACTACTTTGATATTGGCTTACAGACCGCAAACGGCGATTATTATATGATAGTGCCTTGTGATGAGTTTTATATATGTAAAGCTGTGACGCAAAAGGAGGCTACACAATGATAGCTTTAAAAGGACAGATAAAACAGGTGCAACATCTATCAGCCAAGCTTGGCAAGCCCACAGGCGGCAAGTCAGACCATTATATAGCTAAGCCGCTACATTTTGCAGTAAAGACACACGCATTTAGTATACCAATAGAGTATTATAATCTACCGGATATAATAAGTGGCAAAATAATAGAAATAATCAGTGGCACTAAATCACTTGATAATCCATCAATTTTTGTGTGCAGGAAAGTAAATGGTATAGAATTGTATAGTTTGCCTGATAACACTTGCGATACAATTGCGATTACAGATGGTATTGTATCATATGAACAAAAGTGTGGCCACGCTATAATTGATGGAAACACTCAAATTACTGCAATTATAAAAAGTGGGGATACAAGAGTTGCGAATGGATATTTTGCGATAGGTTATACAAAGACAACATTTAATGATTTGATAGAACCACAGGCAACAAATGTATATTGCAATAGATTATCTGTAAGTAAGCAAAAAACTTTAACAGCTGTATCAGATACAGCTATATACATAAATAACGTTCAAGCATTGTATATTGTTTTGCCGACTGGTACCTGTGATGAGAATAGTGCAAGTATTGCCGCTTGGCTTAATAAGCATAAAGTAGAGATTGTATATCCAATTGCAATTATAACGGCTAATGACGAGAATGACGAGGAGGAAACAGAATGAGCTACATAAATAAATCAGTAAGCATAAACGGAACAGAAAAGGATTTTATCAAAGCATTTGCAAATGAATTAACATCAGCAGATAACAGAATTACTTGCGAAACGGACATTGACGCAGAGTTTGCTAATGAAGATTCATCTCATATCATTACTATAATTTTTG
>ERZ773208.3058-NODE-3058-length-10598-cov-2.678365_pt1 | contig 10598 bp, 5 predicted proteins | sample MGYA00581006_ERZ773208 | MGnify/ENA primary metagenome ERZ773208 (study PRJEB29015, sample SAMEA2737793) | human gut metagenome | biome: human gut; feature: human-associated habitat; material: faeces | place: China | collected 2012 ...
GATTCTGGAACGCTCCCGCAGAGAAGAACATCTGAGGGGAATGGGAACAACGATCGTGGTCTGCACAGTTGTCGGTCACTATGCATATGTGGCGAATGTAGGAGACAGTCGTTTATATGTGATCCAGGGAGAAATTCATCAGGTGACAAAAGATCATTCACTGGTACAGGAAATGATCCATTTCCGAAAAGGCTTCCAGCCGACCCAGGAGCCGGATCTGAAAAAGGTTTCCGAATTTGAAAAAAGATATCAGAAGATACTGGAAACCGCCAGAAAGGAATACAGGGACATTCCGGCAAATGATTATTATAGAGACGGGTATAATTTATTTTTGAGAATGGAGAAATACATGCAGAATCATCTGCTGTTCTTGCATAACTCCAGAGTACCTGCCACGAATAACGAAGCCGAACGGCTTCTGAGGAATTATAAGCGGAAACAGGCGCAGGCCGTGACATTTAGGAGTTTCGAAAGTATCGATTATCTCTGCCAATGCATGAGCATGCTTGTTTTGATGCGCTTGGAAGAATCGGCAAATATATTTGACAGAGTGTCCAGGATATTTGGATAAAGAAAACCGATGGCTTTAGCTGTTTCCCAGTTTACACCATCGGTTTTCTTAAGTCCAGTTAGTCCTTGAACAGTAACGTAAAAAATTAGCATTTTTAATATCATTTCACATATTTTTTATAAAGATAATTACTGTCAGACAGGGAAGAATGTGTTAATATAATAATATGAGTAATTATAAATCTTAACAAGAAAATTCGGAAAAAGGAGAGGTTTCTTATGCCAACAACATACGCACATTATAAATTCGGAAAAGAGGTGCTCAGCGCACTTCCAAGACCCCTTCAGAATTCTATAGAAGCGCATAGAGAGTTGTTTGATATTGGGTTACATGGACCGGATATCTTATTTTATTATAATGCATTAAAGAAAGATCCGGTGAATGAACAGGGGCATACACTTCATGAACAATTTGCCGATGAGTTTTTCCATCATGCTGTTGAAGTGATTGAGAAAGCAAAAGATCCGGCAGCGGCTCGTGCATATATTTATGGATTTATCTGTCATTTTGCTTTAGACAGTGAATGTCATCCTTATGTTGAAAAAATTATGCAGGTAGGAAGAGTTTCACACAATGAGATTGAGATGGAACTGGATCGAATGATGCTGACGGAAGATTATCATGATCCTTTGCGCTATCTGACAGCAAAGCACATTCAGCCGAAGATGGAGTATGCGGAAGTGATCGCACCATTTTTCAAAGATGTAACAGCCGAGCAGATCTATAAGGCATTAAAAGGGATGGTTTTTTATCATAAGCTGTTTCTGGCACCGACATCTGGAAAGCGAAAAGCGTTGTTTCTTGGGATGAAGGCAGTGGGGAAATACGATTCATTGCATGACATAGTGATGAGTGTAAAGCCAGATCCGTTATGTCAGAAATATTGTAAGGTTTTAAAACGGCAATATTCAGGTGCAGTGCCGTTAGCTGCGAGTCTGATCGTACAGTATCAGAAGAAATTATTCCAGGATACACCGCTTCCGGAACGTTTTCATGAGACATTCGGTGCAGGAGAAGAGTGGGAGAAACTGCGCCTGTAGAGAATCGAAGAAAAGAGTAACAGACTGCTTGCCAGGAGAGATGCAGAAGAAGAGAAAAAGAGTCAGGAGAATGTAGATGAAGGAATTCGTTAAAGTGCAGGATATCACGAAAACTTATAAAATGGGTGAAGTTGAGATTCATGCAGTGGATCACATCAGCTTTTCGATTGAGCAGGGAGAACTTGTTGTAATCGTTGGACCAAGTGGTGCAGGTAAGACAACTGTGCTTAATATTCTCGGCGGAATGGATACAGCAACAAGCGGGAAGCTGTATGTAGATGGAAAAGATATTACAGCTTATAATTCCAAACAGCTGACAGGATACCGCAGAGATGACATCGGATTTGTTTTTCAGTTTTATAATCTTGTGCCGAATCTGACCGCATTGGAAAATGTTGAGCTTGCGTTGCAGATCAGTAAGGATCCGTTGGATGCACAGGCAGTTTTGGGGGAACGGAAGAATAATTTTCCGGCACAGCTTTCCGGCGGTGAGCAGCAGCGAGTTTCAATCGCGAGAGCATTAGCGAAGAACCCAAAGCTTTTGCTTTGTGATGAGCCAACAGGTGCATTGGATTACAATACAGGAAAATCAATTTTGAAATTACTTCAGAATATGTGTAGAGAAAAGGGAATGACAGTTATTATCATTACACATAATCAGGCACTTGCGCCGATGGCAGATCGATTGATTCATATAAAAAATGGACAGGTAGCAAGAATGGAATCTAATGAGAATCCGACTTCGATTGATGAAATTGAATGGTAGGGGATGTGGATGAAGAAAGCATTACGAAAAAACTTTTATATGGAGATCCGTCATAGCCTTGGACGTTTTTTATCCATTTTCTTTATTGTTGCGATAGGATGTGCATTCTTTTCCGGAATTCGTGCATCAGAGCCGGATATGAGATATTCAGGAGATGCATATTTCGATGAGAAGAACCTGATGGATATTCAGGTAATGAGTACAATGGGACTGACAGAAGATGATCTGGATGCAATTCGTGCTGTGGATGGTGTATTGGATGCAGAAGGAAGCTATGCAACAGATGTACTTTGTACGATTCGGGGAAACCAGGTAGCAGTTCATGTTATGGCGCTCCAGGATAAGATGAATCAAGTTCAGTTAGAAGATGGCAGGCTTCCAGAAAAGGAAAATGAATGTGTAATAGATGCAGATTATCTGGATGGAAAGAATCTGAAGATTGGGGATAAGATCACATTATCGAGTGGGACTTCGGATTCTTTGGAAGATACACTCAAGACAGATACATTTACCATTGTTGGTACGGTCAGCAGTCCGGAGTATATTGCATTTCACAGAGGCAGTACAACAATCGGAAATGGAAGTGTCAGTGCCTTTCTTTGCGTTCCGGAGAAAGCATTTTCATTAGATGTGTATACAGAGATTACAGTGCAGGTTGAAGGTGCAAAGGAAGCAACTGCATTTACGAAAGAATATGAAGAACATGTGGATTCTGTGCTGAAAAAGGTTCAGGCAATTAAAGCGGAAAGAGAACAGGCCAGATATGATGAGATTACTTCGACAGCGCAGGAAAAAGTGGATGAAGCACAAGAAGAGTTAGCTCAGGCAGAGCAGGATCTGGCGGATGGAAAAGAAGAGGCAGAAGAAGAACTTGCAAGTGCAAGAGAGAAACTTGATGCAGCGCAGAAAGAGCTTGAACGGGGAAAAAATCAGCTGGCAGCTTCGAAGCTTGAACTGGAGCAGTCGAGAAATCTTCTGGTATCAAAGCAAAAGGAGCTGAATCAGTCCAAAGCAAAAGTTGAGCAGGGAGCACAGGAACTTAGCGAAAAACAGATTGCACTTACAACATTAAGAAATCAGCTGGTACAACTGAAAGAGCAGGAAGAAAGTCTGGAAGATCAGAGACAAGAACTTTTAGCGCAACAGACACAGATGCAGCAAAAGAAAGACGAGCTTCTGAAAGCAAAGGAAGAATTGCAGCAACAGGCAGAAGATTATCAGTCCGCGTATCAGCAAATTTATCAGCCGCTGAAACAGTCTTATGAAGAATTAAATACACAGTATGAACTTCTTTTACAGAACTATGAGGCACTGAAAGAAGAATATGACCGGAAACAGGAAGCAGGAGAAGAAGATCCGGAATTAAAAGCTCAGTTAGAACAGTTGGAAGCTGAAAAAACAGCAATGGAAGAGAAGTTGACTGAATTGAAAGCAAATCTGGATAAAATGGAACTGGAGTCGAAGGCTGCCGAAGCAGAGATTCAGAAAAACCAGACAAAGATCGAAGCCGGATTAACGCAGATCAACGAAGGGCTTCCAGTAGTTGAAGCCGGGATAGCTCAGATTGAAGCGGGTATTCCGGTATTGCAGGATAATATACAGAAACTGACGGATGTGCTGACACAGGGGGATGCTGCAATCCTTACCGCAAGTCGGCAGATAGATCAGGCGAAGGCGCAGATTACATCCGGTCAGCAGCAGATTGACAGCGGATGGCAGCAGATCAGTGAGGGACAGAAGAAGATTGAGGAGGCACAGCAGCAATTAAGCAGCGGAACAAAGGAGCTGGAAGACGGTTGGGCAGAGTATGAGGAAGGTCGTATAGAGGCTCAGAAGAAGATTGAAGATGGAGAACGGCAGATTACAGAAGCAAGAGAAGAGCTTGCGAAAGCACAGCAGAAGATTGATGATCTTGAAAAGCCAAAGTGGTATGTCTATGATAGGAACAATCTGACAGAATACAGTGGATATGGAGATAATGCAGATCGTATGCGGGCAATCGGTAAAGTGTTCCCACTCATTTTCTTCCTTGTTGCAGCATTGATCAGTCTGACAACAATGACACGAATGGTAGAGGAGGAGAGAACGCAGATCGGTATTTTGAAGGCTCTCGGATATGGAAATGCTTCAATTGTTGGAAAATATCTCTGGTATGCGATCCTTGCGACATTAACCGGTGGTGTTTTCGGAATTCTGATTGGAGAAAAGATAATTCCATATATCATTATCACTGCATATAAGATCTTGTATCGTCATATGTATGATGTTGTGATCCCATATAATTTGTATTATGCTGTAACAGCATGTGCAGCGGCACTTGCATGTACAGTAATCGCAACACTGTTCTCCTGTATGAAAGAATTACGAGAGCAGGCAGCAGAATTGATGCGTCCGCCGACACCAAAACAGGGAAAACGAGTATTTCTGGAACGAGTTCCGTTTATCTGGAAAAATCTGAATTTCACGTGGAAATCAACCGTGCGCAATCTGGTGCGATATAAAAAACGCTTCTTCATGACAGTATTTGGAATTGGCGGTTGTATGGGCATGATGTTGTTTGGTTTTGGATTAAAAGATTCTATTTCAGCAATCGTTCCGCTTCAATACGAACAGATTCAGCTTTATGATGGAGACGTTATTTTAAAGGAAGATGTGACAGAAGAAGAGAGAAATGATGTCCAGAAAGAACTGGATGCGGATAAGAAGGTATCAGTGACTGCAGAAAATCTTTTGAAAAATATTGAGGTCAGTTCAGGAGAGTCTTCTCAGGAAGTTTATTTAGATGTACCAAAAGATGTGGAAGCATTCAAAAAGTTTGTCGTGATCCGGGATCGGAAGACAAAGGAAATTTATTCATTGGAGGATAAAGGAGCAATCCTGACTGAAAAAGCAGCGAAACTGCTGGAAGTCAATGTCGGTGATAAATTAACGATTGATACAGATGATGGAGAGAAAACAGTCTTGATCAGTGCAATCTGTGAGAACTATATGGGACATTATCTCTATATGACATCTGAAGTCTATGAAAAGACATTCGGTGAGGCTCCGGACTATAATTCGATTTATTATAGAACTCAGGACCGTACAACAGAAGAGGCAAAGGATGTCGGCGAAAATGTAATGAAGTGTGATGGAACACTTAGCATCAGCTATACGACAAGCCTGAAAAAGCAGGTGGATCATATGCTGGAGAGTCTAGATATCGTGATTATTGTATTGATTATTTCAGCAGGAATGCTGGCATTTGTAGTGCTGTATAATCTGAATAATATTAACATTACAGAGCGAAAGAGAGAACTGGCAACATTAAAGGTACTTGGATTTTATGACAAGGAAGTTTCTTCTTATGTTTACAGAGAGAATATCCTGCTGACCTTGATTGGGGCACTGGCGGGATTGGTGATCGGAAAAATTCTGCACCGTTTTATTGTTGAGACAGTGGAGATTGATTCCGTTATGTTTGGACGAAATATCGATCCACCGAGTTTCCTGTATGCCTTTCTGCTGACAGTGGCCTTTTCCTTGTTTGTCAATGGAGTGATGTATTTTAAATTAAAGAAGATCAACATGGTTGAGTCACTCAAGAGTGTGGAATAAGACAGATTTGTCAGGAAATATAATAACGAGCATAATAATGAATTGCAGAGAAGCTGCATGGAACATAGATACAATTGTGAAATGTTTCATGACAGCTTCTTTGTTGTTGCCGGCCGCATATAGTGTAAGCAGCAACCGCACGTAGCATGAACAGTAACTTTTTGTTAAAAAGCACTTGAAATATACCTGTAGGGGGTATATATTAATAATTAGAAAATATACCCCCAGGGGGTTATACGACAGGAGAAATACAATGGATGAAAAAAAAGTCTGTCCGGGATGTTGTCACAAGACGAAGAATCGCCCGGAAAAAGAATACAAAGATCTGATGAATCGTCTGAGTAGAATTGAAGGACAAGTCAGGGGAGTCCGAAGGATGGTTGAAGAAGGCGCATATTGTCCGGATATTCTGATTCAGGTATCTGCGGTGAATGCGGCCCTGAATAGTTTCAATAAAGTGCTTTTGGCAAACCATATCCGGTCATGTGTGGCAGATGATATCCGGGATGGAAAAGATGAAACGATTGACGAGCTCGTGACGACACTTCAGAAATTGATGCGATAAAAGATCTGAAGAGAGATCCGGCACAAAAGTCCGGATCACAACTTGAAGGAGGAGTAAAATGAAACAATATAATGTGACGGGAATGAGTTGTGCAGCCTGCAGTGCCCGTGTTGAGAAGGCGGTTGGGAAAGTCCCCGGAGTTGAGAACTGTTCAGTCAGTCTTCTGACGAATTCCATGGGAGTGGAAGGCACAGCAACAGTAGATGAAGTCATTGCGGCTGTTGAGGCAGCTGGATATGGGGCAACGTTGAAATCTGCGAAGAAGGAAGGACATGGGACGTATCAAAGTGAGCAGAACTGTGCGGAAGATGCGTTGAAAGACAGGGAGACACCGAAGATGAAAAGGCGTCTGATCGCTTCTTTGTGTTTTTTGATTCCGCTTATGTATCTGTCAATGGGGCATATGATGTGGGACTGGCCGCTTCCGGTATTTCTGGAAAGGAATCATGTGGCGATGGGGCTGGCACAGCTCCTGTTAACGACAATCGTTATGGTGATCAATCAGAAGTTTTTTATTAGCGGATGGAAAGGCGTGATCCATAGAGCACCAAATATGGATACACTGGTTGCACTCGGTGCAGGTGCATCTTATGGATATAGCGTGTATGCATTATTCGCTATGACAGCTGCGCAGACGGCAGGCGATATGGATCATGTGATGGAGCTGATGCATGAATTTTATTTTGAATCAGCAGCAATGATTTTAACGTTGATCACAGTCGGAAAGATGCTTGAAGCGCATTCAAAGGGAAAGACAACAGATGCATTAAAGAGCCTTATGAAGCTGGCACCAAAGACAGCAACGCTCCTGCGTGATGGAAAAGAACAGGAAGTTTCTATCGATCAGGTAAGAAGAGGAGATCAGTTTGTTGTAAGACCGGGGGAGAATATTCCGGTGGATGGAATTATTCTGGAAGGAAATAGTGCAGTAGATGAAGCTGCCCTGACCGGAGAGAGTATACCGGTAGATAAAGCAGAAGGGGATAAGGTGTCTGCAGCTACAATGAATCAGTCAGGTTTTCTACGCTGCGAGGCGACGAGAGTTGGTGAGGATACAACATTATCACAGATTATTCAGATGGTAAGTGATGCGGCAGCAACAAAAGCGCCAATTGCCAAAGTGGCAGATAAAGTTTCAGGAGTATTTGTTCCGACAGTTATTTCTATTGCAATTGTCACAATGATCGTATGGCTGCTTGTCGGAGAGTCTGTTGGATTTGCACTTGCAAGGGGAATTTCTGTTCTGGTGATCAGCTGCCCGTGTGCATTAGGTCTGGCCACTCCGGTTGCAATTATGGTTGGAAATGGAATGGGAGCGAAGAATGGAATCATGTTTAAGACAGCTGTTTCGCTGGAAGAGACAGGAAAGACGGAGATTGTTGCGCTGGATAAGACAGGAACGATCACAAGCGGAGAACCGAAGGTGACGGATCTGATCCCTGCGGACGGAATGACAGAACATGAATTATTATTTTTTGCAAACGCATTGGAGAAGAAAAGTGAGCATCCGCTTGCCCGGGCGATTCTTGCAAAGGCAGAAGAAAATGGGGAAGCAGGGCAGAAAAGTGAAATCACACAGTTTCAGGCAGTTCCGGGAAATGGTCTGTCAGGAAAACTTGGAGAGGACCGGCTGTATGGAGGCAATTTCAAATTCATTTCTGACAAAATGAAGATTTCTGCCAGCATAAAAGAACAGGCAGAACAGTTGGCTCAGCAGGGAAAGACACCGCTGTTTTTTGGAAAAAACGAGCAGTTCCTTGGTATGATCGCAGTTGCGGATGTGATCAAGGAAGATAGTCCACAGGCAGTGAAAGCACTTCAGAATATGGGAATCCATGTTGTTATGCTGACCGGAGATAATGAGCGCACAGCGAAGGCAATTGGTGAGCAGGCAGGTGTGGATGAAGTGATCGCAGGTGTTCTTCCGGAAGGAAAAGAACAGGTGATCCGCAAGCTGAAAGAAAAAGGAAAGGTTGCGATGGTAGGTGACGGTATCAATGACGCACCGGCACTGACCAGGGCAGATATGGGAATTGCCATTGGAGCCGGGACAGATATTGCAATTGATGCAGCGGATGTTGTGCTGATGAAGAGCCGGTTAAGTGACGTGCCGGCGGCAATCCGTATGAGCCGTGCAACATTGCGCAACATTCATGAGAATCTGTTCTGGGCATTTTTCTATAATGCGATAGGAATTCCACTGGCAGCAGGAATCTGGATCCCGGTCTTTGGTTGGAAATTAAATCCGATGTTCGGAGCGGCGGCAATGAGCCTGTCCAGTTTCTGTGTAGTGACAAATGCATTGAGACTGAATCTGTTTAAAATGTACGATGCCAGCAAAGACAGAAAAAGAAAGATGAAAAAGGTAGAAACAGCAGAAAATACTGTTTCAGATATTGTCTTAACAGACAAAAATGAGTCAGAAAACAAGGAGGAGACAAAAATGACAAAGACAATGAAAATCGAAGGAATGATGTGTGGACACTGTGAGGCGGCTGTGAAGAAAGCTCTCGAGGCACTTGAGCAGGTTGATACAGCAGAAGTCAGCCATGAGGCCGGAACAGCAGTTGTAACACTGAATTCCGAAATCAGTAATGAAGTGCTGAAAAAGACAGTCGAAGACAAAGATTATACAGTAACAGCGATCGAGGATTAATGAGCAAAGAAGAGGTTCCCTGCGGAAATGAAAGATTCTGCAGGGAACCTCTTAGATTATAAAAATAATGTAACAGTTACGTATTAGTCCTTGTATACAATCTTTCCATCACAGATTGTATATTTTACTTTTCCATACAATTCCCATCCGGTAAATGGAGAATTGGAAGACTTAGAGGCATAAGTCTCAGGAATCCATTTCTCATTCGGATCAAACAGTACAAGATCAGCTGCTTTCCCTTCTGTGACAGAACCGCACGGAAGGTGATACAGGTTGGCAGGATTGATCGTCATCTTCTCGATCAGCTGGCTTAATGTCAGGTGTCCCGGACGTACAAGGGAAGTAATTCCGAGAGCAAGGGAAGTCTCAAGACCAATAATACCGCTTGGTGTTTGGGTGATAGGACGGGATTTCTCTTCCGTACTGTGTGGCGCATGGTCTGTAGCAATCAGATCGATCGTACCGTCTTTGAGACCTTCAATGATAGCAAGACGATCCTTTTCTGTACGAAGCGGCGGGTTCATCTTGGCAAGAGAGCCGTATTTTAACACAGCTTCATCTGTCAAAGTGAAATGATGCGGAGTTGCCTCTGCATGTAGATTTGCTCCCATAGCTTTAAAGGTGCGTACCAGTTCAACGGACTGTCCGGAGCTGATATGCTGGATCACGACCTGTGCACCGGAACGAAGCGCCAGCAGACAGTCTCTGGCAACAAGAGATTCTTCAGCAATCGAAGGAGATCCGTAGATGCCCAGCGCATCAGATACAGGTCCGTGGTTGATTCCGTTTGTTTCAATAAATGCAGGATCTTCTTCATGAAGACTGATCGGAAGGTCAAGTGCCTTCGCCTCTTCCATTGCCTTATAGAGAAAGGCAGCATTCTTAAGAGGAATTCCGTCATCTGTGAATCCACAGGCACCGGCAGCGGCAAGTTCTTTCATAGAAGTCATTTCCTCACCTTTGAGTCCGCAGGAGACAGCAGCAGCCTGGAAAATATGGATGTCTTCCAAAGCCTCCCGTTCCATCAGTTCTTTGAGAACCGGAACAGAATCGATGACCGGTGAAGTATTTGCCATACAGATCACGGAAGTAAATCCACCGGCAGCAGCTGCAAGAGATCCGGTATGGAGATCTTCTTTATAAGTAAATCCGGGATCACGGAAATGAATGTGTGTGTCAACAAGTCCTGGAGAAATCATAAGTCCTGCAGCATCAAGCTCATCCTCTCCATTTTCAGGTGTCAGAGTTCCGGCATCTGCGAGTGTCTGGATCAGACCGTCTGTGATGCGAAGGTCGACAAGACGTTCTGTATCAGATGCAGGATCAATTAGAAAACCATTTTTTATAAGCATAAATAAATCCTCCTGTAAAAAATCATAATTATAGGTAATATCAGTATAACG
>ERZ773208.3066-NODE-3066-length-10547-cov-3.459684_pt1 | contig 10547 bp, 10 predicted proteins | sample MGYA00581006_ERZ773208 | MGnify/ENA primary metagenome ERZ773208 (study PRJEB29015, sample SAMEA2737793) | human gut metagenome | biome: human gut; feature: human-associated habitat; material: faeces | place: China | collected 2012 ...
ATTGAGGCCATTAGAAATAGATAAGAGTTAAAGGATTAAGTGTCGTTTAGTGCGGCACTTTTTCTTTTTTTGTTTATGTTATAAGTTTCTGTTATGAGTGTAATCTGAGCGAAAAATTTCTGCTTTAAGTATAATCTGAGTTATAAATTTCTGTTCCCGGTGTAATCTAAAAAATGAGGAGTTGAGTTTTTTATACCTTACTATATCTACAGACAATAAATATTAGTTATACAAACAATTTGACACTTGAAAAACATATAGTGGAATTTTATAATGAATACATCGACTACATATTCTATAATGTCGCATAATGTCAGGGGGATACATTCATGACATACGAACAGTTTATAGAACAGGTAAAGTGGGAAGTAGAAGATATAGCAAGAGAGTCTTTTGATGACGTGAGAACAGTTGTAAGAACGGTTACTAAGAATAACAATGTTCGAAGAAAGACTATAAGCATTTTTAAAGAGGGACAGTTGGCTACACCGACAATTTACCTGAGAGATTATTATTTGGATTATAAGAAAGGAAGAAGTATCGAAAACATAGGCAGAGAAATCTTTATGATTTATTCTGAAGGTACAAAAAGATTTACTTTTGATGTGAATCAGTTTTCTGATTTTTCGAAAGTAAAGGACAAAATCTATTATAAGCTTGTTAATTACGAAATGAACAGACAGGCGTTAAAAACAATGCCACATTTTAAATTTTTGGATATGGCAATTGTGTTTTTCGTTTCGATTATGGGCAATGAGAAGGAGCAGGGGACAATAGCAATTCAGAATGCTTATGTTGAAAAGTGGGGGATTAGTAAGGAGGAGTTAAGAAGAACGGCAATAAATAATACTTGGAAGGAATACCCGCCTGAAATTAAGAAGATGGAAGATATTATATCTGAAATCGTTTTGGGGCAGGTTACATCAGAAGATGATGACGAGAACGGATTAATTTCAGAAGAAATCAGTTATGGTGAATTTAGTATTGATAATGTTCGCCAAATGATAAAAGAAGAAGTTGATAAAATGCGAGCACAGGCAGAAATGGATATGTATGTGCTGACTAATACATCACGTAACTTTGGCGCTGCATGCATTACATATCCGGGAGTTTTAAAGGAATTTGCAAGAGAACACAACAGTGATTTCTACATTATTCCAAGTTCAGTCCACGAAGTGATATTAATTCTGGGAGAACAGATGTCTGTGGAAGAAATGAATCTGATGGTGGAAGAAGTAAATGAAAGAGAAGTTGATTCCATAGATGTATTGTCTAACCATGTTTATCAGTATAAGAGAGAACTGGAAGAGATAATATACTAGGATTATGTTGGAAAATGGCTTATTGAATCTGTGGTTATGCAGATGTGGAAGACATTGGAACACACTCGGATATAAGTATAAAAGTGGAGTGTAAGCTTAATAATATGCGAATATTCGTGTAGTCAGGATTTAGGTGTCTTAACATTTAAGTTTATTAGAAAACAACTTCGAAAATGAAAAAGCTGTGGCTTTGGCAACACACAATGGTTGTTGGAGTGCAGCTTTTTTGTATAAGGAATCCTCCCAACTACGCCTAGTCCCTCCTTATCTTTACAGGTGGCAGACGCATTTAAAACGAACTTCGTTCGTGGCGTCTGCTAAAGTCATAAGGAATCCTCCCAACTATGTTGGGTCCCTCCTTATGACAAATACGCACCTGGCGGGAATCGAACCCGCATTTTCGTCTCCGGAGGACGACGTTCTATCCATTATACTACAGGTACAACTCCCTAATTATACATTAAATGGACTAAGGTATCAATAAGAAGATATGTAGAACAATGTCAGTGCAATTAAATTTAAAATATATCATAGTAAATATCATTGAAAATGTCAGTTAGTTTATTGCAAGTTTATAGTTGTCTTAAAACTAAAGTTGAATTTATAAATGATATTTGATAAACTAATGGGGAATTATTTTTGAGTACAAAAAGAAAAGATTAAATATAGGGTAAGGAGAATTAAAGTGGAAACTGAAGAGAAGAAGTTAACAAGTTCAGAAATAGACCAGATGCTTGAAGAAGCGGCAGCGTATCACGTGGAGTCTAAAGAGCCATCTAATAAAAACAAAAAAAATAAGAAGAAAAAAAAGAAAAGAAAACAGATAAGATTTGACATTATCATTGCCATTGTTTTGGCAGTTGTAGTTGTCGTGGGAGCAGTTTTTGCAATTAGCAAGCTTGCAGGCAAGCCTTCATCAGCTAGTAAGAAGAGCAATGTGGAGAATCCACTTGAAGATGACAAATATGATGAAATTACTGACGTTGTAAACAATTATCTTAACGCATATTTAGTTGAAGATTCACAGAAGAGATTAGATATTCTTGCAAGATACGTTGACAATATTGGAGACCTTAGCGAAAGTGATGTAGCACAGAAGAAGTACATTACAAGCTATTCAGAAGTTGAATGTTATACAAAGAATGGTCCTTATGACAACACTTATGTTGTTTACGCATACTACCAGACAGAATACAAGAACATTTCAACTAAAGTACCAAGCCTTACAACATATTATGTAATTAGAGATGCAAAAACAGGAAATGTTTACATTCATAATAAGTGGAGTGATGAAATAAAAGATTATATTTCAAAGGTTTCAAAAGATGCTGACGTTCAGAAATTAATTTCAGATGTTCAGAAAGAACTTTTGGAGGCTGAAAAGTCAGATGCTAACTTAAAGAAGTTCCTTGATGCTCTCACAGGAAAAACAGAGGAAACAACTACAGCAGCTCAGAAAGCTACTCAGGCAACTACACAGCCGGCAACTGCCAAGCAGGAACAGAAGACAACACAGGCAACTAAACAGGCTGCCACAACTAAGCCTACAGTTACTCAGAAGGCTACAACAGCTAAGCCTACAGAAGCACCTACAACAACAGCTGAGGCAAGAATTAAATAAGACCAAGGTCTTAAGGAGATTAATAGTTGAATAAGAAATGTTATATAGTTGGTGCCGGAGATAATTCCGGCACCAACTTTTCTAAAGGAAAAGATGAATATGTTATAGCGGCAGACGGTGGACTTGCTACTCTTGAAAAGTTGGGAATACAGCCGGATTTTATTTTAGGAGATTTTGATTCTTTAGGCTACGTGCCCGATGGAAAAAACATAGAGGTTCACAAGGTCGAAAAAGATGACACGGACATGATGCTATCAGTGGAAAGAGCCGTAGAATCAGGTTACAATGAAATAGAGATTTTTGGTGGCACAGGTGGACGAATAGATCATACGGTGGCAAATTTTCAGACAATGCTTTGGGCATCTAAGCAAAATGTGAAAATCAAAATGACAGACAAAAATCACGTTTATTTTATGATTACAAATGATACACTGGAAATAAAAGGAAAAGACGGAGCAGATTTGTCTGTTTTTGCTTTTGGAGGAGACGCTAAAGGTGTTACAATAAAAGGTGGAAAATATCAGGCAGAGAATGTAACTTTGACAATGGACAATCCTACAGCCGTAAGTAATTCTTTTATTGGTGAAAAAGTCAGAATTTCAGTTGAAAGTGGAAGCCTGCTTGTTATTGTGGCAAAATAAAAACATATAAAATATAAAAATTGTTTAACTACTTAATATGTTTGAAAACAATCAATTAAAAATGAACAATTATAAAATATTGAATTGGTGTAAAAATGGAACAAAATATTAGATTAAAAGAAAAAAAGTCAGCGGACGAACAGATTAGATTGAATAAATTTTTAAGTGATGCAGGATATTGTTCCAGAAGGGAAGCAGACAGACTTGTGGAGCAGGGCGTTGTAAAAGTTAACGGAAAAACTGCAGTGATGGGACAAAAAGTGACCATCAATGATAGTATAATGGTTAAAGGTAAGAATATTTCAAGAGAAGAAGAACAGATTCTTATAGCACTAAATAAACCTGTTGGAATTGAATGCACCACAGATTTAAATAACCCGGACAACATAGTGGATTTTATTAATTTTGATAAGAGAATTTACCCTATTGGAAGGTTGGATAAGAACTCTCAGGGGTTAATACTTTTGACTAACGACGGTTCAATTGTTAATAACATATTGAAAGGCTCAAATTATCACGAGAAAGAGTATGTTGTTACAGTTGATAAGCCGGTAACAGACGATTTTATTAAGAAAATGTCAACAGGTGTACGGATTCTTGATCAGGTAACAAGACCGTGTAAGGTAACTAAGGTGAAGAAGCATGTTTTTAATATTGTTTTAACTCAAGGGTTAAATAGACAGATTAGAAGAATGTGCGGAGAGCTTGGATATAATGTTCAAAAGTTGAAAAGAATAAGAATAATGAACATTGAATTGGGTAATCTTCCTGTGGGACAATATAGAAAGGTCACCGACAGTGAATTAAAAGAATTAATGAGAAATTTTAATTGATTTTAACAAAGGTTCAAAAAGATTAAAGAATAAATTATAGAAAATTAATTTTAGGTTAGGTGGATATAATGGATAAGTCAGAAAGAATTAAAGATCTTGTAGAATTATTGAATAAAGCTAACAAGGCATATTATCAGGAAGCCAATGAGATAATGACTAACTTTGAATATGATAAGTTGTATGATGAATTGGTTGGCTTAGAGAAAGAAACAGGCATGGTGTTGTCTAACAGCCCTACAGTTAACGTAGGTTATCAGGTTGTCAGTCAGTTGCCAAAGGAGCAGCACAACAGCCCTATGCTTTCCCTTGATAAGACTAAAGAAGTTGGAGCATTGGCAGATTTTGCAGGAGACAGAAAGTGTCTTTTGTCTTGGAAAATGGACGGCTTGACAGTTGTTCTTACTTATGAAAATGGAGAACTTGTAAAGGCTGTAACACGTGGCAACGGATTGGTTGGAGAAGTAATAACAAACAATGCCAAAACATTTAAGAATATACCGATTTCAATACCTTATAAGGGCAGACTTACTCTTAGAGGGGAAGCAATAATTAAATATTCTGACTTTGAACAGATTAACAGAGAGATTGAAGATGCAGATTCTAAGTACAAGAATCCTAGAAATTTGTGCTCAGGTTCAGTGCGCCAGTTAAATAGTCAGGTTACGGCAGAGCGAAATGTTAATTTTGTAGCGTTTGCACTTATTAATGCAGATGATGTGGACTTTGGCAATTCAATTGAGCAACAGTACAAATGGATGGAAAGTCAGGGATTTCAAGTTGTTGAGTACAGGGTTGTAACAAGAAATTCAATGGAGGATGCAGTAAAATATTTTGCTGAAAAAATTCAGACTTACGATTATCCTTCTGACGGATTGGTTCTTATGTTTGATGATATTGAATATGGTTTGTCACTTGGAACTACAGCCAAGTTTCCACGAAACGGAATTGCTTTTAAATGGGAAGATGAACAGGCAGAAACTACGCTTAAATATATTGAATGGAGTCCAAGTCGAACAGGACTTATTAATCCTGTAGCAGTTTTTGAACCGGTTGAACTTGAAGGAACAACAGTAAGCAGGGCAAGTGTGCACAATATTAGTATTATGGAAGAATTAGAACTTGGCTCCGGTGACAGAATTAAAGTTTACAAGGCTAATATGATTATTCCACAGATTTCAGAGAATCTAACAAAGAGCGGAATAGATGATTTGCCTAAGGAATGCCCTGTATGTGGTCATGTAACTGAAGTGAAGGCAGAGAATGGAATAAAGACACTTTATTGCCCTAACAGCCAGTGTCCGGCTAAACACGTTAAGTTATTTACTTTGTTTGTGTCAAGAAACGGAATGAACATTGACGGATTATCAGAGGAAACTTTGGAGAAGTTTATTGACGCGGGCTACATTAAGGAATTTGCAGATATTTTCCATTTGGACAGATATTATGAAGAAATAGTTGCAACACCGGGATTTGGACAGAAATCATATGATAATCTTATGGATTCAGTGGAAAAAGCCAGAAATGTTGAACTTTCAGCGTTGATTTATAGCTTGGGTATTCCAAATATTGGTTCAGCCAATGCCAAGCTTATTTGCAAGGCGTTTAACAATAACATTGAAAAAATAAGAAATGCAAGTGTTGAAGAGTTGATTGAAATAGATGGTATAGGTGAAATAATGGCAGAGAAGTTCTGTCAGTATTTTGCAGACGAAGACAATATCAAAAAACTTGATAATCTTCTTAAAGAAGTAAATATTGCAGAACCGGAAGAAAATACAACTCCTCAGAACATGGATGGTTTGACTTTTGTAATAACAGGTTCAGTGGAACATTTTGCTAACCGTAATGAACTAAAGTCGTATATTGAAAAGCATGGCGGAAAGGTTACAGGCTCAGTTTCAGCTAGGACTAATTATCTTATAAACAATGATGCAATGTCAGCATCTTCTAAAAACAAAAAAGCCAAACAATTAGGTGTGGAAATTGTTACGGAAGAAGTTTTTTTAGAAAGATGGTGTAAAGATATTGAACAGTAGGTCATAATATGGTAAATATGATACAAGGATAAAAGTTGGCAGAATAATCAGATATAAAGTCAGATGAAAAATAATATAAATAAAACAAAACAAACCTGACAGAAAACAGATATGAAAGTTATATTTTTATCCTATGTATGAACAGTATTAAATTTCTAAATAAGTATTTCAGGAGGAGTTAGTTATGAGAAATGATATAGTAGAAATTTTATGCGACATCAATCCACTGTTAGACCCGGACGATGAAGACATGAGCATAGCAGAATTTTTAGAATCAAAACAATTAATGGAGTTAATAGCAAGACTTGAAGACCACTTCGACATCGATATTCCATATGACGATAGAAATGAAGACAACTTCTACAGTGTTGACACAATAATCGAATTGCTAGAAGGGTTGCAGTAGAACTTCAAAGAATTAAGAAATTAAAAAATCGCTCATAAAAGTTTTAAGACAAACATATAGCTATCAAACTTTTATGGGAGATTTGCAATAAATGAGGAGTATGACCAATTGGTAGTACTCCTTATTTTTGTGCAAAATTTCAAAAGTCATATTTGCGGGGGACACACATCTAAAATCCAACTGATTTTGTACAATATATGATTGAATTTGTGGTAGATGTACCCCGATATTTTAAAAACTTCGTTTTTTGAGGTACCCGTCCTAATTTCTAGTAGTTATTCACTTGACTTTTTTCCCTGTTGCAGATACTATAATAATTGTATTAGTTGTAGTAGTACAATTATAGTGAAGGGGAAAGAATGTGCTTACTGTTAATTTTCAATCAAGAACGCCGGTATATCAGCAACTTTACGATGATGTTGTAAGACTGGCATCTCTTGGAGTGTTAAAAAGCAATACCAAATTACCACCTGTGCGTGTTTTGGCAACAGAGCTTGGAATTAATCCTAACACAGTGTCGAAAGCATATAAGATGCTTGAAGCTGATGGGTATATATATTCTACAGTTGGACGTGGAAGTTTTGTATCAGATAAGTTGTGTCAGGATGAGGCTGAAAAAATTGCCGCAAGGCAGGAACTGAAAAGAGCTTTGAAGAAAGCGTATAAAAAAGGTGTCACAAAAGAAGAAATAGTGAATATGATAGAACAGATAATAGAGGGAGTAGACATAGAATGATAGAAATTAAGAATTTGACTAAAAAATTTGATTCAAATGTAGCCCTAAATAGAATGAATTGTTCTATTAGTGAAGGCACAATTTTTGGATTGGCAGGTAGTAATGGAAGTGGAAAGAGTACGTTATTAAGGACATTATCAGGTGTTTATGAACCAGATGAGGGCCAGGTTATAATAGATGGAGAGCCTGCATTCGATAATCATAAAATAAAAGAGCGTTGTTATTATATTGCGGATTATCCGTTTTTCTTTAACGACAGCACAGTTGAGAATATGGGAAAATTATTGAAAAATATTTATTCCACATGGGACCAGCAGAGATTTGAAGAATTATGTGAAATGTTCCCAATTGAAAGAAAAAAGAAAATTATAAATATGAGTAAAGGAATGCAGCGACAGGCATCACTTATTCTTGCTTTTGCAGCAAAACCTAAATATTTGTTCTTAGATGAAATTTTTGACGGTTTGGATCCACTTATAAGAAAAACGCTTAAGACACTTATTATTCAAGATGTGACAGACAGAAATATGACATGTATTATTGCATCTCATAATTTAAGAGAGATTGATGACATATGTGACCGAATTGTAATGTTGCACGATGGTTCACTTTTGACTAATGAGGAAACAGATAGCCTTAAAAATAAAATACATAAAATTCAGATGGCTTTTAAGAATAGTCCAAGTGTAAAAACACTTACAGAAATGAATGTTCAGATTATAAGCCAGGTTGGAAACTACTTTAGCGTAATGGCACGAGGAGATATAGACGAAATTATGGAAAAACTTAATTCTTTAAACCCTGTGTTTATAGAAACTATGCCTTCCACATTAGAGGAAGTATTTATTAATGAAATGGAGGGCGCAGGATATGGAAAATAATAGCTTAAGTAATAAATCTAAGGCAATAGCATTATTTAAATGGACTAATAGAAAATATCTTTCAGTTTCCATAGCATATTGGATTTTGTTATTTCTAGCTTATCCTTTGGCAGAAATATTTATAATGATTACCAGCATACCTGTAGATGGGCAGCATAATGAATATGTAGACAGAATGCATACTTATGGAGTGCTTATACCGTCCACTTTGTTTGCGGCAATTGCAATAGGATATTCAATTGTAATATCCTTAATTGCATTTTCGTACATGCATAATAAGAGATGTGTTGACTTATTTGGCAGCTTTCCGGTAAGCAGAAGAACATTGTTCTTTTCAAGGTTTGCCTCAGTTATATTTTCAACATTGATGCCTGTTATAGTTATTGGTTTAATAGGTATGATTTTATCGTTTGAACATAAAGCTTTTATAGCCGGAGCTTCAACAATAGGCTTATTGTGCTTAGTATTAATTGGCAACATATGTTTTATAGCAATCATCTCTCTTTGTTGTGGAACAACTATTGATGTTATAATTTGTTATGGGGCAATTAACGTGTGCTATCCTATAGCCGTATTTTTATGTAGCTATTATCCAGGAGAAATTTTACCGGGAGTTGGACAAAAAGACCTGCCGTCATCACTTTATACGTTACTTTGTCCAATTATGGCATTCTTTACATCTGCTTTTGGAGACGGTTTGGCATTACATACAATATGGTGGATTGGATTTATAATAGTTGTCACAATCGTTTGTTATCATTTGTGCAAAAAGAGAAAAGCTGAAACAGCTCAGAACGGATTTGCATTCGCAATTGTTGAAATAATTATAAAGTTTTTAACATGCTTTACATGTGGACTTGCCATTGGCTTTATAATGTCACAGCTTGGAAATATTTACAGCAGTGTTTTGGCATCTTATATTTGGCTTGTTGTTGGAATTATTATTGGAATATTTGCTTCTAATATTTTACTTCATTTGGCATTTCACAGAGGATTGTCAATGTTTAAAAGTAGCTTAGTGGAAAGTCTGGTTGTTTTTGTTACAACAGGGATTTTTATAGTGATTATTGCAACCGGAGGTCTTGGATATGACACTACAATTCCTAAAGAGTCAGAAGTTGAGAGTGTTATTGTGAAGGAAGCAGACAGAGAGTATTTTATTATTAACGGCAAAGATATTGTTAATTCATATCAAGGCGACGCGAAAAGAATTAAGAAGACTCTTGAATTGCATAAAGAAATTATTAACAAGTGCAAGGCTAAAAAACACCATGGTTTTTATGCACTGACACGACAGTCTGATGATGATTATAGTTCTGTTTCGGATGAAGATGAATATGAGTATACAATTAGTCCTACGGGAATAATTATCAAATATAAGCTTAAAAGCGGAAAAATAATCACAAGACAGTATAGAAGAGGTGAAGTGCCGGTTAGTCAGGAAGAGAATGTTAAGGATTTGGTAGTAAATGATTTGACTATGATTACAAAGATACCGGTTAAATATTTGTCAAGTTGTTATATTCTGGATATGCAAAAAGGCGGATATAGCAGTACGGATAAAGATTTAAACAAAAAACTGGTAGCGGCACTTATTAAAGACCTTAATAATGTGAAAAAGATAAAAAAAGACGAATATGATTATAGTATAGATATTAACTATACTGATAGTGGAGACAACTATAATTATAGAAATGGAACAGAGATAAGTGTAAATATTTACAGCGAATATAAAAATACACTTAAGGTTCTTAATGATAGCGGAGTACTTGCGAAGCTGGAAGAATAGTAGTATATTAGAGAAAGCGACCGAGTGAAGGACGAAAAGCCTATTATTCGATATGCTGGCTAAAAAAATATCACACGGAGGATAGAATTATGGACAAGAAAAATATTGATTGGGCCAATATAGGTTTTGGTTATGTTCAGACAGATAAGAGATTTGTGTCTAACTTTAAAGATGGTAAATGGGATGACGGTCAGTTAACTGACGATGCAACAGTTGTTATCAGTGAATGTGCAGGTGTATTACATGTCTGTGCATACTGTAATACACCTGCACATTAACTGA
>ERZ773208.3073-NODE-3073-length-10525-cov-3.420057_pt1 | contig 10525 bp, 8 predicted proteins | sample MGYA00581006_ERZ773208 | MGnify/ENA primary metagenome ERZ773208 (study PRJEB29015, sample SAMEA2737793) | human gut metagenome | biome: human gut; feature: human-associated habitat; material: faeces | place: China | collected 2012 ...
CTTCGAAATAGTTGTCTATTAGCACAACAGGCAGACCGCACCTTGTAAAGGGCTTTATGTCATGCTCTTCCATCTCGGTTCCAAGCAGCAGGATACCCTTTGCTCCAAGCCTTTTCCACTCAGATAGCAAAGCCTCAATATCGTCATTTTCGTATATGTAGCTGATATTCAGGTAGTAGTGGCAGTGCCTGCAGCCCAAATCAATACCCTCTGACAGCTGTGAAAAGAATGGAACATCCTGTACCAAAACGCCGTGCTCTGTATGTGTGTAAACAGGAGAATTAGGAACTACAGCGCCATTCTTTCTGTATATTACAAAATATAATGTGCCATTGGAGGCCGGAGCTTCATTGGTATTTGATATTCTTGAAAAATCATATCCGGCAGAGGCCGCAGCTTCGAGCACACGTTTTCTGGTGAGTGTGCTGACACCGGGCTTATTATTAAGTGCCATCGATATAGCTGCTTCAGAAAGATTAAGTTGTTTGGCAAGTTCTTTTGCTGTGATAGACATGGCATAGCTCCTTATGTTTTATTTGCCTTATTATAACATGACAATATAGTATTAACATTATAATTTAGTAAATTAAGTTGAAAAATACACTAAATTTACTAAATTATAGGTATCAATTAAGCTGGACCGGATATATACTTAGCACATAAGAACAATTAATCTGTCCGATGGGGCATATGAGAGAAGGAGATTTACACTATGAACAATATTCCAAAAATGAAAATCGGTATAGTTGCGGTAAGCCGTGACTGTTTTCCGGAAAGTCTGTCAGTAAACAGAAGAAAAGCACTTGTCGATGCATACGCTGCAAAGTATGATGCAGCAGACATATACGAGTGTCCTGTATGTATCGTGGAGAGCGAAATACATATGGTACAGGCACTTGAGGACATAAAGGCAGCAGGCTGCAATGCACTTTGTGTTTACCTTGGAAACTTTGGACCGGAGATTTCAGAGACTCTTCTTGCAAAGCACTTTGACGGACCAAAGATGTTTGTTGCAGCAGCAGAGGAGACACAGGAGAACTTAATTCAGGGACGTGGAGATGCATACTGTGGTATGTTAAACGCAAGCTACAATCTGGCACTCAGAAATATAGGAGCGTATATTCCGGAGTATCCTGTGGGCGATGCAGATGACTGCGCAGATATGATACATGAATTCCTGCCAATAGCAAGGGCTGTATACGGACTTAATAATCTTAAGATTATTTCATTCGGACCAAGACCACTCAATTTCCTTGCATGCAATGCGCCAATCAAGCAGCTCTACAACGTGGGTGTTGAGATTGAGGAAAATTCAGAGCTTGATTTGTTTGAGGCATTTAACAAGCATGCCGGTGATGAGAGAATACCGGATGTGGTAAAGGATATGGAAAAGGAGCTTGGCGAGGGCAACAAAAAGCCTGAGATTCTTGAGAAGCTTGCACAGTATGAGCTCACACTTTTAGACTGGGTTGATGAGCATAAGGGCTACAGAAAGTATGTGGCAATCGCAGGAAAATGCTGGCCAGCATTTCAGACACAATTTGGCTTTGTTCCTTGCTATGTTAATTCACGTCTTACAGCTATGGGAATACCTGTATCCTGTGAGGTTGATATATACGGAGCTTTAAGTGAATTCATAGGAACAGTTGTAAGCGATGATGTTGTTACACTTCTTGATATTAATAATACGGTTCCATCAGATATATACGAAGAAGATATTAAAGGCAGATTCAATTATACAATTAAGGATACATTTATGGGCTTCCATTGTGGCAATACAGCAGCGTGCAAGCTTTCATTCTGTGAGATGAAGAACCAGATGATTATGGCACGTTCACTTCCAGAAGAAGTTACTAACGGAACACTTGAGGGAGATATTGTACCTGGTGATATTACATTTTTCAGGTTACAGAGTACTTCAGACAGCCAGTTAAGGGCGTATGTTGCACAGGGTGAAGTTCTTCCTGTAAGAACACGTTCATTTGGTGCTATAGGAATATTTGCAATTAATGAAATGGGAAGATTTTACAGACACGTGCTTGTTGAGAAGAATTATCCTCATCATGGGGCAGTAGCATTTGGACATTATGGAAAGGCTTTGTTTGATGTGTTTAAGTATCTTGGCGTTGAGGACATATCATATAACCAGCCGGCAGGCGTGCTTTATAAGTCAGAAAATCCTTTTGCATAGTTAAGATTATAACGTAAATATATAATAGTTTATAGAAATGGGGTGCGGTATGTATTATATAGGTGTTGACCTTGGAACATCTTCGGTTAAGCTGATATTGATGGAACCAACAGGTGATATTGTAAATACAGTATCTAAGACTTATCCTATAAGCTTTCCAAAGCCAGGCTGGTCAGAGCAAAATCCGACAGACTGGTATGATAAGACCTGTGAGGGAATCAAAGAGCTTATAAAGGATATAGATAAGGACAAGGTTGCAGGAATAAGCTTCGGAGGTCAGATGCACGGTCTTGTTATTCTTGATGAGAATGATAATGTAATAAGACCGGCAATTCTTTGGAATGATGGAAGAACAACTAAGGAATGTGATTATCTTAATAATGAGATTGGAAAGGATAAGCTTACAGAATATACAGCGAATATAGCATTTGCTGGCTTTACGGCTCCTAAGCTTCTCTGGGTTAAGAATAATGAGCCTGACAATTTCAAAAAGATTGCTAAGATAATGCTTCCTAAAGATTATATAGCCTACAGGCTTACAGGAGTACATTGCACAGATGTATCGGATGCGTCAGGTATGCTTTTATTAGATGTTAAAAAGCGTGACTGGTCAGAAGAGATGATTAACATATGCAAAATTTCAAGAAAACAGCTTCCGGCTTTGTATGAAAGCTACGAAAAGGTTGGCTGTATTACTAAAGAAACTGCTATGGAGCTTGGACTTCCAGACAATGTATGTGTAGCTGCTGGAGCAGGTGATAATGCTGCTGCGGCAGTAGGTACTGGAACTGTTGGGGACGGAATGTGCAATATTTCTCTTGGAACAAGCGGAACAATATTTATATCAAGCAGTAACTTTAGCGTTGATAATAATAATGCACTTCATTCCTTTGACCACGCGGACGGCTATTATCATCTTATGGGCTGTATGTTAAGTGCAGCTTCCTGCAATGGCTGGTGGATGGATAATATTTTAAAGGATACAGATTACAAAGAAGCACAGTCACATATAACTAAAGATATGCTTGGCAATAATCATATATATTTTCTTCCATATCTTATGGGAGAGCGTTCACCACATAATGACCCGCTTGCAAGAGCAACATTTACAGGAATGACTATGGACAGCACAAGGACAGATATGACACAGGCGGTGCTTGAGGGTGTTGCATTTGCGATAAGGGACTCTTTTGAGATTGCCAGGTCGCTTGGAATTAACATCACAGAAACCAAGATGTGCGGTGGTGGTGCTAAGAGTGAGCTTTGGTGTACAATTATGGCTAATGTGCTGGGAATTAAAGTACATCTGTTAAAGTCAGAAGAGGGTCCGTCTATGGGAGCTGCTATGCTTGCTATGGTGGCGGCTGGTGAATATGAAAATGTTAAGCAGGCGGCAGACAGCATTGTTGGAATATGTAGGACAATCGAGCCGGAAAAAGACATTGCAGACCGGTATAATTCACGTTATAATACATTTAAAGACATATATCCTGCATTAAAAGGGGTATTTGAGAAAATGTAATTGATGTATCTGGCATAATAATAACAGATAGTGTATATGCAGAATGGAGGTTTTATGAAATTTTTTATTGATACGGCAAATGTTGATGATATCAGAAAAGCTAATGATATGGGTGTAATCTGCGGAGTTACAACTAATCCATCATTAATTGCCAAAGAAGGCAGAGATTTTAATGAAGTGATTAAAGAGATTACAAGTATTGTTGATGGACCTATAAGTGGTGAAGTTAAGGCAACTACAGTAGATGCGGAAGGAATGATTAAAGAGGGCCGTGAGATTGCTGCGATTCATCCTAATATGGTAGTTAAGATTCCTATGACAGTAGAAGGCCTTAAGGCAGTTAAGGTGCTTTCAGCAGAAGGAATAAAGTGTAATGTAACACTTATCTTTTCAGCTAATCAGGCACTTTTAGCAGCAAGAGCAGGTGCAGCATATGTATCCCCATTCCTTGGAAGACTTGATGATATATCACAGCCGGGTATCCAGCTTATTGAAGATATTGTTGGTATATTTTCTAATTATGATATCCAGACAGAGATTATATGTGCAAGTGTAAGAAATCCTATACATATAACAGACTGTGCACTTGCAGGAGCTGACATAGCAACTGTTCCTTATAAGGTTATTGAGCAGATGGTTCATCACCCATTAACAGATGCAGGTATTGAGAAGTTCCAGAAAGATTATAAGGCAGTATTTGGAGAATAAATGATTTCATCACAGAAAATAACAACGTCAGAGGTTAGAAAGTATAATAAGAACAGAATATTTAAGCTTATATATAACAGCAGTGCAATATCAAGGCAGGAGATTGCGGATACACTTGGATTGTCACTTCCGACAATCAACCAGAATATCAAGCTTTTAAAAGATTCAGGGCTTATAGTTATGGAGGGTAGTTTTGACTCAACAGGAGGAAGAAAAGCCCAGATGATTATGGTAAATGCTGATGCAAGATTTGCAATAAGCGTTAACGTCCGTGCTAATGAATTAAAGGTGGCACTTATAGATCTTAATGGAGAGATAAGAAGCCAGAAAAGTGTTGATATTGAATTCAGTCCGGAAAGTGATTATGGAGTTAAGGTATCAGAGCTTGTCGATGATATAATAGAGGAGAATAATATTAATACTGATAATATACTTGGCATAGGAATAACTATGCCGGGTATATTCAATAGTGATAATACAATGATAATTTCATCTCCACCACTTAACACAAGAGACTATAAGACTGATAACATTACGAGTCGTCTTAAGTATGATTATACTGTACAGAACGATGCAAGAGCCAGTGCATTTGCTGATTACTGGTATTCCCATAAGAATGAAAATGCTCATATGGACGAGTCCTATCACGACAAATTCTATCTTATGATTAATGATGGAGTTGGTGGTGCGTGTGTAAGCAATGATAAGATTGTGCAGGGAGAGCATAACAGATATGGTGAATTTGGACATATGACTTTATATCCTGACGGAAGAAAATGTATGTGCGGAAAGAAGGGCTGTGTTGAAAGTTATCTTTCAGCAAGAAATCTTTCATCAGACCTTGGCATACAGATAGATGAATTCTTTAAGAAAGCATCTGAGGGTGATGCACAATGCGTCAAAGTTCTTGATGAATATCTTGATAATCTTACAACAGGAATTAATAATCTGTATGTTATATTTGACAGGGATATAGTAATTGGTGGATTTGTTTCAAGATATCTGTTAGAATATGAAGAGAATATAAGACAAAGACTTACTGATAAATATTCTTTTGATACAGATGGAAGATATTTTTCAATTTCAAGTTGTACATCAGAGAGAACGGATACAGGAGCGGCAATAATGTTTTTGTCTGAATTCATTAATAGTATTTAACAAGAGGGACAGAGGCGAGATGGATAAGAGCGGATTGTATAGGGTCATTAACAATTTAAGAAATACAATTACATTAGAACACTGCGTCATAAGATTTATTATGGCGTGGTGTTTTGTTAGTTTAGTTGAGAGTTTTATAATGAATAGCAGAAGGTATATGATAAACAGCCTGTCATACGTTAAAAATGTTGATATGGTTTCAGTTATTATATGCTCGCTGGTATTAACAATAGTATTATATGCCATATTTGAAAAGCTTCAGGATAATAACAGGCTTAAAGCCTGTATTCTTGAGGGAACTTTATTAACAGGAGTTGTATTGGTATATGCCTGCGTGTGTGTATATGAATATAATGATGTGTATTTTGTGGCTGGAATGACACTTGTTGTACTGGCGGCAGCTGTATATTCATATAGTTATGTGCACAAGATTTACAAGGGATATATTAGTGACAGCACCACTTATAATGCGGATATAAAAGATATAAGTAAAAGAATGTATATCACAGGTGTTGCGATAGTTGCAGGTGTTATGACAGCATTTATAAGTATATGTATGGTGTTCCGTTATCTGTCATTTGGCTCACCTAATTTTGATATGGGACTTTTTTCGCAGATGTTTCACTATATGAAGACGACGGGCAGAATGTTAAATACAAGTGAGAGAGATCATCTTATGTCACATATGTGTGTGCATATATCACCAATGTTTTATACGATACTGCCATTTTATATGCTTGTATCATCACCGGTGACGCTTGAGGTTATGCAGGCAGTAGTCATTGCAATAGCAGTAATTCCACTTTGCAGGCTTGCTGAGTACAAAGGAATGTCAAGACGGGCTGTGTTAATAATATGTATAATATACTGTTTTTATCCGGTTATAAGCGGCGGATGCTTTTATGATATACACGAGAATATGTTTCTTCCAGTGCTTATATTTACATTTCTGCTATATATGGAAAAAGATAATATGACAGGAATATTAATATCTGCAATACTTATATGCCTTGTAAAGGAAGATGCACCGGTAGTTCTTATGTTCATGGCCCTTTATATGATAATAGGAAAGAGAATGTATAAAAAAGGATTTATTATACTGATATTATCCATAGTGTATTTTGTCATTGCCTGCAAGATAATTGAGATAATAGGAACGGGCATAATCTCTGACAGATTTAATAATATGATTGCGGAAGGTAATGGTAATATAACAGGAATAATAAAGACGGTTATTAATAATCCAGCGTATATAATTACGCAGATTATGGATAAAAGTAAGATTGCTTATATATTAAAGACACTTGGTGTTCTTTTGTTCATACCATTATGTACAAGAAAGTGGAGCAGATTTATTCTTCTTGGACCTTATATAATGTTTAACCTTATGTCCGATTATGAATATTTCCATAGCATATATTTTCACTATTCATTTGGTTCAGGTGCACTTCTTATATATCTTTTAATTATTAATATATGCGATATGGATGTGAGGAAGAAAATGTTAATGCTTCGTATGACAGCTATGGCAGTTGTTATATTTTTTATGGCATTCAATGTATCAAGGCTTGATAATGCGTTTAATTATGTGGACGAGAATAATAAAAGGGTGATTGATACTATGAATGAAGGGCTTGGTACAATTCCTGACGATGCAAGTGTTACAGCGACAACATTTTTATGTGCCAGTTTATCAAAGCATAAGATATTGTATGAATTATATTATACCGACAAACAGACAGAGTATATAGCTTTGGACTTAAGATACAGCGATACTTATTACAATGTCAGCAGTTACCTGAATTCATCACAGTATGAAACTGTATATTATGCAGAAAATGTAATCGCAGTATTCAAAAATAGAGCAACAGGCAATTGATTAAATTGTCAGATTTGTTATAATACATCTATATAATTATGTGAATTGGAGGACAAGTAAGATGATAGCAGAATCAATGAAAGCACTTGTTAAAGGAAGCTCAGTTATCAGAGCGATGTTCGAGGAAGGTAACAGGCTTGCTAAGATATATGGAGCGGAAAATGTATATGACTTTTCATTAGGTAATCCTAATGTGCCGGCTCCGGATGAAGTTAATGAGGCAATCAAGAATATAGTTGATGAGGAAGAGTCAGTTGTCCTTCACGGATATATGAGCAATTCAGGCTTTGAAGATGTAAGAGAAGCGATTGCACAGTCACTTAATAAGAGATTTGATACACATTTTAATTACACTAATATTGTTATGACAGTTGGTGCGGCAGGTGGTCTTAATACAATACTTAAGACAATTATCAATCCTGGTGATGAGGTGCTTACATTTGCACCATTCTTTGGAGAATATAGGAATTATGTAAGTAATTTTGGTGGAAAGCTTGTTGCAGTATCTCCAGATACAGCTACTTTCCAGCCAAAGTTTGATGAATTTGAGAAGCTTATTAACAAGAATACCAAGGCTGTAATTGTCAACAATCCTAACAACCCAACAGGAGTTGTGTATTCAGAAGATACAATAAAGAAGTTAGCTAAGATTATGGAAGACAAGCAGAAAGAATTAGGCATAGAGATATTCCTTATAGCTGATGAGCCATACAGAGAACTTGCTTATGATGGAGTAGAAGTTCCATATCTTACTAAATATTACAATAATACTATAGTTGGATATTCATACAGCAAGTCATTATCACTTCCAGGTGAGCGTATCGGATATCTTGTGATTCCAGATGAAGCAGCAGATTCAGATGATATGAAGTCAGCCGCTTCTGTAGCAACAAGAATATTAGGATTTGTTAATGCACCATCATTACAGCAGAAGGTCATTGCCAGATGTCTTGATGCCAAGGTTAATATCGAAGCTTATGATAAGAACAGAAAAGCACTTTACGAAGGACTTACAAAGCTTGGTTTTGAATGTGTTAAGCCAGAAGGAGCGTTTTATCTCTTTGTCAAATCACCAACAGAAGATGAGAATATTTTCTGTGATACAGCTAAGAAGCACAATATACTTATTGTTCCTGGTTCATCATTTGGCTGTGCTGGTTTTGTAAGGATGGCTTACTGCGTATCATACGATACAATAATTAATTCACTCCCACATTTTGCAGAAGTTGCTAAAGAGATGGGTTTATAAAATCAATATGCGAAAAATGTACGCGGAAATGAGGATTATTAATGAAAGCTTGGGAGAGTAATATAAGAAAGGTTGAACCTTATGTTCCGGGCGAACAGCCTAAGGTTCAGGATGTTATTAAACTTAATACTAATGAGAATCCATATGGACCATCAGAAAATGTCAGAAAAGCAATGGAAGCAATAGATATAGACCGTTGCAGATTATATCCGGATCCTGATGTGACTAAGCTTGTTAAGAGCATTGCAGATTATTATGGAATGGATAATAATCAGGTATTTGTCGGTGTGGGCTCAGATGATGTGTTATCAATGTGTTTCCTTACATTTTTTAATGGAAAGAAGCCGGTATTATTCCCGGATATTACATATTCTTTTTATAGTGTATGGGCTGATCTGTACCGTATACCATATGAGAAGCAGAAGCTTGATGATAATATGAAGATTGTTCCAGAAGACTATTATAAAGAAAATGGCGGTGTAATCTTCCCTAATCCTAATGCTCCAACAGGTCTTTTAATGGATCTTGACAGTGTAAGGGATATTATTGAACATAATAAAGATGTTGTAGTTATAGTTGATGAAGCATATATTGATTTTGGAGGAGTATCAGCTAAGGATTTAGTGAATGAATATGATAATGTACTTGTTGTACAGACATTTTCTAAGTCACGTTCTATGGCGGGTATGAGAATTGGATATGCGTTTGGTTCAAAAGAACTTATAAAGGCACTTAATGATGTGAAATTCTCATTTAATTCATACACAATGAATATGACATCAATTGATATGGGTGTTGCTTCAATCAATGATAAGAAGTATTTTGAGGAATGTGTTGAAAGAATAACAGCTACAAGAGAAAGAACTAAGGAAGAACTTACAAAGCTTGGATTTACGTTCCCAGACTCTAAGGCTAACTTTATATTTGCTACACATAAGAGTGTTCCAGCTAAAGAAATATTTGAAAAGCTTAAGGATTTGAATATATTTGTAAGATATTTTGCACAGCTAGGAATTGATAATTATTTAAGAATTACAATAGGTACAGATGAGCAGATGGATAAGCTTATAAGTGCTTTATCTGAGATTGTTGGTTAGAGGAGACTTTATGGCAGTACCATTTGAGAATAGAAACTTCCATAAGGAAATGCTAAAGCTTGCAGGACAGCTTCAAAAAGAAGGAAAAGTACCAAGATTATTATTACATAGCTGTTGTGCACCTTGCAGTAGTAACTGTATTGAAGTTCTATCGAAGTATTTTATGGTTACAGTATTTTATTATAATCCGAATATATCAAGTGATGAGGAATATAAGAAAAGAGTTGCAGAGCAGATAAGATTTATAAAAGAATTTGATACCCCTAACAAAGTTGAATTCATCGAGGGTGATTACGAACCGGATGTATTCTTTAAGGAAGTTAAGGGTCTTGAGAAAGAGCCAGAAGGCGGTAAGCGTTGTTTTAAATGTTATGAATTAAGATTAAGAAAGACAGCAGAACTTGCCAAGGCAGAGGCGTATGATTATTTTACAACAACTCTTACAATCAGCCCATTAAAGAACAGTGTAAAGCTTAATGAGACAGGCTTAAAGCTTCAGGAAGAATATGGTGTTAATTACCTGCTTTCGGATTTTAAGAAGCAGGAAGGTTATAAGAGGTCTATTGAGCTGTCAAAGGAATATGGATTATACAGACAGAATTACTGCGGCTGTGTATATTCAAGACAGCAGATATTAATGAGCAAATAAATATATGCACAGTCAGGTGGTGCCACAGTGGCAACACCTATAATTAGTGACGAAGGGTTATATATTTTGACA
>ERZ773208.3084-NODE-3084-length-10492-cov-2.727412_pt1 | contig 10492 bp, 5 predicted proteins | sample MGYA00581006_ERZ773208 | MGnify/ENA primary metagenome ERZ773208 (study PRJEB29015, sample SAMEA2737793) | human gut metagenome | biome: human gut; feature: human-associated habitat; material: faeces | place: China | collected 2012 ...
CGATTACCGTAAAAGGTAACGTGAAAGACACCAGCGGAGAGCCTGTTATTGGAGCTACCGTATTGGAAAGTGGAACGCAGAACGGGGTTATAACAGATGTGGACGGTATATTCACTATACAGTTGGCAAAGAACGCATCATTGACCATTTCATATGTTGGGTACCAGAAGAAAACGGTAGTGGTAAAAGATAAGAAGTTCATTTCCGTTAATTTGACTCCGGACAGGAGTATGATGCTGGATGAAGTGGTCGTGGTCGGTTTTGGCAAACAAAAGAAAGAATCCCTCGTGGGAGCTGTGCAGGCAGTGAAGCCGGAAGACCTGAAGATGACATCCAGTAATCTTAGTACTTCATTTGCCGGGAACGTTCCAGGTATCATCGCCGTACAAACACAGGGTGAACCAGGCTCTGATGAGGCGAAATTCTATATACGTGGTATATCAACTTTTGGTTCGAATACCTCACCGCTGATCATACTTGACGGTGTGGAAATCAACGCTACGATGATGAACAATATTCCTCCAGAATCTATCGCGTCGTTTTCTGTGCTGAAAGATGCTACGGCAACGTCCCTATACGGCTCACGGGGGGCTAACGGAGTTATCATCGTTACTACCAAGCAAGGACAGCTTTCCGAGAAAATGTCTGTAGATATCCGCTTTGATAATACTTTCTCCATGCCTACCTATGTGCAGAAAATGGCAGATGGCCCGACTTACATGGATATGTATAATGAAGCCGTTTATAATCAGGCTATTGCCAATAACCAAGAGTATGAGCCTTTCTATAGCCGGGATAAGATAGATAAAACACGTGCCAATGCAAATCCCTACCTGTTCCCAAACAATGACTGGTACAGTATGTTGTTCAAAGACTTCGCCGTTAATCAGAATTTGAATATCTCCATCAAGGGCGGAAGCAAAAATGTGGATTACTTCCTGAATGCTGGAATCTTCTATGAAAATGGTATCATCCGGCAACCCAAGGAAGATAAGCTTGATGTGGGTATGCGCAACAAGAAATACCTGTTTCAGAGTAATGTGACAGCCCGTGTTACCTCTACGACGAAAGTGGGGCTAAATATGAATACGCAGTTGTTCTACCACCATGCCCCCAAAACAAGTACCCGGAATTTGTTCGCCTATTCCATGCATGGGAATCCCGTACGTTTTCCTGCTACACTTCCTGCTGAACCAGGGGATACATACATCCGCTACGGTAGCAATGATCCGTGGGATGTGGGAAAATCAGAGCCGAATCCTTACGCCAAATTGAGTGAAGGTTATACGGAACGAAATTATGTCTATATGACGACCGCTTTCAATCTCGAACAGGACTTGAAGTTTGTCACACCAGGGTTAAAACTCACCGGACTGGCATCTTTCTATAATTACAGTTTTAACTGGCTGGATCATTGGATTGTACCTTTCTACTATAAAGTATCTGATGACTATACGATGGATGATCAGGGAAACTACCTTTATAAGACTTCGACTATCGGTGAGCCGGGAGAACCTTATCTGAAGAGCAATTCCGGGCGTGATCCGACAGAGAGTGTCTGGTCTTTACAGGGAGCGCTGGACTACTCACGCCAGTTTGGTGGACATGATGTGGGAGCTACCCTTGTTTACCACATGAAAGAAACCAAGAAAGTGAAGGACAGCGGAGCTGAAAAAGATCTTCTTCCTTACCGTGAGCAAGGGATGGCCGGACGTCTGACCTACAGTTTTGGTCAGCGTTACCTGCTTGAGGCTACCTTTGGTTATAATGGCTCGGAGAATTTCAGAAGCGGGCATCGTTTCGGATTCTTCCCTGCGATTGCCCTAGGATGGACTATTTCTAATGAAAAGTTTTTCCAACCGTTAAAAAAAACAGTTTCCACTCTGAAAATCCGAGCTACTTATGGATTGACCGGAAATGATGCGCTTGCCACTCGCTTTCCCTATGTAACAGAAGTCAGTATGAATAATAATTTGGATTGGTGGACTGGTAGCGGTACCCGCGTGAATGGGCCGCTTGTAAATATTTATGGTAATGCGAACGCTACATGGGAGAAATCGAAAAAGCTGAATTTAGGTGTCGATATGACCCTTCTTGAATCTATGGATATAACCATTGATTATTTCAAGGAAGACCGTAGTGGAATTTTTATGCAACGTTCGTCCGTCCCTTCAACAATGGGAGTGACAGGTATGCTGCCTTATGCCAACATTGGCTCGGTAAAGAATAAGGGTGTGGATATGAGTGTAGCATACAGCAAAGTAATTGGCAAAGATTGGGTGCTCCGCCTGAACGGTAGTCTGACCTATGCACATAATGAGATTACGGAGATAGACGAACCGGTGAATGTAGAACCCTATTCTTCAAGAATCGGACACCCGATAAACAGTATTATGGGATATGTGTCTGACGGATTGTTTACTTCTCAGGAGGAAATAGACAGATCTCCCAAACAGTCGTTCGGAAATTATACGGTGGGAGATATTAAATATAAAGATCTGAATGGTGATAACGTGGTGAATGGTTATGACAGGACGATTATCGGCAATCCTGAAATTCCGGAGATTATCTATGGTTTTGGAGGAACGTTGAAGTATAAAAAGTGGGATTTGTCTCTGTTTTTCCAGGGAGTGGCCAAAGTCAGTTTAATGATGAGCGATATTCATCCGTTCAGCGAAGCGGGCCATAAAGGATATAACATTGCACAGTATATCGTTGATGACCACTGGTCGGAAAGCAATAATGTAGCCGGTGCCGCCTATCCCCGATTATCACCCGAATTTATCACGAACAATGCGCAAACCAGCACTTATTACCTACGTAACGCAGCTTTCCTGCGCCTGAAGAATGCCGAACTGGGCTATTCCTTCTTCCCGTGGCTGCGTGTGTATGCAGCAGGTACTAATTTGCTGACATTCTCTCCGTTCAGTACCTGGGATCCTGAAATGGGAAGTGGGAATGGTTTGAAATATCCGCTACAGCGCACGGCCAAGATCGGGATTCAGTTTCATTATTAATTAAGAACAGAATAAGTTATGAAAAATATATATACAAAGTTATGCCTGTCGGCAATCGGCTGTTTAATGATGGCATCATGTGATTTTCTTGATGTGGTTCCGCAAGGTACTGCTACCGTGGATGATATCTACCGGACACAATATCAGGCTGAAGGAATGGTACTGTCTTGCTACGCGAATATCCCTAACTATTTCCATCCCCAACAATTTCCTGATTTTACCGGAGGAAACGAAATCATAACGAGCAAAGGAGGAACAACGCGCTGGTTTCATTTCCGCAGTCTGGTTTATGGGGAAGAATCCCCAACAACGACTTATTACTCATTATGGAGCAATACAGCAAAATCTTATCCGCAGGGTGCTGTGAAGAAAGCAGTATGGGAAAGTATCCGCAATTGCTATAATGTGCTTAATAATCTGGATAGGGTATCGGACATTACCCCCGAAAACCTGAGCTGGTGGAAAGGTGAAGCGCTGTTTTTGATCGGGTATTATCATCAGATCATGCTGGAGTACTATGGACCGATAGTTATTATTGACAAGGAAATACCAATGGAAAGTTCTCCGGCCGAGATGATGACCTCCCGTTCTCCTTATGATACATGTGTCGATTTCATTGCCAATAAATATTCGGAAGCAGCTAGATTACTTCCTGGCGTATGGGATTCAAGTAAGAGAAACAGGGCTACCTCTTCTGCTGCCTTGGCTTTCAAGGCTCGGCTGTTGCTTTATGCCGCCTCGCCGTTAGTCAATGGGAATAGTGAGTTTTATTCCGACTTTAAAAACCCCGACGGCACTTTTCTGATTAACCAGACTTATGACCGGGAAAAGTGGAAGAGAGCGATGGATGCTGCCAAAGAGGCCATAGACCTTTGCGAAGAGAACGGTTACAAACTTTATGGAAATTCGACCAATGACTTGGAGCAAGGGAAGAAAAACTATCATGAAGCCTTTGTCGGTGATGGGATCAGTGGTAGCGGATTTAACTGGAATGAAGTCCTGTTTGGCTTTGCTGAACAGGGAACTATTTCCTACTGTATCAAGAATATGGCTCCTCGTGTTGAATTTACAAGTTATTCGACCAAAGGTTTTAGAGGGTCCTTATTCCCGACGTGGGATTGTGTGAGTAGGTATTATACCAAGAACGGTCTACCTTGGGCAGATGACCCCGAGACTAAGAAGCTTGATCCGTATTCCATTGCACCAGGTGATAGTACGGTACGTTTTCACAGGAATCGTGATCCGCGCTTTTATGCCTCTATTGGCTTTGATCGTGGAAATTATGACGTGCAGGGAAAGACAATAGTGCTCAAATGCAGACGTGGTGAAATGCAGCAGAATAATGGCAATGCCAAGGATGAGTATCAAACGGACAACGGTTATTATTGTCAGAAATGGGTGTCTAAATATGATACCTATAATAGGACTACCGATCAAATAACCTACAACCGTTGGTGCTTTCCTTATATGCGTCTGGCCGAACTCTATCTGAGTTATGCAGAAGCGGATTTCGAATATAGCGGCACACTGAGTACTGCCAGTCTGTCCTATTTGAATAAAGTACGTGAACGTTGCGGATTACCTACCTTTGCAGATTCATGGGCAAAAGCCGGTGGTATTCCTTCAGGAGAGAAGTTGCGCGAAATATTACATGATGAACGCTCCATTGAATTGGCTATGGAAGGCAGACGTTTCCATGATATGCGCCGTTGGAAAATTGCCCATACTGAAATGATGCGTTATCAGAAATCCTGGACATTATCCGGAAAAACCGCTGATAGTTTTTATAAACTTACGGACATGAAAGAAACCGGCGTTCGTAATTTTACCGCTCCCAAGAACTATTGGCTTGCTATTCCACAAGATCAGATAGAAGTAAATCCCAATCTAGTGCAGAATCCGGGATACTAGAGAATCAGCTCTTATATAACTAACAATTAGAGGAAAGGACAAAATGAAAAAGGTAATGTGTTTATTGGCAATTATGTTTATGATTGCCAATACTTCGGCACAAACACGGGTGATTGCCCATCGTGGTTTCTGGAAAACCCAAGGATCAGCACAGAATAGCATTACATCTTTGTTGAAAGCGGATTCTATAGGATGTTATGGTTCGGAGTTTGATGTCTGGCTGACAAAAGATAATGGTTTGGTGGTTAGCCATGATGGGATTATTCAAGGGCATAAGGTTGAAGAGTCCACTCTGAAGGAATTAACCGGGTTATGGTTAGCGAATGGAGAATGCGTACCCTCCTTAAAAGAGCTTCTGGAAACAGCTAAGCGGAAAACATCTTTGAAGCTGGTGCTGGAGTTGAAAGCTCATAGTAAACCCGAACGGGAGATAAAAGCTGTTGAAGAGATCGTTTCGATGATAAAGAAGATGGGACTCGAACCCCGGATGATATATATCACCTTTTCGTCTCACGCATTAAAGGAACTGATCCGTCAGGCTCCCACAAGCACTCCTGTATATTATCTGAAAGGGGACTTATCTCCACAACAACTGAAAGAATTGGGTAGTGCCGGACCGGATTATCACTTCTCTGAATTTTACCGTTATACCGATTGGATTGAAAGTTGCCATGCCTTGGGGCTAAAAGTGAATGTATGGACGGTTAATAAAAAAGAGGACATGCAATACTTTTGGGATAAAGTCGACTTTATCACTACAGATGAGCCGTTGGGACTGTTGAAAGATATAATGAAGGTCAAATAGATATATTTTCTGAGATAATGTATAGTCCAACTGATTACCTTTAATAATCTGTTGATTATTTATGTTTTTGGAAAATGAGTTTCAAGTTTTCAAACGACTGTTCATGTTGATACAGTTGAATGCTGATTGAAAACAAAACAATAGCGGAAACAATGAATGTCAATCTTGTATAAGAAGGCAAACGTCCAAATTTATAGTTCAGCTCCATTAATCGAACTGAATAGGGGTATTTATTAAATAATATAAAATTAGCCAACTAATTCATAGCCAAATTATTGCGAATTAGTTGGCCTTTTTGTATCTTTAGGTATTCCGTGCGACAAGAAGTCGTACAAGTAATTGTTCAGCACTGTGCCTGAACCTATTGTTCTGTCAATAGTAGTCTAAAGAGGCGTGCTTTACCAGTCATGGTTTAGTGCGAAGCCCTCTTGACAATGCAGTCCTTTACAGAAATATCCAATGTATAGGCTGTTAGGCTGACTGATATGAGTAACATATGTGAATCGCTACACCATCGTAATAAAGAAATAGCTTACGGATATTTATAAGCTATAGCCAAAAGGTGGGTAGTCAGGATAGTCTTTTGGGAATGTAAGGCTACACGGACATCATACTGGCGGTGGAGGGGCGGGCTCTAAGTCGGGCGTCAGTTACTTGTACGGAACTTGGTAAACCCGTATTTCTCCTGTCTATGTCAGGCAGGTAAGCCAATTGCAAGAAAAGCCGAATGTGGTGCGGGTAAAGGATTGCGGAGAAAGTGAATGATTCTGTGTAATGCGGAGGATAGAGGTTTAAACATCACCCCATGCGAAATCAGGCAGACTTCCGCAGGGTAATTCTTTGTGAAACGATTGTAGAACTTTAATAAAATGAAGAAACTGCAAATGAGCAAGGCAAAAGCCGAGTGTGCATCTTTAACCGTACGAAACACGACATGAAAAGATATCGATTCTTCCAAATATGAGCGTAAAGTGAGAAAACTGCAGGTCCGAATAGCAAAGGCCCACAAAGAAAAGAGGTACAACAAGGTAAAGGCCTTACGGTACCTACTTGCCACTTCCTACGAAGCCAAGGCATTGGCGATAAGGAAAGTAACTTCCAATAAAGGTAAACGTACGGCAGGGGTTGACCATATGAAGTGGGACACTGATGCCAAGAAAATAGAAGCTATATGTTTATTGAAAAGGAGAGGATATAAGGCCTTCCCGCTGAGGAAGGTCAACATAGCCAAAGCAAATGGCAAGACAAGATCTTTGGGAATACCAACCATGAAGGACAGAGCCGTGCAGGATATATCTTATGGCTTTAGAACTTATAACTGAAAGTGAAGCGGATGCGAACTCATATGGGTTCAGAAAGTTTAGAAGTACTGCGGATGCAATAGACGCACTTCATAGATGGTTGAGTAGAGACTGTTTACCACAATGGATACTGGAAGGTGACATTAAGGGTTGTTTTGATCATATTAATCATGAATGGCTTCTCAACAATGTGTAGATTGACAGGCTGGTATTAAGGAGATGGCTGAAAAGCGGAGTAGTATTTAATTGCAAAGTATCAATAGATACGCTACACTTTTTCTTTTCGTTGGCAAATCTTAATCCGTATCTTCGTTGCATGAAAGAAGATATACGGATGCGCCAAAAATGGCTTGAGCTATACGTCGAAACGGGTTCTGTGACAAAAACTGCCCTTCGGTGCGGGATTACCCGTTCCACGTTATACCGTTGGATAAATTGCGAGAAAGAACAAGGCAAGTCGGAATTGTCCGATAAGTCTAAACGTTCATCAAGACTTGCCAATATGAAGATAACACCTGAAATTGAAACCATTATCCTTAATCTGTGCGTGAGACAAGAAGATGGGGAGCGCAACGGATTGCCAACTATCTGCTTAGGAAGAGAATAAAGCTCTCAGGCATGACGGTGTGGCGTGTGTTGAAAAGCATCAGGTCAAAGCTGTTGTGAAACGTTGCGAGAAATTTATTTCTTCTTCCAGCCGATTTTTTCCATCGGCAACATCCGGATAACCATATACCCCCGCCGTTGTTCATAGCGGCAGGAAAAACATGCCTGACGGCGATACGTGACGCACGGCACTCAAACCCTCTATTCCAACGTGAAACTGACCGCAGAGAGGGATGCCGCCACGGGCGACCTCGTGTGGAAGTCCAAGGACAACACGACACTTGTGGGGGGATTGTCGGATGAGCACTACTACCTCTACTATCCCTACTAAACGGATATGAGCGGAAAGACTGCCACTCCCACAGGCTCAGCCTTGACCGACACGGAATTCTTCGCCCCGTTGGTTTCCGCTTGGCAGCCTCAGGACGACCAAAGTACTCATGCGGCATATACCGCCTCCGACTTGATGACTGCCGAAGGCTCCGCAACGACAGGGGAAGACAACACTCTCCACCTCTCTTTCACCATGAACCATCGTATGGCATTGGCCGTCATCGAGATGCCGAATACCGTTAAATACAAGTTTACCGACGAGAGGATTCCTGATTACGCCGTGTCACCCGCCACTACATTCTCTGGCATTGCCCAGCCGCTGCGCGTGAACGATGGTACATCACGCGACTCCCGCACCGACTATCGAAGGACATTATGACGAGGGAAGCAAGGAGTTCACCATAACCCCGTCCGGCCTTTCTACCGGCAGTTACAAGAGATACAAGGTGGACGGCGCGGTGACAACTGTAAAGGACTACACGATGCAACGGGGAGATTACCTGCTCGCCGACGGCAACCTGCTGCCTAAGGGTACTACCCTGACCGAGGAGCAGAAGGCAAGCGTGGCGGCCATCGTCTTCTGGACACCGGCAGAGACCAATCCTGAAGGACGGATCACGCCGGCGTCTCTGGATTTCGACAAGATTATGGTGAAAGAACATCCCAATTGCACCCATGGCCTTGCCGTGTCGATTAAAGATGCTCCGGGCAACGTCTCGTGGCAAAACGTTAACGACTGGGTGGCGGATTTTCAAAGAGGAACAGATTTCAATCCTGTCGATAAGGATGAGTACGTAAACATTGCCACTGGTTTCGATGCGACCGGCAACATAAACAGGATACTCGGTTACCAGAACACGAAAGTGCTGTGGGCGTATAACGGATATTGCAAGACAAACGGCAAAACCGATGCCTTGGTCAATCCTGCTGAGGTCCTGAAAACATTTATCGCAAATAATCCAGCCCCGGCAAACAGCACCGGATGGTTCTTGCCGTCGGTAAAGGAACTGCACATGCTATGTTATAAGGATGTCGATAATATTGCGTACACACGGGACAACACAGAGACGAGGGATATAGTCGAAGTCTCCATCTCCGCCGTTGGCGGTGACGCATTGTCACCGCGCAATAACCATAAACGTTTCTGGTCTTCTTCGGAGAGCCCCAGTAATAAGAATGGCGCTTTTAGCGTGTATTTCTACAATGCCTTCGCACAGCTCAGCGAAAAGGACGGCGCACTCAATGTGCGTGCCGTGTGCGCTTTCTAACCACATAAAACAAAGAAAAATAACGATGTGAAAGGAACAGGATATTCCGGACGATGGATGCGCATCAGCGGCTGGTAGCCGATGTTGATGCTCGCGGGCGGGCTACTCGTCTCTTGCGGCAAGATGGAAACGGGAGAATCTACTACACGTTTACCCGATGGCAAGTACCCATTGCGACTGACAGCGGAGGTGGCGCAACCGCACCCCCGTGCCGGCGGCAAGGAGATAGGAGTGATGCTGGATGGCATGCTCAGCCTCCAAAGGTACGTAATGGACGCCTCGGGCAATACTGTCCCAAAGGATGCTGAAAACACCATTTACCGGAAGAGCACTACCGAGACATGGCACGGACTCCGAATGCCGATATCGACCAAAGTGGCGGGTATGCCGGCTTCGGCCTTCTATACGTCACCGTAGTGGGAGGTTATGACCAAGCCGTCAGCCTCCGTTTCAACCACCGCATGGCAAAAGTAGAGTTCACGCTCATGGCGGGCGAAGGTGTCACGGAGGAAAAACGAATGAAATAGACGTGGTGCAGACGGTGCCGGGCAACACCTGGATTGATGGCGGCGAGGAGAATGTGGCGGTAGCCAAAACAATACACTACACTGCCGATGAAGTGAAGGCTGGGGACTACATCTATTCGGGCAGGAGCACTTCGGACGGCGGACTGCGCAAACGCTATCCCAATGGGAAAGCTCAGGTCATCGCAGACCCGAAGCCGCAATCCGTAGCGGGCAAGACGGTCGCCGGTGTCGTCTTCTGTATACCGAAAGACACTGACCCCACAGGCAGACTAACCCCAGCCCGACTTACTGATGATAAGATTATGATGAAAGATTTTCCGAATGCCGAAATTTGGAATTATATAGTCAACCCATCCCTCGTCGCTGCCGGCGGTCCGACGCCAATTTATACCACCTCTTACTGGTCGTCTACGGAGGCATATTATAGCCCTAACAATGCATATGCCATACACTTTCCAGATGCCACTCTGGAAAGTAATGATAAGTACTTATAAAGTTAGGTTTCTGGCCGTGTGCGCTTTTTAATCACATTAAAGAAAGAAACTGTAGCAAAGCATTCTACATTCGATTCCGGCGGCGGTGCTCCTATCGCTTGCCGCCTGTACGCAAGAAGAGCTCCCGGGCAACCAAGACAAGGCGCAGCAACTTACTTTCTCCGTTACCGATGGTGGATATACGTCGGCTGTTCGCAAAACCACCCGTACTGTGGAGAATGGCTGCCAAA
>ERZ773208.3097-NODE-3097-length-10459-cov-3.216840_pt1 | contig 10459 bp, 7 predicted proteins | sample MGYA00581006_ERZ773208 | MGnify/ENA primary metagenome ERZ773208 (study PRJEB29015, sample SAMEA2737793) | human gut metagenome | biome: human gut; feature: human-associated habitat; material: faeces | place: China | collected 2012 ...
GGTTGTCAACAGCGGGATCAGTGAGCTGGAAAAGAAAGGATTTCTTACCGTAAAACCCCGCAGTGGGACTTATGTAGCAGATTTCCGAAGAAAAGGAACTTTGGATACATTGATCGCGATCATGAATTACAACGGCGGACGCATGCGTGATCAGGAGATCCGTTCCATCTTCGAAGTCCGCATTGCGCTTGATACACTTGCTGCACAGCTCGCCATCGACACGATCAGCGACAAAAACATCCAGCGTCTTCTCGAATCCGTCAATCAGATCCGTGATGCACAGGATGTCACCACTGCCATTGAAGCTGCTTATGAATTCCAACACGAGTTTGCCCTGATTTCCGGAAATACATTGATTCCACTTATTTTCCAGTCTTTCCGAGCACCAATTTTTAATATGTGGGAACATTATTGTGAACTCTATGGGATAGAAGAATTATATCGAAGCAATTATAAGACCTGGACCTATATCCGCGACCGAGACACCCAAGGCGCCGTCACCTGGATCCGAACCTCCATGCAGGACTGCATCAACGGAGAACATCAGATATACTATGAATTGTAAATTTGTATTTAGACGTTTGAATTCTGAGTAATGAAGCAAAAACTTTTGTTGGATGAGGGCGTGATGTGGACTGAACCTGAGTCTATCTTCTCGTTTACGTGCATCAAATCAAAACTTGTATGAAGTCTTTCAGATTCGTCCCGTTGAGCAAACAAATCTGTTTGGAATAACGAAGCAAGGATGGTGCTATATTGTTGAGGACACATGTAAGGCAGGAGCGTTCCGAATACACCTTGTTCAGTATGTAACGTAAGAGCCAGACAGGCACCACTCACGGTAACTGTTCTGGCTCTTACGTTACATACTTTCAAGGGGATGAGGTAGAGCGGGCCGGTGTCCGATGCAATATAGCATCATTCTTGCGGCCTTATTCACCACCAAATCCTTTGCTTCAATATGGAGAATCAGACAGACAAATACAAATTTAAACTTCTGCTCTCGCCATTGCTTCCTTATAATCCTTCTGATCTGTAAAGATCTCATTCTTATAAGGATTCTTCTTCTGCTGTTTTGCTCTCTTAATAATTGCAGCCAGACAGATCACATTCGCTGCAAGTGCAATTACCGCGATCACACCCTGCATGGTTGGATTAGCACTTGTCGGTCTTACTGCTGCATCCATGAATCCGTCAGAATACAGAGCCGGAATTACTGAGAAACGGCTTGCATCCTGGAATAATGGGAATACCTGAGCAAACATACACCACAGTGCCAGTGTATTCGCGCGGTTCTGGATCCAGCCACCCTTGTTCCAGAACATATTTGCAAATGTCGGAGCAAGAAGTAATGCAACACCACAGTAGAATGCATGTGTTGTCAGGTTATTGTATGTGTACTCAAAATTCCACAGATCATATGCAATAATGAAGCACCATGTCATATCCGGCCAAAGCATATCATCATGTTTCTTGGATGTGTAGATTCCCCACCATCCTGTCATACAGAAGATATTCAGGATTCCGGCAATTCCGTTCACCCAGTTCCACCATCCTCCGTAGAGCCATACATTTTCTGAAGACAGCCACCAGCGGTCACCGAATTCTTTCATTGCCATGAATCCACGGATACCTGATTCAAAATCACTTACTACTGCAATCAGAATATTGATTGCAACGATTGCAAACGGGAATACTTTGAACCATTCTGTCTTACCAATTCCCCATTTGTATTTCAGCATCATAAAACCAATACACCCTGCTGTTGCAGCATACAATTTTGCATAATGGAACCAACTTGTCATATGTACATAAGTATCGTTGTTCAGTGCCCATTCTGCACCATTTGCTGCACAGATATAGATTGCGATAAAATACACTGTAAGTATAGCCGGAATAGCTCCAAAACAGATCAGTCCACCGATTTTTGTACGTCTTGCGAATTCATTTGCAAGAACAAGTCCGGCAAACACCAGTACCCACCCTAACAGCTGCCAGCCGGCACCATCGCCATAAATTTGGAATAACATAATTATCCCCCTCCTTCTTTTAATTGGTTATACCAACCTATTGTTATCTTTTTAACATTATACTCTTCTTATTATTATGCGTCAATAAATGCACCTGTTTCTCCTATTTTTCAGCACTTTATAATAAAATATCTCTCCATATTTTTGTATTTTTACAATAGATTTGCGCTTTGGCATCTGGTATGACCACAGCCACATCATTTTCTTTCTGACGATTCAGAAAATTCATTTAAGCATTCTTATTTTTGAGTTATCTAACAATTCAATATTCATTTTATTCTGTTTTATGCGTGCTTTTCTTGATTTTTTTCATGTTTTTGCAAGAATACATATATATTTCTTGCAAATTTCACCTCGACTGTTTATAATTACATTAAAATGCATTATCAAGACACTAGAAAACATATATGTATTGTGAGGATGAAAGCTATGAATTCAAATGATATATTAATTGCAAACACTGACGATCTGCGCAGTGATATGGACTATTTAGAGAAAACACTTTTGAAAGGACACCGCATTGATCCGAATCTTTATGAAGAATATGATGTAAAGCGCGGACTTCGTGATTCAACCGGCCGAGGAGTTCTTACCGGACTGACTGAAGTATCCGATGTCTGTGGATTTGATGTTATAAACGGACGTAAAATTCCTGCTGAAGGTGGACTTTACTATCAGGGAATCAATGTCAATGACCTTATCAACGGTCTGAAAGGCAAACGTTTTGGATTTGAGGAAACAACTTTCCTGCTCCTTTTCGGACGTCTTCCAAAAAAAGATGAATTAAAGCATTTTCTGAAAGTTTTATCTGAATTAGAAGATCTAAGCGGACGTTTTGTGCGTGACGTTGTCATGAAGGCCTCAAGCTCTAACATCATGAACGCACTCCAGCGCTGTGTTCTTACTTTATATACATATGACGAGAACCCGGAAGATATTTCTGTTGAAAATGCACTGCGTCAGGCTCTTGAACTGATTGCAAAGCTTCCACTGATCGCAGTATATTCTTATCATGCATACAGACATTTCCGTAAAGATGAGACACTTCTGATCCGTAATCCGGAGAAAGGCCGCTCTCTTGCAGAGAATATTCTGTATATGCTTCGCCCGGACGGACAATATACAGAACTCGAGGCTAAGGTACTTGATGTTGCACTGATTCTTCATGCAGAGCATGGTGGTGGTAACAACTCTACTTTCACTACTCACGTTGTTACTTCTTCAGGAACAGATACTTATTCTGCAATCGCTGCTTCCATCGGTTCTCTGAAAGGACCTCGTCATGGTGGTGCAAACCTGAAAGCGCAGGGGATGTTTGATGATATTAAAAAGTCTGTCAAAGACTGGACTAACGAGGATGAGATTCGTGAGTATCTCCGCCTAATTCTTGATAAAAAAGCCTTTGATAAGACGGGACTGATCTATGGAATGGGACATGCCGTCTACACAATCTCCGACCCAAGAGAAAAGATTCTGAAAAGCTATGCAAAACAGCTTGCTTCCGAAAAGGGACTTGATGAAGAATTTGCTCTTTATGACCGTGTAGAACGAATCGCCGGTGAAGAGATCATGACACACAGAAAGATGCTGAAACCTGTCTGTGCTAACGTTGACTTCTACAGCGGATTTGTTTATAGAATGCTGAATATTCCGGAAGAGCTTTTCACACCACTCTTCGCGATTGCGCGTATCACCGGGTGGAGTGCACATCGTCTGGAAGAACTGTTAAATGCCGGTAAGATCATCCGTCCGGCATACAAATATGTTGGGCAGCATACAGAATTCCATAACCGTGATGACAGAAATTAATTATTTGATACCTGATTATTATTCTAAGTTCACCTGCATCGCCGACCGCTGTCCGATCACCTGCTGCCAGGAATGGAAGATTGGCGTCGATGCAAATACGAACCGTAAATGGAAGAAACTCCAGGCTCCGGAAACCGTACCTGAACAAAAGAAAAATTTAAGCGCTTATACGATTAAAAAAGATGGACAGCGTGTGATAGGCCTGGACAGTGATCATCGCTGTCCATTCCTTAACTCTGAGAAGCTCTGCCGCCTTGTTGTTGCTTACGGCGACAAAGTCCTATCAGAAACATGCACTACATTTCCACGAGAGGAGCATCGATTTCCGACACATACTGAGAAGATGTTGATGCCTTGCTGCCCTGCAGTAATTGACCTGTGGAACAAACAGAAGTCCCTGCATTTCCCAAATGTATCAGACGCTTTGTCCGATACTGACGCTACAGGTACTTCTGTCCTTTTCCTCTTGCGTGAAAAACTACTCAATCTTTTAGATGATTCTTCCAGAACAATTGAAGAGGAACTTTTGGAAAGCTTCTATATTCTTCAGGAATTATACCAGCATCAGCCGCTGACAAAAGAACTGTTGGAAGATTATTTTTCAGTGAAAGAGCTTGGAAATGCAATTGCAGAGGTTGAACTTCCACCTCTGGATCTGATCAACGAATGTAACGAACTGTTACAAGATCTTTCCGTAAACTATCAAAAAGAAGGGCTCTATCAGGATACTCTGAATCCAATTCTTGCTTTGGCGGAAGAAATATCGGAAGCCCTTTCGGACAGTACTGGAAATCCTGATGATACTAAAGCTTACGAATCCACTTTACTGGAACAATGGAAACAATTCACACAATACTTGAGCCCTTACGAACCACTGCTTCGCAATTTCCTGCGCAACGAGATTTTCTCCGATCTCCTGCTTCCTGACAGTGACCTGGAAAATGTACTGGTACAGATGCAATGGATTGCCCTTGAATATGCATCAATCCGCCACAGCATTTTCTTAAGATGGATGCTGGATGGCACAGACGCAAACGTTTCTGAAATTTCTTACGAAACGTTGAGACAATATCTTGTGATCATTACACGAATGACCGGATATGAAACAGCTGATATTTATGAATATCTGGAAAACAGTTTCGAATCCCTCTTATGGGACTGGGGCTACTTTGCATTAATTATAGGAAAATAAAAAAGGATTATGTGATTGGCACAAGTACTTTTTGCCTTTTACATAATCCTTTTTTCAGAGTTATCACAAACTATCTCATACAAATGTACACAACATACACTGCATAAAGAAGTAACATGATAATACCTTCTTTTCTATTAAGTTCTCTTTTCGTCCATGCCATGATCCATCCAATAACACTGAACACGATCAGCACTGCAATATCAATAATATTTTCTGTCAAAAATGCAACCGGTGAAATTGCTGCCGCAATACCAAGCACCATGAGAATATTAAAGATATTGGAACCGATCACATTTCCAAGTGCCATATCCACCTCGCCTTTTCTTGCTGCTACAATCGATGTAACCAGCTCCGGAAGGCTTGTTCCAAATGCAACTACAGTAAGACCGATCAGAGTCTGACTGATTCCAATTGCCGCCGCAACTGTACAGGCACCGTCTACTACCCAGTCACTTCCGACCGCAATCGCTACTGCGCCGAGAATAATGTAAATCACACTCTTTCCCATAGACATTTCCTGAATCTCCTCCGCTTCCAGAAGATACTCTTCCTCTTCCACTCCCGGCTCCACATTTTTCTCACGAGATGTCTGTGCTGAGCGGATCATGTAGAGGATAAACGCCAGGAATAAGATAATAAATACAACTCCATCTATATGTCCCAATGACATTCCGGCTGCACCAAGAATCAGAAGCAATACCGCACACAGAATAGAGATCGGAAAATCAATCTTTAACGTATTAATCTGAACTGCCACGGAAGTAAAAAGCGTGCAGGCTCCGACTACAACCATGAGATTGAAAATATTAGATCCTACCGCATTACTGACTGCAAGTGCATTGTTTCCCGTAACTGCTGCTGTCACACTGACCGCAGTCTCCGGAAGGCTCGTCCCCATCGCCACAATCGTCATTCCGATGATCAGTGACGGAACATGATACCGTCTTGCGATACTGCTACACCCCTCAACAAATGCATCTGCACCTTTTACAAGAAACACAAATCCAATAATTAAAAGTACCACTGCAAATGGCACACTTTGAAACAAATCACTCATCTTTTATTTCCTTTCTGCTATACTATATTCAACCTCATTTTATGCTAATCCAGACAGATGCTGGATCAAAATCCTAACACCTAAAAGCACCAGGATGATTCCACCAACCAGTTCTGCCTTATGTTTATATTTCCCACCAAAATAATTTCCAATCACTACACCAACAATAGAAATAATCATTGTCGTAATTCCGATGATCGTAATTGCCTCAAGAATCGGTGTGTCCAGAAATGCAAATGTGATTCCGACTGCCAGCGCATCGATACTCGTCGCAACGGCAAGTACAAACATATTTCTATGATCCAACGGCTGATCTTTTACTTCAACAATATCTTCTTCGTTCCATTCTTTTACTGCCTCCAGAATCATTTTCCCACCGATAAAGCCAAGCAGAATAAATGCGATCCAGTGATCAATACTTGTAATATACTTTTGGAACTGAATTCCAAGAATCCATCCCACAAGCGGCATTAATGCCTGAAACCCTCCAAAATACAATCCGATCACTACCGCCTGTTTCTTATTCAGCTTCTTCATTCCAAGGCCCTTACAGACAGACACTGCGAATGCATCCATCGCAAGCCCGACCCCCATCAACAAAAGCTCGATAAATAGTGCCATGTTTCTCCTCTTTTCTTTTTTCTTCTGTATCTGTTCCGCTACAATTGCAGTACGCATCCTGAGCGGAGCGTTTTTTATATATTAGAAAAGAACTTTCCTAATATATAAAAACAAAGAGACCCACGTATGTTCTATGATAAGAGAACTGCCTGCTTGACATAACAAACTCGTCCTCTTATTTAAAACATACATGAGTCTCATTCTTTAAGATTTGCCAGGTGATCTTTTAAAACTCATTCTCACCGGTATGTTGACAAATCACATTTTCATGCGAACTACTCCCTCACGGAATATATTCAATTCATCTTTCGGCTCGGTTCGTCTCATGAACAACCACCTTATTGATACATCGTTTCTTACTATAACGAATGAATTCTGTTTTGTCAATAAATTTTATCATTTATTCCTAGATGATTTATTCCAAGACATTTCGTTGCTGTGTTACTGTCACAGTAACAGCTTTCCCCATTAGAAAAACAACATTCCGATTCCTCTTGTGATGATCGCAGCGATCCATGCGATCAAGCACTGCCAGAACACCATTCCGACAGCCCATTTTGCACCAAGCTCGCGCTTTACGGATGCAACTGCTGCAACACATGGTGTGTAGAGCAGACTGAATACAAGCAGGACACCGGCTGACAGAGGAGTCAGTACAGAAGCAATTCCTCCACCAAACAATACCTCAAGTGTTGATACTACACTTTCTTTCGCCATAAATCCACTGATCAGTGCTGTACAGATTCTCCAGTGTCCCAGTCCAAGCGGACGAAGGATTGGAACAAGTGCACCTGCAATCATAGCAAGAATACTATCTGCTGAATTCTCCACAAGGTTCAGATGCAAGTCAAAACTCTGCAAGAACCATACAACAATCGTTGCCATCAGAATAACTGTAAATGCTTTCTGTAAGAAATCTTTCGCTTTCTCCCAAAGAAGCTGTGCCACATTCTTCGCACCCGGCAGACGATAATTCGGAAGTTCCATAACAAATGGTACCGGTTCTCCTTTAAACAGAGTTCCTCGATAAAGGAATGCGATTAAAATTCCAACTACAATTCCAAGCACGTACAGACCCGACATGATCAGTCCGCCCTTACCCGGGAAAAATGTACTTACAAAGAATGCATAAATCGGAAGTTTTGCTGTACAGCTCATAAACGGTGTCAGAAGGATCGTCATCCTACGGTCTCTTTCACTGGTCAATGTTCTTGTTGCCATAACTGCCGGAACTGTACATCCGAATCCGATCAACATCGGCACAATGCTTCGACCGGAAAGACCGATCTTACGAAGCAGTTTATCCATTACAAATGCCACTCGCGCGATATATCCACTGTCTTCCATCATAGAGAGGAAGAAGAACAAAGTAACAATAATCGGAAGAAAACTAAGCACGCTTCCTACTCCTGTAAAGATTCCGTCGATTACAAGACTTCGGATTACATCATTTACATTGAGTGCGATCAGTCCCGCCTCAGCCATTCTTGACAACTGATCAATTCCCATTTCTAGAATTCCTTGCAGAAATGCACCGATTACATTAAATGTCAGATAAAATACAAGCACCATGATTCCGATAAAACATGGGATCGCTGTATATTTTCCTGTCAAGATTTTGTCTATCTTCTCACTTCTGACACGCTCTTTACTCTCTTTCGGTTTCACAACCGTCTGCTCACAAAGACGCTCGATAAAATCGAATCGCATATCTGCGATTGCCGCACTTCTGTCAACCTCACGTTCTGTCTCCATCTGCTGCACGATATGTTCCAGCATATCCAACTCATTCTGATCAAGCTTTAACTGCTCCAAAATCAGCGGATCGCCCTCGATTGCCTTCGTCGCAGCAAAACGCACCGGAAGCTTCGCTTCCTCCGCATGATCTTCAATCAGATGGATCACTGCATGAATACATCTGTGAACCGCACCGTCATGATCACTCTTATCACAGAAATCCTGACGCAGCGGACGTTCCTGGTATTTCGCCACATGAAGTGCATGACGTATTACTTCGTCCACACCTTCATTCTTCGCCGCTGAAATCGGAATAACCGGAACTCCAAGCAGTGCCTCCATTGTATTCACATCAATAGAGCCATGATTTCCAATCACCTCATCCATCATATTCAGCGCAACAACCATTGGAATATCCATCTCAAGCAACTGCATTGTCAGGTAAAGATTTCGCTCAATATTCGTTGCATCCACAATGTTGATAATTGCTTTCGGATGTTCATCCAGCACAAAATTTCTTGAAACAATCTCCTCACTGCTGTATGGAGACATTGAATAAATTCCCGGAAGGTCTGTCACATTCGTATTCGGATAACCTTTGATTGTTCCATCCTTACGGTCTACTGTTACTCCCGGGAAGTTTCCTACATGCTGATTTGCTCCTGTGAGCTGATTAAACAACGTTGTCTTTCCACAGTTCTGATTTCCTACCAGGGCATAAGTAAGCACTGTTCCATCCGGTAACGGATTAGCATCTTCTTCAGAATGATACTTTCCTTCTTCTCCAAGTCCCGGATGATCTACCGGTTTCAAACGTTCTCCACGGGAATGGCTGTTTGTTCTCTCGCTGATTTCCTCAACTTCAATCTGTTCTGCCTCTGCAAGACGAAGTGTCAGTTCATATCCATGTACCTGCAATTCCATCGGGTCTCCCATCGGTGCAAACTTTACCACCGTAACTTCCGCACCCGGAATCATACCCATATCCAAAAAATGCTGTCGTAACGCACCGGAAGCTCCAACTGTTCGAATTACAGCACTCTTTCCAATCGCTAATTCTTTTAATGTCATTTTTTTATCATCCTCTTTAGTTTATTGCGATTTTTTATCAATTAGTTTTACAAAACTAGCTTATTCCAGGATATTGAATTTGTCAATAATTATCATTTACAAAATACTGTAATAAAAAAAGAAATGCTTTCTTCCCTCTTATATTTTGGGAAATAAAGCATTTCTTTTTTCATTATATAGCAGCCTCTCGTTTTTTCAGTGGCGCATAAACGATTCTTCTGACAAAAATAAAGCAAATCACCTGCAGGATGATCGTAATGATCCAGGATGCTGGATAGGAAATAAACAAAATCTTCAATGATCTGAATTTTGGAAATATTCCAAAGATCCAGACGATTCTCGTTCCGACTGTTCCGATTACGGAAAGTAGCATCGGCACAATTGATTTTCCCATTCCACGAAGAGATCCCGGGAACAGATCCATCCATCCGCACAGAAAATAAGTAACTGTTGTATACAGAAGGATCTCCATACCACAGCTGATAACCTGAGGATCATCAGTATAAATCTTCAAAAGTTCCGGTCCAAAGAGATACGCACCTCCACCAAGAATTAATGCAATCGTTGTGGAAAGAATCAGGCAGTCAACTAAGACTCTGTCCATTCGTTTCCATTTTCCGACTCCGTAATTCTGGCTTGTAAAACTCATACATGCCTGTGTCACTGCATTGATCGATGCATATAAAAATCCGAAAATGTTATTCGCTGCCGTATATCCTGCCATCGCCACAGATCCGAAAGAGTTGACCGATGACTGCAGAAGTACATTTGAGAAATTGATCACGGTACTCTGGATCCCTGCCGGAATTCCCACCTGAAAGATCTGTCCTAAATATACTTTTTTTATCATTAACTTCGAAAAGCGAAGCTGATAACTGCTTTCTGATTTATATAAACACCGCAGTACCAAAATACATGATACACACTGTGCTGTCACAG